>ERZ808259.221-NODE-221-length-31960-cov-12.012286_pt1 | contig 31960 bp, 29 predicted proteins | sample MGYA00521279_ERZ808259 | MGnify/ENA primary metagenome ERZ808259 (study PRJEB31516, sample SAMN03275586) | gut metagenome | biome: mammalia-associated habitat; material: feces | host: Papio cynocephalus | place: Kenya | collected 2012-07-27 ... | reverse complement strand
CGTCATCGGAATATAAATCGCCGATAGAAACGTAGTACTTCGGCTTTTTTACGGCGAGCCTCTCGTATTTTTTTATTTTATCGTCTATGTTTTTCATATTACCTTTTTATTTTTGACACCACACTTTATTACTCATCTGATGATATTCAAGTGAATTTACGTTAAAATAGCCTTCTTCTTCGCCCAAAATCGGACACTCTTCCTCCGGAACAAAGTTTATGCAATAGTATCCAACCTTGTCTTGTTTAGAATAATCATACTTTTCATAAAGAATTTTATTTCCATCAACTCTGTATTCTTCAACGACTTTACTGTTTTCAAAATTCGCCACGATAATCGGATATCCGACGGCTTTGCTCTTATCTTCAAAATACGGGAAAAGATAACGTCGTTCGCCGTCATATTGCGCGACGTATATCACGTCCAAATCGTTATGTCCGCCTACGAAGCACTCGACTTTTATCACTCTTTCGCCCGACCTATAAAACTTATTGTAATTTTTGCAGATCGGACTGATTTTTAATGATTCTTTGGTTTTATGCGCTTCCATTTCCGTAAGCCCGCGCATCCCCTCGATTATCCCCGTCAGGTTTCTCTTATTTGTGTTTACATAGGTTATTTTTACATTTGGAATATCTGCAAAACAATATGAAAACTCACCAAATTTTTTTCGTGCGTTTGATATTAGTTTCTGCAAATATTCTTCGGTCGGTTTTTCCATATTAAATTCCTACGTCTATAACGTCGCAAACGGTTTGGACGATATAAGTTTGTAATCATCGTCGTGCGTGTAGAACTGCTCCATGAGCCAATAAAAGCCGTTTGTTCCTTTCTTTAGTTTTTCCGAAAGCAACTCTTTTGTAATAGGCATCACTTGAAAAATGCTGATGAATTTTCGCTTTGCAATGAAGCATTTCACTATGTTTGGTGATTTGAATATTTCAGGCAATAGCAGTGCTATACCGCAATACTTACCATCAAGTCCCATATCTATCGTATCGGAGACGGTGAGGTTGTCCTTCTCGTTGAAGGCGTATTCGGCGGTAGACCAAAGCAGCGAGTTGAGAAAAAGCCAGTCGGACGAGCCTTCGCTCACGTCGATGTCCGGAGAAAGAAACGTCATGTATTCGTTCCTCCGGTTCGCCTTCCTTCCCCATCCGATGTCGCGTTCCGGCATCAAATAATCGCTCGCGCCTATCGTGCAGAGCTTCCAGAAAGGCATCTCCTCCGTTGGCTTGAAGACCAAGGTCGTTATCGGCTTCATGTCGGTAGGCAAGACGTTTCTCCTTAGCCTAAGGCTTAAAACTGGCTCTTCCTTGAAATGTGCAAGGTAATGTTCGTAGAGCTTCTGATGCCTCTTGCTCTTGGTAAACGGCATTTTGGAATCCGCCGTCATTCCTTGATCTCCCAATGGCCCGTTTTGTCGGAGCCGACTCTCTCGATAATACCGATATTTTGAAGCTTCTTGAGATATCTATAAATAGTGGTCGTTCCTTTGCCGATGGTTTGAGACAGTTCGGACCTCGTGATGGAAGGATTCGCTTTTAAAGCGGACAATATCTTTCTTTCGGTTTCATTTACTGCACCATTTACTGCACCATTTGCTGCACCATTTGCTGCACCATCATCTTTCGAAAGATTCTTTGCGTGGCTCTCCATCACCTCCTTGTCGAAAGGAATGGTGACGTTGATATAGTTGTCGTTGATTTCAAAGGCCTCCTTACCATAGTTTCTGACGATTTCGGGGATGCCGTGCCCAGTCTGCTCTACGTACCCCAAATCGCTAAGGATTCTCATCAAGGAGGCGTTCCTTGGGTTGCTTGCTCCCATGAAGAACATCTCCTCCGTCTGTCCCAAAGGCAATCCTCCATAGGAAAAGATCTCGACTCTATCGGAGAAGACGTAGACGGCCGGAGGGCAAACGGTCCAATCGTTATGGGCTATTGCATTGATGAAGGCTTCCCTTAAGGAGGACATGTCCATGAGCCTTTTGTCCTTCCTCCTGGCACCTTCGATTTTGGATAACGTATAGTTTTCAGCCTCAAGTCTATCGGTCATTCTGTCGATTGCCCTCAAAAGGCATTGGTGCCCGTATTCGCTTTTCTCGTCGAGCTCGGATTTGTCCTTTCCGCGGAAGCGTGCGATTTTGATGGAGACGGCATTGGCGTCGGAAAGCAATTCTCCCAAGAGGTTATACTGTCCTTCCTTTGTCTTGAGCTTTAAGCTCTTTTCCATCATTGGTTCATTCAGATGATATCCCTTCGAGGCATAATAGAGAGACAATTCCCTGAAAGAAAAATCCGATTGTCTGGATGGGATATCGCATATGTCTAACTTTGCAGCTATCACCATCCTCATGGCGTATTCGATTTCTTTTTCGGACATTCCTCTGGAGCTTGTCCCTACTCTTTTGAGACAGCCAGATGAACTTCTTCCGTATTTCTTAACATAAAACAAATCGTTTCCCTTTCTCACGCTGATCGAGACGATGCTTTTCCCATCCTCTTCAATCGAATCGATGGAAACGAGGCTTTCAGGCGACGGAAGGATTTCATTGCTTATCATATCGGCGATTCTGAGCATGACTTCATCAAGATTTGGAACGCCCACGATCGTTCCATCGTCCTTGACGCCGATATAGATCTTGCCGTCGCACGTGTTCAAGAAGGCGACGATCTCGTTGGCGATGGTCCCGCTTTTCGGGTTTTCCTTCAGCTCCGTGTGCTGGTCCTCTTTGAAAATCATGCGAATCACCCGTTCTTTCTTTGCGTAGATTTTACCATGGAATGGCTGAATTCTCTAGACGCCGGCGTTGCTTTTTGGTGCGTTTCGCCATTCGAAAAACAGGGCTCCTCATTTAGGAATCCTGTTCTTCGCTTTCTTGTTTTTGTGATTCCTTGTCGTTGAGGAGGACATTCCCCATCCCGTCGTCCTTTGTCTTGTCGGATAGGTAATCGCTGAGCCTTGATGATGCCCTATTCCGACCGAAGTAGGAACGATACGGATTCATTCCGCCGTATTGGCTGCTGTTTTTTCAAAGGGCTACTCCTAAAGCTTCCGGTATATTTGAGATTTGTCTTCTTTCTTCATTGACATTTCGATTGATTTTTGTTTGAAGAGACAACATATGTCTACAGATCAGACATTATGAAAACCTCCTAGCAAAAGAGCTAAGAGGCTAAAATTTTAACCGGCATGCCCTCACGAGCGGCAGATTTCGAATCCTGGGAGTCGTTGCAACTTCAGTACAATTCAAGGATTGGAGCTGCCGAATTTCCCGATGGCTGCCCAGGTTCTTTTCAGTCATCGACGAACCGGATTGAGAAGAGCCGAGCCGTTTCCGTTCCGTCTCTTTTCCCAAAAGAGTGGAAAACGTGCGTGGAAGGGATTTTCCACTGATTTCCGCCACTTTCATGGCATCTTCAATGGAGGGCTAATTCGTTTGGGAAGGATGAGCGGAAAAGGAATCTAACCGCTTATCTTGCCATGGGTATTCTATCATTTTTAATCGTTATTTTTTTACCAACAACACGCCGCCAATTTAAACATGCTGTCTTTTATTAACGGCGCATTAATGTCCAACAAACGTCAGAAAGTAAACGCTCATAAAAAGTTAGGCACATTTTACTGTATTAAAGGGCACGCGGACGTTCTCTTGAACATTCTCATATCCTAGCGTATTAATCCTTCGAACTTTTGTGCCCGAGTCCTCCTTGACGCTTCAGCATCAAACTCAGACACAAGGAAATAGGTCGCCCCTATCGTACGTAGTTTCCAAAAATGTTCGCTCTGAAGCGGAGAAGACAATGCTCATACTGTTTTAGACATCTTTCGCCTTGAAAAAAGGTACCTAAAATCATCAGCTATTCCTTGACCTCCCAATGGCCACCGAAATCCGGACCTACTCTGACGATTTTCGTGCTTTTCGCAATTATCCTCGAAACGGTCCTGCGAGATTTGTCCAGGAGTTTTACCATTTCAGCGGTCGTTATCTCGGGATTCTCCTTTATTGCCTTGATGAGTTTCTCCTCATCGGAAAGGCTTTTTTCAATGGCGACGTTGTCTGTGACATGCTCTGTGACACGCTCTGTGCCATCAGCACCTTCTTGTGGCTTTATGTATTCGCCCAGGTTGTAGTTAAATGGTATCGTCACCCTCAGGAAATTGTCGAGGAAGGTGAAGGCTTCCCTTCCGTATTTGTCGACAATCGTGGAAACACCGTGCCCCGTTTGCTCGATGAGACCGAGTTTGATGAAGATCTTGGCCAAGGACTCGTTAACCGGTTTGCTAACCCCACCGAAAAAGTCCTCCTTGCTCATGTTGCGAGGCAATCCTCCAGTGGAGATAATCTCAAGCCTGTCGTCGAACACATAAATCGCAGGCGGGGTTCCATCCACCCAATCATTGTGGAGGCATGCGTTGTACCAAGCCTCGCGGAACGCGACTCTATCAAACAAGGAAATATCCTCCCTATGCCCGTTTCGGTGGAAGACCGTCTTCGTCTGGTTCAAGACGTCCGAGCAGAAGCTCTGCGCGTTCTTCATCGCCGTAACTAGGCATTGGTATCCGTATTCATTTCTCAAGAGGATGTTGCTTCCCTTGTCATTTCCCTCGAATCTCACGACTTTGATGGAGAAGCGGTTCTCGTCGGAAAGAAGCTCCGCGAGGATGTTGTAATTACCATCCTCGTCATAGAACCCTTCGTTTTTGCAAAAGGAGGATTCGTTGACGCTCATCCCTTCCTGAGCATAGAGAAGTTCAATCATGCGGAAAGAGAGTTCTTTCTTCTCCGACGGCATTGAGGTGATTTTCATTCCAAATTTCAGGGTGGAGAGCATTCTCTTCGCAATCTGCTCGGGCGTCATGCCTCTTGTTGAAGTTCCTATCCTCTCGAAGCACCCCGCGCTGCTCATCCCGCATCTCTTGACGCAGTAGAGCCTATCGCCTTTCCTCACAGATATCTCGATGATGTGTTTACCATCAATTATCGGAGTCTCGACAAAGACGAGGCCCCTCGGGCTTGGCTCTATCTGGTCGGCGATGATGTTCGAGACGAAGACGGACGCCTTGTCGATGTCATCCACGCCAACGACAGTCCCATCGTCCTTGACGCCAACATAGATCTTGCCGTCGCACGTGTTCAAGAAGGCGACGATCTCGTTGGCGATGGTCCCGCTTTTCGGGTTTTCCTTCAGCTCCGTGTGCTGGTCCTCTTTGAAAATCATGCGAATCACCCGTTCTTTCTTTGCGTAGATTTTACCATGGAATGGCTGAATTCTCTAGACGCCGGCGTTGCTTTTTGGTGCGTTTCGCCATTCGAAAAACAGGGCTCCTCATTTAGGAATCCTGTTCTTCGCTTTCTTGTTTTTGTGATTCCTTGTCGTTGAGGAGGACATTCCCCATCCCGTCGTCCTTTGTCTTGTCGGATAGGTAATCGCTGAGCCTTGATGATGCCCTATTCCGACCGAAGTAGGAACGATACGGATTCATTCCGCCGTATTGGCTGCTGTTTTTTCAAAGGGCTACTCCTAAAGCTTCCGGTATATTTGAGATTTGTCTTCTTTCTTCATTGACATTTCGATTGATTTTTGTTTGAAGAGACAACATATGTCTACAGATCAGACATTATGAAAACCTCCTAGCAAAAGAGCTAAGAGGCTAAAATTTTAACCGGCATGCCCTCACGAGCGGCAGATTTCGAATCCTGGGAGTCGTTGCAACTTCAGTACAATTCAAGGATTGGAGCTGCCGAATTTCCCGATGGCTGCCCAGGTTCTTTTCAGTCATCGACGAACCGGATTGAGAAGAGCCGAGCCGTTTCCGTTCCGTCTCTTTTCCCAAAAGAGTGGAAAACGTGCGTGGAAGGGATTTTCCACTGATTTCCGCCACTTTCATGGATTCTTCAATGGAGGGCTAATTCGCTTGGGAAGGATGGGTGGAAAAGGAGTCTAACCGCTTATCTTCCGTGAATAGTTTACCATATTCGTTCGTTTCAGGGGATCATCCTCACAAGATAAATCTCATTAAATGTGAAGAAATCGACCTGAAAACAGACTTGGTCATACACGTTATTTTTTGATCTCCCAGTGTCCTGCTTTGTCGGAACCCACTCTCTCAACCAGCCCTTTTTCTCTCAACTGGCCAAGTGCGCGAAGGATTGTTGTCCTATGCTTTCCGATCTTCTCCGAAAGGCCTTCGATGGTGATGGCGCTGTCTTCGGATACCAAGCGGAGGATGGCCTTTTCCGTTTCACTCAACTTTACAGTAGCGTTTACAGTAGCGTTTACAGTAGCGTTTCCCCGTTTGCCCTCGAACCCGCTTCTGTCGAAAGGGATTGTCACGGTTATCGTGGACGTACCAAAATCGTAGGCTTTCGCGCCGTATTTCCTGACGACCTTGGGGACGCCGTGCCCCGTCTGCTCGACGATGTGGCACTGTAGGAAGATCTTCATGAGCTCCTCATTCACCGGATGGGTCTTTCCGGCGAGGAAATCATCCTTGGTCATACCGGTAGGTATCGTGCCATAGGAAACGATTTCAAGCCTGTCGCCGTACCAATAGACGGCAGGAGGTATTCCGTCTACCCACTTGTTGTGGACCACAGCGTTGGTCCACGCTTCCCTGAAGGCGTCCTCGTCGAAGAGCTTCTTCTCCTGCCGGACCATCTTCGAGGTGTCCACGAACGTCTCGTTCAGGGCGAGGCAGTACTCGCTGACCTGGTCCATGGCGTAGAGGAGGCAGGTGAACCCGTATTCGTTCCTCTTAAGGTAATCGGATTTGTCCGTCCCCCTGAAAATGGCGACTTTGATGGAATCGGAGTTCTCGTCGGCGAGGAGATCCGCGATGAGGTTGTATTTCCCATCCGCTGTCCTCAGGTTGAAGTTTTCTTCGAACTTGGATTCGTTCCAATGGACGTTCCTGGCGCCGAGGTACGTCTTGAATTTCGTAAACGTAAGACCGGTCCTGTTGCACGGAGTATCAACCATCTTCCTCTCTGGGACAGCGATCGTCTCGGCGAACCTCTTCGCGATCTGCTCGGGCGTCATGCCTCTGGAGGAAGCGCCTATCCTCTCGAAGCACCCCGCGCTGCTCATCCCGTATTTCTTGACGTAGTAGAGTTTATCGCCCTTCTTGATGGCAATCTCGATGATGCGCTTGCCGTCAACTGTTGGTGTCTCGATGGATACGAGCCCTCTTGGGTTCGGCTCTATCTGGTCGGCAATAATGTTCGATGCAAAAACGGATGCCTTGTCGATGTCATCTACGCCAGCAATCGTTCCGTCGTCTTTGACCCCTATGTAGAGTTTGCCGTCGCACGTGTTCAAGAAGGCGACGATCTCATTGGCGATGGTCCCGCTTTTTAGATTTTCCTTCAGCTCGGTATGCTGGTCCTCTTTGAAAATCATGCGAATCACCTGTTCTTTCTTTTGCTAGATTTTACCATGGAATGGCTGAATTCTCTAGGCGTGGCGGGTGTTTTTTTCATGGTTTGCGAAGCGTTTCAATCATTCCGTTTGCGAACGCTTTCGAAAAACAGGACTTCTTATTTGGAAATCCTGTTCATCGTAGATTATTTTTGCATCTCTTTCTGATTCGAGACGACGTTTCCCATCCCGTCGTCCTTTGTCTTGTCGGATAGGTAATCGCTTAGCCTGGAGATGGTGGTTCTGTGCTGGGTGTCGTCGAAGTGGGCGTAGATGCCTTCCGTCGTCGTTATGGTCGAATGCCCAAGGAATTTCTGGATGTCCTCCATCGGGACTCCGGTATGCCTGAGCATCGTCGCGCAGGTATGCCGTAAGTCATGGAAACGTATGACTCTCAGATTGTTTTTCTTCAGGAACTCCTTGAACGTCCTTGTCACCCAGTCGACTTTGTATCTCTCCCCGTCCTCCCTCACGAAGATATAGTCGTCGTATTCGTGGTTGTACATCCTCCCAAAGGTTTTCTTCCACTCCTCCTGCTTCGCCTTCATGTCGAGAAGCATGTTCTCGATGATGCCCATGGGATCGAAAGGCAGTGTCCGGAACGATTTCTTCGTCTTGGTGGTGTCATCCGCTATCTCGACCCTTTTCCCGTTCACGATTGCTTCGGTGACCGTGTGCTTGATGGTGAGCTGCTTGTATTGGAAGTCGATGGCGTCCCATTTCAGGCCCACGACCTCCTCTCTTCTCAATCCGTAATAGGCCGCCATCGTCACCGGGAACTCCAACGCCGTTCCTTTCACCTTCTTCAGAAGAACCTCCACCTCCTCCTTGTTGTAAAAGCTATGGACGTAGGTCCCCTTCTTCGGCCTTTCCACCCTATCAGCCGGATTGGTGAGGATGAAGCCTTTCTTGAACGCGTATTGGAGCGCCTTTCTTATGTTCGCGTGATAGCGGATTACGGTGTTGGGGTTCTTCGTCTGCATCTGGTCCTGGTAGAAGGTCTCGATGTCATCGGGGGTGATGTCCTGAAGATAGATCCTCCTCTTCTGGAAATAGGGTCCTATGACGTTGTAGATGTTGTAATGGTAGCCGGTGTATGTGGTAGGCCTGACGTCCGGCTTGACCTTGTCGAGCCACACCTTCATGTAATCGGAGAAGAGGATGAGGCCGTTCTGCATCTCTTGGGCGATCGCCGTCGGGATGCTTTGGGCCGCTTCTTTTTTCACGATGGCTTGAGCCTTTTGCTTCTTCATCCTCCTCATGCCCTCATCCTCCATCGGGTTGAGACCGAGCTTCATAAGGACGAGATTCGTCTTGACGATGTCGTTCGGGTCAAAGCTGAGCTTCAGTTCCATCATCATCTGCTTGGCTTTGATGGCGTTGCCCCGGACGTCTAGTTTCGTGGAGATCCATTTCTCCACTCTTCTTTTGCTGACGGGGTCTGTCCAGGACATGACGACGAAGTACTTGTTGTGGGACTTGACCAGACGGGCCGCCGTCATAACGAGGCCTCAAAACCGCTCGCGCTCTTCTGGATTTGACTCGTAAATGCGTTTAAAGCCTCTTTTTCCTCCTTCCTGTCCGGGTTATAGGCTTCATCGCCCGTGAGCTCATAGACGTATCGGTAAAGAGCGCGCTTGGTGTATTTTCTGCATCTTCCAATTTTGAAACTTTCGAGCTGGCCGCTCATGGCGAGGTCGAAGACGGTCCTTGAGCTGATGTGGAAGATCTTGGCGACCTCCTCACCATCCATGATCTCGGGGCAGTTCTCCAAGGTGAGTGCTTCTTCTTTCTTGTTTTCTTTTTTCATTCCGTTAGTTCCTCCTTAACCGCCGAATACTTGGAGGGCCTTGTAGCAGGCCCTCACATAAAATCTTTCGTCTTCCTCCAGGTCGATATCGGCGTCTTTGGCCTGGCCTTTTTTGATTCCGAGAAGATAGGAGATCCTGTGAAGCTGTATCTCGGATTCTATGCTTTGGGCGGAGCGATGATGGATTCCCATCCTCCTCCATTCCCTGTTGATGTAGACGGCCGTCCGGTATCGTTCTTCCCTAGAGAGCAGGTAGCAGTCCTTCACGATGGCGCCGTTTGGCGTGAATGCAACATTCAATGATGCTTCTTCTGGGATATCTCCGAAACGGCTGATTGTGATCTCGTTCCGGACGAAGAACGTGACGGAGATGGCGAAGAGCTGCAAAAGGAGATAGGGAAAGACGATTCTACATCTCTTGGCTTTGGTTCTTTTTGTAGTCATAGCACCGTTTTTTGACGTCATCCGCTGTGAAGAACCCGTAATAGCCCTCCGGGCGTGGGAAGCCGAGTTTTCTGTATTCCTCGTCCAGCCCCTCTTCAAGGTCTTTCAGCCCTTCGTTAAGCCGCCCGCATTCGAAGAAGCGCCATCTGCCGTCTTTGCCGTAGACGTAGCAGTAATCGATCCAGCTGTCGGGATCGTCAATCTCCTCTAGGCTCACGTCCATCGCCTCTTGTTTCTTCTCTCCCCTGTCCCTTCCGTAGAAGACGCATACGTCCTCTTGCCTATCTTCGAAGGAATGAGGCAAAGACGGATCGGGCTCGATTTTCTCGTTCAGGGAGCTGAGGTTCCCCAGGGATAGAAGCCTTTCCACTTTCTCCCTAGTCGAATAATGGTCAAGGAGCATCGCGCCGTTATAGGTCAGATACCCATCGCAATGGCAATAGATGCCAGTGTAGGTCCCGTCCACGTTCTCCTTGCAGATATAGCTTCTCGTGCTCATGGATGCGTTACCAAACGTGCCGAGGATGCTTTAGGCATTCCGTAAAACACTTCGCAAGTCCTGATTGAGCTTGCTAGTCCTACAGAGCCAAGGATGAATTCCCCTATCACCATGACAATGGAGCCGATGAGCATCCCGAGGAATAGCATTCCGATGGCGAGCAAGAGCATCCTTCTCACATCGATGCCTCCTCTTGCTCTTCGACGGGAAGATAAGCCCCCTCTTTCTCGTCCCACCGGTAGTCCTCCCTGCAGCCCCAAAGGTCGAAGGCGAGCATATAAGCGTCGGGTGATTGATCCCGGAAGGCGCCCTCAAAGTCGGTCTTCCCGTTATGAATGAGGGCGTATCCGGTGTTGAAGCCGATGTTCTCATCGCTATAGAGATAAGCGAATTTCATCGTCGGGTTCTGCTTTGAAATCTCGACGATGATAGGAAGAGCGGGGCTCCAGGCGGTCTCGAAAGTGAAGGAATAACCTTCCTTGCTCACCTCGAAGGAATCCGAGTTCCATTTGCTCCCCCAATGCTTGATGGACCACTCGTACCAGTTGAGGGCCCCGTATTCCTTTAGGTTCTCGATCTGCTTCTTCCCCAATCCGATGGCCTCCGGGGTTTTGTCCTTGTATTTCTCATGGAGCTCCTTCGTCTCTTCCTTCGTCAAGGGGCGGCCAGGATAGTTCGGCACGTGCCCTTCCAATCTTCCCGAAAGGCTGTCCCAATCCTTCTTGCTGATTTTGTCTTCCCTCTTGCCGAAGTAACCGGCGTCGGGGCAGATCAATGTCATATAAAGATTAAGCCCGTCGTTGCTTTTGCTGCTGAATTCGATGTCGAGCTCCTCAGGCCTTTTGATGACCTTGTCGAAGTCGAAGTCCTCCACTCCGTTTTCCTTAATCGAACAATATCTTTTCCGGATGGCGTCGACGTATTCTTTTCTTCCGACGATCACCTTGTTCCTCACCCAATTTGGCATTCTTTCTCACCTCCCCCATCCTCTTTTTCATCGACGTCCTCGCTGTCGAGGAAATCGCAATAGGGATCTTTGTACGTCTCCCTGGATTCGTAATGAACGTCGTCTCCTTCGTCCCTATCGAAGAGGATCGTTTCCTCAAAACCCATGCCCGGCTCATTGGAATAGAGCGTGAGGCGCTTGACCTCGTATTTCCTTATGGCTTCCTCCAATGTGAGAGGAGTCGGCTTTCCTTCTTCGCCTTTATGCTTCTCGATAAGGCAAGACTCCGCGCTCCATGCGCATTGTGCGTCGATGTGGAGGAGCGACATCCCTTTGCCGTTCTTTTCCTCCTCGACTTGGTTCAAGAAAGTCCTAGCGAAGCATTCTTTTTTGCTTTCGTTCTCTTTTCCGTCATCAGAAAGGAACAAAGATTCGAAGCTTTTCGCATTCCTCGTCGGAAGGACGACGGACATGCTCGCCATCGCCCAGTTAGGCATACGCACGGGCTCCTTCCCCGTTATTCGCGCTTGGCAAAAACCTTTTCTTCAGGGAGAGGACAATCCTCACATCGAAGCGTTCCGAGGCCTCTTTTAGGTATTCCCCTTTTTTCGCCTTGAAGTAGATCTCCACCCAGAAGTCATCCGGGAAGCTCTCCTTCTCGATCAGGTTCACCATGGCGGCGAGAGTCATCGTCTCCATGTCGGTTTGGACGATTTCGTCTTTGCATAGCCCGGATTCCGCTCCGATTTCCTCTAGAAGGGCTTCGAACTCCCTCCTTACTTCGTATTTCACGACGGCCTTCGAAAGCTCGACCGTCTCGTCTTTCTCGTTTGTCTCTTCCATTCATACCTCCATTTCAAAGTCTTTTCCGTTTTCTAGGATTGAGCCTGCCGCCTTTGCGTAGCGATAGGCCATCCCCATGCTCATGTTGATCACCTGGTTCTTTTCGATATATTTCAGGATTCTCCCCACCTGTTGATCGGTGAGCGAGATGGTGTTTCCGCTCTCAGGGTCAAGCCCGGCGAAAAGCACGGGCCCAGCTATCACTCCCTCGTATTCTGGCAGCACGATGTTCGGCTCCATGCCGTTGACGAGTGAGGAATCGTTCACGATGTAATTGACCCTGTCGTCATTTGGCAACACCCCCATGTCGATGAGCCCTTTGCAGAACTCGGCCAGACACCGATAGTCGTTTGGAATTTCCTTGATTTCCGGTTCCCGGTTTGGCTCCTTGGCGATGACTTTGATCATCGAAGGGGCGTATTCACATTCTTCTTCCATGTCTCTTTCTACCTCCTTTCGCATCTAATCCATCTGGTATGGATCTCTTCTATGGCCACTATAGGACTTGGTCATGTGGCTAAGAGCCTGCTCGATGGTGATTCTCCCATAGGTGGATTCCCCTCTAGGCTCATCCCATTTCTTCCGGTATAGGCCGCTCGACCTCATCAGGGAATCGAGCTGCTTTGGGTCCCTCGTCCAGAAGGCCATGTAATCCATGAACGCGATGTCGGCGTTGCTTTGGCTCGGATAGCCGCTGATGTCGCCTTGGAACAGGCGCGCGATCTTAGCGCCGGCCCTGCTTCTTAGCGCCCTTCTTAGGATTTCCTCATCGTCCATGGCTAAAGGAACCCTCACGTTTTCTTTGGGGACGGTGGCCCTATTCCCCAAGTACTTCTTCGCAATCTTTTCGAGCTCCTCCTGGCAGTCGGATAATTCGCAGGTTCCGCTGATGACGTCCCCGGTCATGCAAGCGAAGCGCTTGGCGTCGTAGATCTCTAGCCCAATGGCGTCGTTCCTCTTCATGGAACCGGCAGAAAGCTTCCCTTTGAGGAAGATGTGTATCCCTTTGCCAGAGCAGGACCTCTCCGCATAGGTGTCGGGGAACGCTTCGAGCAATTCCTTCGCCAAGGGGCTGAGGTTGCCATTCTCATCGATGGAGTTATCCACATCGATGAAGACGATTCCTTCGCTTAGGCAGAAAACCAGCCCATCGTATCTGCTCTTCAAAAACGCTTTATAGGCGACATCGAAGGTTGCCCAGTCATTCGGCTCCGTGCTTTTGGCCTTATGCCAGCGGTTCCCCGTGACGGAAATCATCTGCTTCCGAATGTGTGCTCTTTCCGGGTTCCTTTCCTTCACGTAGAGGACCCATTGCGCTTTCTCCTTCATCTCGGCGGGTATCTTTTCTTTGTTGAATCTCATTCCATCACCACCGAGCTCGGCTTCTCCTTTTCGGGGATCCATCTAGGCAAAGGGATGGTTCCTTCTTCGGAAGAAGCTTTTTCCTTTTCCGAAGAGAGCTCCTTCTCTATCCCGTCGATCAACGTCCTTGCATGGTCGGAGATGACGTCGAGGTTCTTCCTGAATTTTTTGATGTCGCCTTCTGCCCAACCGGTGATATAGGAGAAATTGAAGTCCTTTGTGTCCAATCCCAGGTGGGTGCATACGACGCAGGCGATGGATTCCGCCTCCACTTCCTTGATCTCCCTTTTCTCATGCGGGGTCAAACCTTCGAAATCCTCCCTATACCCAGAGTGGGCAAGGGCATGTCCGCATTCGTGGACCGTCGTCGAAATCTCCTGCAGATCGCCCATGCCTTCCAGGATTTTTATTTCCTTCGTGGCGTGGTTGCAAAGTCCATAGCAGCCATCGCCCAATTCCTCTTTGCTGGCATAGCGGATGGAATATCCTTTGTCCCCTACCATCTTTCTTAGGCCTTCTAGGATTCCGTCTTTTTCCTTCACGAGCTTCTCCTCATCGAATCGGAAGGCGGAAATCTCCTTTCCTTCCGTCTGCGAGAGGTCGAATACGTATCCGAGCTTGAACCCCCGGCAGACGTACCCTTTCTCGTTTTCCTCGCCATCCGTTTTCTCTTTGTCCTTCTTCACGAGGATCGGCGAGAAGATCCTGATGGCTTTCTCTCCGGGGATGACGTGCCTTCCCAATCGGTTCCACTGCCTCATCCCGTGCACGGTCTTGGCGCTTGGATTCTGCATGACGATATAAATCTGGTTGTTGAGGGAATATCGGCCGAGGTTCCCCATCATGATGAGAACATCCTTGTATTTCCCCTCTTTGATGAATCGCTCTAGTTCCCCGTCGATCTTCTTTGTGAGCTCCCCCATCTCTTCTTTTGAGATCCTTTTGGAACGGACCTCCTTGCGTTCTTTCTTCTCTTCCACGGATACCTATCCTCCTTTGAATTTAATCCGCACGTTTTTGTGCATTTACTATTCTAAATGTGATATACTTAATGCGTTATTCCGTGCGTTAGCACAGAATTTTGCATTAAGGAGATGATGCTTATGTATATTTCAAGAGATTCCTATTTAGACAAGCTGAAGGCCTCCATCGGCAACGGAATGGTCAAAATCGTTACCGGGCCGAGAAGATGCGGGAAGTCCTTCCTTCTGTTTCATATCTTCAAGGATTACCTCCTTTCCTCAGGCGTGAACAACGACCACGTCATCGAGCTGTCCCTCGATGACGTGAAAAATGTCAAATACCGTAACCCGATTGATTTGGCTTCCTATTTCAAGAGTAAAGTCAAAGACAGTTCGAAGTATTATTTCCTCATCGACGAAATCCAGTTCTGCGAGAGCGTGGACAACCCTGCTTTCAAAGGCTACAAGACCGAGGATGGAAATGTCCCTAAGGTGACCTTCTACGACGTACTCAACGGTTTCTTGGGCCTAAAGAACGTCGAGGTCTTCGTGACCGGGAGCAATTCCCACATGCTTTCCAGCGACATCGCCACCGAATTCCGCGGAAGGGGCTGGCAGATAAGGATTCACCCGCTCACCTTCAAGGAGTTCAAGGAAGCGAATGCCCAAAGGAATTCGGACACTTTTTCCTTATGGAAGCAATACTACCTCTATGGCGGCTTGCCTCAGGTTTCTCTTCTCCCGGACGAGCCATCGAAACGCGAATACCTGAAACAGGTGTTCGAGAACACCTACATCAACGACATCATCGAAAGATACTCGCTAAGAAACGACTCCGCGATCAGGAATCTGGTCAAGGTGATGGCCACCAATGTCGGCTCCATCGTCAACCCGACCAAGATTGCCAATACCTTCAAATCGGAGATGAAGTCCGCCATTCAACCAGCCACGGTCTCCAAATATATCGAGCACATGGAGGATTCCTTCCTGCTCAACTCGGCATGCAGGTATGACCTTACGGGGCGCAGGTTCATCGGCGCCTCCTGCAAATACTATTTCGAGGACATGGGCCTCCGATACGCCGCCTCTTCCTTCGTCGGGAAGGATCAGGAACCCCACTATATGGAGAACGTCATCTATAACGAGCTTCTCTATCGTGGTTACCATGTTTCCGTTGGCGCCATACCCGTTTTCGACCATTCCAGCGGAAAGACCCAAAGGGGCAGCCTTGAGGTGGACTTCATCGCGGAGAAATTCAATGAGACGATTTATATCCAATCCGCCCTTTACATTCCCGATGATGAGAAGATGGAGCAGGAGTTAAGACCGCTGAGGAAAATAGGCAATTCCTTTAAGAAAGTGCTTATCACCAAATATGAGGGAAACGGGGCCTATGACGAAGATGGAATTTTGCATATGAACCTCTTCGACTTCCTATTGAATGAGAAATCCTTGGATTGATTGCCATCCTATCGAGATGCCCAGACTGTTAGGTCTGTTTTTTTCTTATGGGGAATTCATGCTTGTCTCCTTTTATTATCGTTAAGTTAGTGTGCAAATCTGTGCAAGCGCACAAATTTTTGTGCTTCGTGCCTAACCGCCGAACGCCTCTTCGGTGGCGTCTGTCGCCTCGATGAACAGCCTTCCCCTCTCATTCGGCGAGGAAATGAGGAAGCATTCGCCTCTCGGGCTTCTGACGATGGAATCCCTCTCGATCTCGTTGAAGCCTCCGCTGTTCTCGTAGAGCTTCAGAAGCTCGTTCATGTCGTTCGGGCTCAGATTGAAGATCATGGAATACTGGGAGACGCTGATGATGGCCGTGCTTTTCTTGGCGGTCTCCACGGTGCCCGCGAAATCCTTGACGTTCTGGGTGATGATGAGAAGCATGCCGTCGTATTTGCGGATCCGTTTCGCCAAGGAATACATGAAATCCAAGGCAATAGGGTATTTCTCGTCGATGAATAGATGAGCCTCGTCAATGGCGACGACCACCTTGTTTTCGGTGTGATACCTTCGGTTCAGGTCCCTATTCTTGATGATCTCGTTCTCGAGCCACTTGAGGAGCAGTAGCATCTGGGCGTTGGCGGCGGTGTCGTTTCGGTTTGCGATGAGCTTCTGGAAATTGAAATCGACGAAGTTCTCCTTGGGCGAGAAGGTCGTGAACCCGTTCCAAAGGGCGCTGTCCCTGCCGCCTTTCGCGAACCTCGAAAGGTAATTGACAAGCATTCGAAGGCAGGATTCGTCATAGTCGTTCTTTGCAATCTCCAGCTTTTCCTTGGCCAAGGAGCAAAGGTCTTCGAAGGTCGGATAGTCTTTGCTTTCTATCCTGAGAAAATCGCTTTTGGGTCCGATGCCCTTCTTTTGGTACATCTCCTCCGTGAGCTTGTTTAGCATCTCCAAGGCATCGGGATTGACGCCGGGGAGAGCGACTTTGTAAAACTGCTCCAGGAATTGGAGATGGGCGTAGAAGGAATTCGACGTCCCTCCTTCCTCATCGAGAGAGGAAATCACCTCGAAGGGGTTGATCCTTTGCTTGATTCCGCTTGAAGCGTCGATGGAGACTCCTCCAAGGTTCCTCGCCAAGAGGACATATTCCGCTTCGGGATCGAGAACGAACACCCTCGCACCGTCGCTGGCCAAATTGGCAAGGACCGTCTTGGTCGCATAGGATTTCCCGGAGCCGGATTGGCCGAGAATCACCATGTTCGAGTTGACGTGCGTCTCGTCCCTTTTGAAGAAATCGATGAAGGCCGGAAGGGAGCTCTCTCCCAGGAAGATGCCCTTTTCCTCTTGCCTCACGTCTCCCTGAAAGGGGAAGCCTGCCGCCAAGGAATTCGTCTGGATGCCATAGGATTCCTTGGTGAGCTCCTTTTTGGAGATGAGGCTCGAAACATAGGCTTCCATCTGCCTCCCGATCATCTCGGTGTAGCCTAGCCCCATCTCATGGAGGGCCTGCTTGACAGTTCTTTTGTTTGTCGTCTCCCCCGCTTTGTCATAGACGCTGACGATCAAGACGGTGTCGAACAAAGTCTGGTTGGATTGCTGGATGTCCGTCAGCAGGTCTCTTAGCGAGTCAAGATGGCAATCGGATTCCATCTGCTCGGATTCCTTCCCTGCGTTTTTGCTTTCGATTTCGAGGATGGAATGGTCGATTCTTTTGATGGCTTTCTCTTTTTCGATGGGCTTGATTCTCATCGTCACCTTCGTTCCGCTTAAGGAGAAGAGCCTCTCCATCCAGCCGTTCGGAACGGTGAGCGGGTATTTGCTGATGACCAGATTTGTGATCTGCCTATCGTCCTGCTTTGTCGTGAGGGGCGTGAATTTTGTTTCCCTAGGGCAAGCGATCTTAGCCATCGGTATCCTCGGATCGGCGTTTTTCCCGTATCCGAGAACGAGGAAATAATGGAGCTCCTGGCCTTTCAGCCTATGGGACGAGATTCCGTTCAGCCCCAGAACGGCCATCGCGCTATTCAGCTTCTCGTCGATGCTTTTGGAATCGAATCCGGACAAAGCCAGGTAATATCCGGGGTGCATGATCCCATCGGTGTTCATGTTATCGATGAGGCCCATCCTGGATTGGCAGATGTCGATTCTGGAAGCGGCCTCTTTCTCATTGAGAGCCCCCTTCTCCTTCCGCTCGCTGATTTCATTCATTTTTCTTAGTTCTTCCGAAAGATAGGAATCGAGGATGAGCGGCTCATCCATCTTGACGAGGAACATCTCTTCCCCCTCCATGATGGAATTGAGGATTCTGGCGATTCCCTCATCGATGATGAGGTCCTGCCTTTCCTCCGAGAGCATTTCGAAGTTGATGGGGTCGATCTTGATCACCCCGCATAAGCTCCCATCCTTGTCGTAGATGAATCCATCTTTCACTTCCCTATAAGGGAGGATCGATTGGATATTCCCATTACCGTTTTTCCTGACCGAGTATTTCTTCCTGGAGAAGAGATACCGGAATAGATATGCGATATGGACGTATAGCCTCTCGTTCCCCAACGTGAGATAAAGCGGCACGGTCAGGCAGAAAATGCCGAGCGCAACGTATCCTCGAAAGGGAAAATTCGTCGAGAGCGTCACGGCGATCGTGGCCAAGGCCACAATCCCGATGACGATGTCCGGTATGGTGATTCCTTTATAGAAGGTCATCCTCACCTTGGATGCCTTGGGTATGATTCTCATCTTCTTCGTTTACCTCCTTTTTGCCTGATGAAAGGCTTTCTTTCGCTGTCGTTTCTCCGGTAGACGCCGTTTCGCCTATAGCCGTGTTTCCTGGATTGGCCGTTCTTCCCGCCTTTTGCTTCGGTCTTGGCAGTTTTGTCCCTCACCGGCCTCTTTTGGATGTCCGCATGGCTCACGAAGGAATTGCCGTGCAAGGCGTTCTGAAGACGCGGCATGAAATTCTTGCCCATGGCGATGACGCCTCCTTGTGAGATATCGTGGAGCATCCCTGCTGGCATCGTCGCAAAGCGAAGCGGCGTCTTCAGGGCCTTGGCGATCTTCCCATCCTTTCTCTTATTCGGATCGACTTTCCTCTGATTGACGGAGTTTCTTGCGGAATTTGCCAGAGCCTGCCTTCTCGTGGCCCCTTTGGCCCTCGATTTGTTATAGGTGTTTCCGCCTACGAACCTACCGAAGGTGCCTCCTACGGCGTGTTTCACGGCATGCCCGAAGGCGAAGGCGCTTCTGACGTTGTAGATCATGGATGCGAGCTCGTTGCCTCCTGCCGACGCCCCGCAAAGCCTTGCGATGATGTCGTTTGCCTTCGTCACGGCGAAGGCGCCTCCGATGAGGAAGAGAATGTAGACGATGCCGTTGTAGAAGCCGTTATCGAAGAACTTGATCTGATAGACCTGAGGGATCACCAGAAAGAACAGATTCATGACCAGGATGATTCCGTACGCAGAGAGGACCTTGCCGATCATCATGTCCTTCCAGACCTTGAAGCGGTTCCCTTCGTCTAGCGGTATCGTCGATATCGAGACGGGGCTGATGATGTAAAGCAATATGACGTCGAAGATCCTCTGAACAAAGGTCAAAGAGCTCAAGACGAACATCACAAGCATCACCAAGCTCCCCAATATCCCGATCAGATAGTTCATGGATTGGATGTTGAAATAGCTCTTCACCAAATCGACGTTCGTATAGTCAAGCTCCCCAGAGACGAATTTGGCGAACACCTCGTCCCTGGATTCCGTCCCTGTATAGGAGTTAAACCCTATCGTCGTCAGAAACTCCCCTCCGATTGTCGAGCTTCCGCTACTCCCATATGGTGTCATGGCGATGTTGATGGAACTCATCACCGTGTTGGTGAGGAGAATGCCTGCCAGAACGACAAAGGGGACAAGAAGGGCGATCAGAAACGAATGGCCACTCCGCTTCAAGACCGAGAAAACGTTCATCTTTTCGTTGTATCCCGATTTCAGTATGGCGACGATCGTGAATACCACGATCAGGATCGAGCCGATCACGAACACAGTCAGAAACGACCTTCTTATCGCGTCGGACTCGACAAGGGAGCTAAGCAAATCGCCTTGCTTTCCGGATATGGTGATGGGATCAATTCCGCAAAGCATGTAGAAGATGTCCTTGAGGAAATCGATCAGCATGCAGACCAAAGAGAACGTCCGGTACAGGAAGGTGAAGAACATGTCCTTGAGCCCATCCAGCAGTTCGTTAAGTAGCAATAGATTCCTCCTTTCTGTTGCCATTGGTGCCCGTTTGCTTCATGTTCAGCACATTGCATTTTATATGCATTGTATGTATAATAGATGCAGAAAGAAGGCATATGTATGGCAACTACAAATTTCAGCGTTAGATTGGACAACGACTTGAAGAAGAAGTCCGAGGCGCTGTATGGCGAGCTTGGCATCAACCTCACGACCGCCATCAATGTTTTCCTCCGCAAATCTTTAGTCGCTGGCGGATTCCCCTTCGAAGTCAGGATGGAAGAACCGAGCAAGGAAACGCTGCTCGCTCTGCTCGAGGCAGACGAAATGTCCAAAGATCCTAAAGTCAAGGGATTGGACGTCGAGGACGCCTTGAGGGAGCTCAAGAAATGAGCAAGCTCAAGGTCGTTTGGACCGCCCAGTTCAAGAAGGACTACAAGGCGGCCATGAAGAGCCATCTCGACATAAATCAGCTCGACAAGGTCATTCGAAGCCTATCCAACCTTGAGGAATTGGACCCGAAATACAGGGACCATTCTCTCTCCGGAGATTGGAAGTCGTTCCGGGAATGCCACGTCAAGCCCGATTGGCTCCTCATCTACAAAATCGAGGGCGAAAGGCTTATCTTGACGTTGGCTAGAACCGGCTCCCGCAGCAACCTCTTTGGGATATAAAGGCATTTGCTTCGGCAGGTGCCTTTTTCTTTCGCTTCTTGCGATCCTCTTGTCCATCAATGGCTGTCTCCTTACATCTGGCTCCTGATCCAGTCTTCCAAGATGGGGACGGCGATCTTCAAAGCCAAAATCAAGGCGAAGATGATGACGAAGCCGACGATGGCCCCGATGAGGTCCTTCTTCGCCTTTTCCCTGGAGTTCTGCTCATCTGCCTTGGAGATCTTCACCCCCAAGGCGATGCAGTAGATGGTCCCCACCGCCACGACGACAGCGATGGCGGGCCAAAGAATGGCGTCGAGTATCTCCAGAATCGGCTCGACGACCGGATAGAAATCGATATCGGTCAAAATGGTCATTGCTTACCTCCTTCTGCTGTGAATTTGTTTCTAAGCGTCACGTGGGTATCCCACTGATGGCTACTGCCATAGCGGGAAGTGGCGTCACAGCGCGTCACCTCCCTTATCCTGTTTCGGTCAAAGTCCCAAAATCAGACATCATGCTGGGCTTCAAAATCAGCTTTGGCCATATGAGTGCGCCAATTTCAACACCTTTTTGGCGCGTTCATGGCGCACTCATGGCGCGTTCGATTAAATGCGAACGATTGCGTCATTTCTTGAACAAACGCTTGCGCTTCAAGACGAAGAACGCTGTCGCACCGATCAGAGATGCTACCCCTATCGCGATCAGAGCAATTGCCCAGCCGTTCATCTGGAAGGCTAGGGTGAAGGTGTAGGTCCTCGTGTTGCCAAGCGTGTCCTTCACCACCACCTTATAGAAGCCGTAGTCGGAGAGTTCCTGCCCGAATTCGTAAGGGATTTCCTCCCCGTCTTTGTAAACATGGATTTCCCCTTCTTCGTTCATGTCGGAGATGGAGACCTTTCCATCGACCTTCCCACCGTCCGCGACACCGTTGAGAGAAACCTCTGGAGCGGTCGTGTCGAGGGTCAAAACGAAGCTGTATTCCTTTCCGCCTTTGGTATAGAAGACTTCATAGATCCCATCTTCCGTGAATCCGAAATGGTTGGAATCGTACGGGATCTCCGTTCCGTCCTTCGTGACCTTGGTGACGGAGTTCCCATCTCCCAAGTCGAAATCGATGCTGGTTCTCGCTTTGCCATCGACGATCTGGAAGCCCACTTCTTTGACGTTCCCGTAAGCGTCGGTGATGGTCGCGTGGTATTTCCCCTCTTCCTTGATCTCGTCGCCAAGTTCATAGGGATAGACCTCCCCTTCTTTGGTCATGGCGATGCTTACTTTTTCGTCGGAATCGATGGTGACGGAATCGTTTGTAATCCCGCCGTCGGATACGTTCATGGTCAGGTCGACGGATTTGTCGATCACGATGGTAAAGGACGTTCTGTTTCCGAAATCGTCTTCCAAAGTGATGAGGTAACGCCCCTCCTCCGTCAAGGAATTCCCTAGCTCATAGGGGTATCTCTCGCCGTCTTTCAGGATGGTCACGCTCACGCTCTCGCTAGAGGAGATTGTGACATCGTCCGAGGTCGTCGCATCGCCGTTGATGGTTTTTCCGCTAGAGGTGACCACGTTGTAGTCGACGGTCTTGTCGATGGCGAATTCCTTGACCGTCTTGTTCCCAAGCTCATCGACGACTTCGATTCTGTAATGCCCTTCCTTGTCGAACGTCGCTCCGTTTTCGAAGGAGACGGCCTCTTGATTGTTGATGGAAAGGGCGGCCAATCCGACATCGTCGTCTTCCCAGCTTACGGTCACGGATCCGTTGGTCGTTCCTTTATCCGAAACGCCATCCAGAGTCACGTTTGGAGGGACGACGTCGATGGCGAAGCAATAGGCTTTCCTGTTGTCCTCATCCGTCTTGTTGACCAGGACGAGCTCATAGCACCCGGAGTTCTTCCCATTTGCTTCGATGAGGATGCTTCCCGTCTCGTCACTTCCCACAAGGCTTCCGTCTTTGTAGATTTCGAGGCGGTATTTGTCGGCGTCGTATCCGAAGCTGACGTCTTTGTTTGTCTTAGAGCCCTCTTCCACTCCTAGCAAGGTCCCGTTTGGCAAGGATTTGTGGAAGCAATACTCCTTCTCGACGACCCTTCCGAAGTTGTCCTTCAATACGACGCGGTAGTTGCCGTCTTTTGCGAACGTATAATGGAGCTTATCGGGAGTGATCCCATCCAGCTTTTCCCCATTGCGGTAGATCTCCAAGGAAGTGATGGTTTGGTTCGCATCGCCTAGGGAGATGTCGACGGACACTTCGGTGTCGTCGCCGTTGTTTTTGAATCCGATGGCTTCCTCTTCGTCGGAGATGAAGACGGTGAATCCAATCTCGTTTCCCAGTCTGTCGTATACTTTGACCTCGTATCTTCCGCCTTCCGTCAACGTCGGTAGAGCATCCCCTTTCGTATAGTAGGAGGTGTTTCCGGAATTCGTGACGCGGACAACGGCATAAGGGTCGCTGTCGATGATGCTTTCTATCTCAAAGCTTTTAAGGTAATAGGCATTGTTCGCAGGAAGAGATTCTTCGGAGATGGTCAACTCGGAAGAAGAGGAATAGGTCTCGCAATTGGCCACGATCTTCGGCTTCTCCTTGTCGATGATGATCTTAAAGGAGCAGGTGTTTCCCGCCTTGTCGGTCTCGAAGATCTCATAGACTCCGCTTTCCTTAAGCTGCTCGCCTAAAACGGTTCCGTAAGAAAGTGGGGTCTTTTCGTCGCTTCCCGTTTTGGCAGCGTAGGCTTTTGAGGCGCCGTGGCTTTTGAGGACGTATGTGTTTCCGATAGGAGCTTTGACCCCATCCATCTCGAAGATGGAATCGGCCACTTCCATCCCCGTCGGACGCTTTTCTCCGTCGAAGTAATGGGGTCCCGACACAAATCCCTCCGCGTAATGCCTCAAAGCTTCGTCAAGGAGGCTCCTATCGAAGTAATAGAGCTGAATCTCGGGGTTGGCGATGGATTTGTAGAGCCAATAGGTCCCTGGCCTCACCTCGTCGTCATGGTTGTTCTCGTCGCCGTTAGAAGCGACCATGCTGTACTCCTTGAAATCGGAAACGTCGTTTAGGACAAGCTCCTTCACGTTCTTCCCGAATTCGTATCCGATGGCTTTCTCTAAGGCGCTGTCGTAGTCTTTGAAGCAGTCCAAGCGATCATCGTATATGACCTCATACCATTTGGAGACAAAATAATCCTCGTTGTTTCTTAAGGCCTCCTCGTTGCCTATAGGAGCCGTCCTATCGATCTCTGCGGTATAGGTCGAGGAATTCCCGGCCTTGTCCTTTAAGACGAAGGTGTAGACGCCTTCTTCATCGATGGGCACGTTCTTCTTATAGGCTTTGCCGTTCACAAGGCATTCTTCGTCCCCATCCCAGGTGAAATAGACGCTTTTGTTCGTGATGGCACCGTCTTCGGATTCCTTGCCATCGACGTAGATTTTTCCAATCGGAGCGATGGTGTCCAAAGTGATTCTAAATTCGGAGGTGTTGCCCACCGAATCAGTCAAGACGAAGGTGTATTGCCCATCTTCTGAAATGGTCTCTTTGGCATAGTCTTTTTGAGCCCCACCGTTCTTGGACACTTTGCAAATGGTGCCCTCTTTCTCCCAAACGAAGGAGAAAGGCTGATTGGTGTATCCGTTGTTCTCGACGATGAGGCCGTTGGAAAGGAAGGTCCCTTCCGCCGGCTTCTTATCGATTTGGACGGAGAAGGTCGAACCGTTATCGGCGGCGTCTTGGATATGGATCCTATAGTCTTTGACCTCGTTGCCATTTGCCGTAAGGCTGATCGTCTTCTGGCTTAGCAAATCATAGGTCTTTGATTCGCCGCCGCAGCTGATGGTGGCTTTGTTTGATCCGCTTACGATAATCGAATCGATATTCACGATGGCCTCTACGTCCGAGTTCAGGCGGATGGAGGCGCCGTCTAGATAGGTCTTCCCGTTCAAAGTCAGCGTCGGCTTGCTTTTGACGATTCGGAACTGAAAGGTGTTTCTGATTCCCAAGGCGCTTGTGATGGTCTCTGAATAGATGCTGTTCGGATATTCGGATTCGTTAAGGCGATAGGAGTTTCCCACCTGGAAGATGCCCGAGGTGCATTTGCCAGAAGGCGAATCGTAATCGAATTCGATGGTATCGTCTTGGTTGAAATAAAGCCCGGTGTCGATGGTCCCGCTTTTTGTGATCTCCCCACTATAGACGGCTTTCCCGTTTCTTTTGATGGTGACGACCGGTGATTTGGTTTCCAGGAATATTCTGAAAGTATCGGATTGGTTCCCCGCGTTGTCCACGCAATAGAACTGATACCAGCCATCCCCGCTGTCGGAAGGGATGATGGATCCGGAGGAATATGGCACGAAGGAACTCGAGTTCGGGGTCTTGTAATAGACTCCCTTGATTCCGGAGCCATTATCCGTGGCCGAATAGCTGATGCCTTTGTCGGTGTAGGAATTGGAAGAGACGATTGCCCCATTGGCGTATAGCTGCCCTGTCGGCTTTGCGGTATCGATATAGAATTTGAAATCGGAGGACCTGTTGTCGTTGGCGTCCACGGCGTAGAAACAGTACCAACCATTCGCGGTCCCCGTCGTAAAGGAGCTAGAGCTGGTGCTTGAATAATAGGAAGTCAACGGGGTTTTGTAATAGAGCTTGCCCGAATGGCTGTCGGATACCTTGACGGTGACGGCTTCGCTGGAATATCCGCCGTTTGTGACGTTAGGCCCCGATTTCTTGGTCGCGGTTATGCCTGGCTTGGAATAATCGATGATGAGGTCGCCAGTCATCGTGGCGGTCGTCTTAAGCAACGCCAAATTCGGAATCGTCATCCCCGACATCGTTTCCCCAGAGCAGATCCACAAGTAGCGATATGTGACGTTGATCTTGTAGTCTCCGGCATATAGGGAGCTTGCCACTTTGCCTAGCTTCGAGAAATCGATGGATTGGCCTTGATTGTAGTCCTTGATGCAGTTGGCGTCCTCTGTGCTGGTCCCGTTCTTGTCGTAGGTGACGCTGGTGATGTTGCCATCGCTATCGAGGTTCACCTTAGCCCCCGCATGGAAGGATCGGTATCCGTTCTTTGTGATCTCCAATTTGAATTCCAAGAGCATCTTCAACTCCGCTCCATTCCCTTGGTAGAACCGATTCATATAGGTGCTTGGCAAAAGCCAGGTGGCATCGGTGAAATCGATGTATGGGCAGGAAGCGTTGAGACGGATGGTCGAAGCCGATCCGATCCCTGATGAGGTGTTTCCTGCATAGATCTTCACCCCGCAGTCATGGTAGCCGTGGTAATCGCTAGGCAATGTGACGTTCCCAAAAACCTCCCCGTAGAGCTCGCATTGATGGGTCTCGTAGCCATAGACGGAAGGATAGCCGGTCGATTGGTGGTTGGTGGAGCTCGTTCCTCCCGTCGCGTTGTTGAGCGTGGAGACGCTTCCGTTTGCATTGAGCTTTTTGCCGCTGACGCTATAAGGGCTCCTTATGGGGTTGTCAGCTAGCGGCCTGATGGTGTCGGCGCATCCCGTAAGCAATAGGGGCAGCACCATCACGCTGATAAATTTCTTCTTGTTCATTCGTTACCTCCTTGTGTTTTCCTGGAATCTTCCTTGATGAGGTCCTTGATTCTCTTTACGGCCTCCTGGATATGCATGATTCTCTTTTCGTCGTTATTTTTGGAAGCGATGCCCTCCGCCTTCCTTAGCAGATTCAGCGATTTCGCCGCGTCCATCGTCTTGATGGCGCGGATGAGCGTCTGCTTCTCTTCCTTGCTCATGATCCCTTCCACTCCTTCTTCGGCGATGTCGACGATCTGAAGGAGGATCATCTGGTTTCGCGTGGATTCCCTTCTTGTCTGGTTGGCATCTTTTGCTCCTCCTTGGGCGATCCGATTCCGGCTTCTCAGATCATAGAAAGCTCTCTTCTCATCGAAGAACCTCCCTTTGCGGGATTCCTCAATCGTTTTCTCCATGTCGTACTCCTTGCATTCGAAGCACGGGGTGAAGAGGGAGCGTATCGGCTGATAGCCGAGCACCGTCACGATGGCATGCCCCATATCCCCGGATTTGTTGAGGGTCTGAAGCTCGCTTGGGTAGATGAGCGGCCTTTCCTTCACGGATTGGTTGGAGTTGATGTCATCCCCTTTCACCGAGTTGAAGCCGACGCTCCTGAGGACGATGGAATAGTTCCCGCATCTCTTGGAGAAGTCCTCGATGGTCTTCAGGTCGGTCGTCCCGATGAAGATCTGGATGTTGCAGTTGCTCTTGATGATGTCGGCGGATTTCTCGTCGTATACCTTGGCCAATTGGCTGTAGGATTGGACGATGAGGTTCATCCAGATGTTCCTCGATCTCCCGACCGTTATCATCTGCTCGAGCTTATGGACCTTCGGAAGGTTCCCGAACTCGTCCAGGATGAAGTAAACGGGTTTTCCCAAGGTCAGATCGGGATTGGAATTCGCCTTCCTAACCAGCTCCTTGTATGCTTGGAGGATAAGAAGGGAGGCTAACGTATGCCTCGTCTCCTTCTCGTCGGGTATTTGCAAGAACAGAGCGATAGGCCTCTCCCCCATGGAGCCGAACTCGATCTCGTTCTCGCTCGTGAGGGCGCACAAACTCATGTCTGAGAAGATGGAGAGCTTGTCGAAGCAGCTCGAGAGATAGCTTCCCCTCGTTTTGTCCGATGCGTCCATGACCTGTTTGGACAGGGAGACGGCGCGGGAGAGCGGGCTTCTTCCCTTGAAGTAGTCGACAAGCTCCCTGCAGTCGTCATCGGTGGACGTTGCGACCTTCATGAGGCTGTAGAAGTTGTATTTCTCCTTGCTCATCCCGTTTCTTTCGTCGGCGGAGTCCTCTAGCATGGCCAAGGCGATGGCCAATATCAGGTTCTTCGCGCCGCTCTCCCACATCGGCTCGTTCTTGTTGACGATTGGGCAAATGGAGGTGGAGATGTCGTTGAGGTCCTCATAGACCTCGTCGAGGAGCTTCTGCTTCTTCACCTGAAGGGCGGATTCCTTCTCCTCCTCGGACCAGTATTCTTTCCCGTCGAAGAGATAGCACCCCCTTTCTTCGTCTTCGATGACCTCGTCTTGAAGATGGATGGCTTCCTGATACATCAGATACGGCCTTTCCATCGGGTTCCATCTCGTGGAGTTGTAGGGATTCCTGAGGTCGATGATTTTGATCTCATAACCCTTCTTCTCCAAGGCGAGGCGGTGGCTTTGGAGCAATTCCCCTTTCGGGTCCGAGATGAAGAAGCTCGGCTTTGTCTTCGTCTCGCTCAGTATCTGAATAAGAGGAGAGACATAAGTCGTCGTCTTCCCGGAGCCCGTGGTCCCGATGACGAGCGCATGGGAGGGCTTGGCGAAGGTGACTTCGAGCTTCCCATCCTTCTCATAGGCCCTGATCGGGGAGCCTACGACATCCGTTTCCTTCAGCTTCCCGAACGGATGGATGCTGAAGTTTTTCACGATCTCCTCTTCGCTTTGGAAACTAGCCTCCTCGAGGTTGGCCGATAGATGGTGGTCTTCCTTGTTCCCTTTCATGACCTTTCTGGAGTTGAAGAGCCAGTAATGCCTCCAGTAATACCAAAGGAGGAACGCGAGGATGAGAAAGAAGAAAAGCAGGAAGAAAAGGAACGTGTCGACGCTAAGCAGGTATCGGAAGTCGAATCCACCCTTCGTCAAGCAGGTAAGGGAGAAGCCTAGGAGATAGGAGATCCAGAAGCTTGCAATAGCAAGAACGAAAAACTTCTCTTTCTTCACTCCCTCTCCGCTTCCTCTCTCGCCCTCTGGTAATCCATCTCCTCCATCCTCCTTTCGAATTCGTCGAAGATGGCCATGCGGTCCTGGTTCACCTCGTAATCGAGATGGGCGACTTTGGTGAGAAGGAAGGAAATCCTTTTCTTCTCGTCCCATCTTTTCTTCTTTTCGGAACCCAAGCCCTTATGCATTCCGGATTCCTGGGATCTCGCGTCGCGGATATACCGAAGGATTCGGTTCCCTATCCTCCGGTAAAGGTCTTTCTTGAACTTCTGCGCCAATAGATGGCTTTCGAAGGGGATATGCTGCTTTTGGCATATCTCCTTGGTCCGCTTGTCCGCTTCCGACAGATGCTTCAGAAGGTTCACGTACTTAGATGACGCTTTGTAATCCCTCATGAGGAAAGCGGTCGTGATCTCGTCTATTTCATCGCGAATATCATCCATTTGCTTGGACTCGTACCCATGGTTTCCATTCGGGGTTTTGCGATAGAGGTCCATGAGCTTCTTCTTGACGGTTTTGTCGAACTCCACTTTGGGATTGACGACCTGGTTCAGGTAACCGTCCGTTTGTCCGATGATGGCGTTCCTGGAGCTTTTGATGTCGTATTCGATGCCGCTCATCCTCTGCTCCACCCTGATCTTGAGATTCTCCATGGAGAGCTTCTTCAACGTCCCTTCGTGGTATCTCCTCTCCTTGGATTTGGAAGTGACCCTCAGAGGCTCTTTCTCGAAGAAGCAGATATGGATGTGCCTGTTGTCGGTGTTCTCGTGGAGGCCGGCGAACCAGACGACGTTGTCGTATTTGATGTTGTTCTCCCTTAAGAACCTCGGGAACTCCGATTCGATGATGTCTTTGGCGTCCCTCCAGCTTTTGAGGTGCTTCTTCCCGAATTCCTCTTCAAAGGAGAGAAGGCAGCTCCAGATCTGGGCGTCCGTGTTCCTTAGCTCCTCCCGGATTTCCTTCCTCTCCTGATAGGTCAGTATCCCCTCTTTGGAGAAGGCGCCGGAGGATTTCTCGGGATTCCCCGTATAGTCGAGGAAATCCTTCGCCTTCCCTTCCTTAATGCCTTTGTTGACGTATTCGAGGTAATCGTTGGAGGAGTCCTTCGAGGAATAGAACCCGTATTCCTTGGAGTCTTTGGTGTAGTATTGCGCTCTGAAGAGCACGTTCGGGACGAAATCACTATTTGGCATCTCTCACCCTTTTGAACCTCGACGGCGCGGAATCGAACTTCCCCGCCTCGATCTCTTCTTGGATATCGATGTCCTGGGCGTTAAGGAACATCTTGTAGACGCAGGAGATGATGGCGAAGAGATCCTTGCTGCTGACCTGGATGTCGGAGAGCTTCCTCTCCTCGGTGGCATGACAAGCGATGATGAGGTCCTTCAATTCCTTCATCGAGGTTTCGAAGGTTTCCCTTCCTAACCCATCCCCTTTCGCATTCACGGAAGGAATGGATGCGTATCTTGGATGAACCTGCTTGTATCCTTCCTCGATGAGGAGAGTGAAGAAATCCTGCTGGCTCATCTTCGTCTTACCCAATAGTTCGTCTAGTTTCCTTCCGAACTCCACGTCGTAGATGCGGAAGGTAACCCTTGTGATCATTTTCGTATTCAGTTTCAAATCGTTTCCTCCTTTCTTTTGCATTCACAGAGGGGAATGGGGATATCCGTCAATGTGGAACATTTGCTAGAAAAACTTATTTTTCCTCTAACCTTGCATTCACGTGAATTCACGGATACCCCTTAATCCCCTTTTAGCTAATCATTGCCTTCTCGTTCTTCTTTCCTCGATTTCCCATTCAGGACGTCTTTGAGGGAATCCATCTTCCTGCTGTCTTTGACGTAGCATTGGTACATCAACGCGAAAAGCTGCTTTTGGATCCCTTTGGGCTCTTTCTTGATGCCTTTGTAGATATCCTCGTCGATGGGGAAGCGGACGCATTGTTCTTTCCCTTTTTCCGTGACGATCGTCACCTTGTGAAGTCTCTCTTCCAATTCGTTTCTCCTTTCTCGGGCCTTAAGCCCCTTCATTGTTGTAGTCCGTGAAAATGTGGGGTTTGGGGTCGCTTTCTGATAAATATCTTTCGATGATTTTTTCTCTGAGCCTCGACAAGCGAAGCTTGACGGCGTTTCTGGATATTCCTAATCGCCATGCCGTTTCCCGGTAAGTGAGGCCTTCTACGAAATAGAGGCGATAGAGCTCCTGCTCCGATTTTGAAAGCGAATCGACGTATGCGTGCACTTCTTCTAGCATTTCGCCCAAAGCATCGTCTTCGTCTTTCACCGCATGGAGATAAAGGTATCTGTCCGCATCACCATCCCTATCCGATTCCATCATGGGATCTAAACGGATTCTTTTCCTCGATGAGTCGTATGGGGTTGGGAAAGAGCCGGGATGGGCTTTGATCCAGAGCTTCCTTAGATAGAGTCTTTCCCTCATCTCCTTGTCCGTCTCGCAGTTGATTTCCTTAAGGTTGCACCTCACTTCGGCATCGTCGAGGCAATGCAGCTTTCTGATCACTTCCTCGGTGATTCCCTCATCGATGGAGGTGAATGTCCTTCCATCGTGAAGGATGGTCTTGCTAAAGCCGATGAAGAGGATGACCTTGTCACCGTTCTCGAAGAGATAGGAATAGGTCTTCCTCTTCCTCATCGGCGTCTTCTTGTATTTCATGTATGCCCTCCGTTTCCTTTATCGCCATTGCAGGGCGAAGAGGAATGAGAGTCGGACAGAGTGCAATACCTAGGATCACTGCCCAGAAAAAAGATAAACGAGCACGATGAAAAACTGTATGACACCACTTGTCATACGGGGAACACCGATTTCATCCTAAAGAGCAAAGAAAAAGGCCATTTCAAAACCATAGGCATAGCTATGTCTTTGAAACGGCTTCTATCCATGTGACATCGAATGTCACAATTTTCTCGGATTTTTAATCGTTTTTGTGGGTGAGGGGCTCATAGGAGAGCTCTTTGAGTATCCCATTTATCTCCTCGAAGCTCATCCCGTTGCAGTTATGGAGGATTGTAAGAAGCATCGCGTCTTCCTTCGAGTTCGAGAAACAGAACCCGGCGGTCTCGACCAAAGCGTTGGCTAATACGAACGGGAGCCTCATGGCGACGCAAATAGCAACAACGATACGTTTGTTGGGTCTCTTCGTCTCTCCGTTCTTGTATCTTTGGAAGATACGGTAAGATAGGCTATCAAGGTCATCAGGGCGATCTGTCACATCCTTGATCTCATAGTCTCCCACTTCCATCAGGTACTTCACCGCTTCCGGGAATTCCATCCCCTTCAGATTGGAAAGCACTTCCTTCAACGTTGATGCGCAGGCATCGACATCCTCAGACGTTTTGCATTTTGTTCTCAGGATATGCAAAAAATCCCCTTTCTTTTTTTACTTGCCATATGTGTTCCTTCCTTTTTGAACGACTACGTAGATTATATAACATGCCAGGCTTAAAAATAATATTTGACAGTAAAGAGCATCGCAAAAATCAATTAAATAAAAGAAATAATCACATCTAATATCTAATAACCAACTTCTTATAATTGCTATTATGAGAAGATTGGCAACAACGAGCCTGTAAAACTTGAGGATTT
>ERZ808259.220-NODE-220-length-32105-cov-11.448705_pt1 | contig 32105 bp, 22 predicted proteins | sample MGYA00521279_ERZ808259 | MGnify/ENA primary metagenome ERZ808259 (study PRJEB31516, sample SAMN03275586) | gut metagenome | biome: mammalia-associated habitat; material: feces | host: Papio cynocephalus | place: Kenya | collected 2012-07-27 ... | reverse complement strand
AAAATTACTACCTGCGCAGGAAAAAATTTTTCTCTGCCCAGGTAAAAATGAAAGTAGTACTAGGGGGTGGTTATGACCAAGGCTTCCCAAAAGCACGTTTTGTAAACAAAAATGCACAAAATCATTATCATACAATGAGAGAGGCAATACCCAAACTTGATGTTGTGCAAGAACATCAAATACCCCAGTACTATGACATGAAAAATTAAATATTGGCATAAGTAGAGAATATTTGTTAATATTTGAACCTTTTCATAGCAATTTCACGAAATGGCATTATCTTTGCAATCAATAAGCTGATGAAAAGTGCTGATTATTCATCAGCATCAAGTTGACTGTCAGCAATATCATAATAGACTATCAACAAAATTATAACAGATTATTAACAATAAAAAGAATACGATTATGACAGAAAAAGAAATGTACAATTTCATAAATGAGCAAAACCAGCAATCAGGCTTTGTCGTTAATGAAAAAGAGCGAGGCCTGACCAATGTGTTCTCCGCATTGATGCGCAAGGTATATACTTGGATGACTTTAGCTCTCGTTATCACAGGTGTGACCGCCTATGGAGTAGCCAGCAGTCCTACGCTATTGACCACTATCTACAATAGCGGCTTAATGTGGGGACTCATCATTGCAGAATTTGTGTTGGTATTCGCCATCAGTGGTGCCATCAACAAACTATCCCTAAGCACGGCGACATTGCTCTTCATCATCTACTCGGTGGTCAATGGAGCAACGCTCTCGTCCATATTCGTCATCTATGAGCCAATGGTTATCGCCAAAGTATTCTTCATCACAGCAGGTACATTTGGAGCAATGGCTTTCTACGGATATACCACCAAGAAAGACTTAACCTCCATCGGCAAGATACTCTTCATGGCATTGATAGGCTTGATTATCGCCACCCTTGTCAATATGTTCTTGAAGAGTCCAAGCTTCGACTATATACTGAGCTACATAGGAGTGGCAATATTCATTGGTTTGACAGCATGGGACTCTCAGAAAATCAAGCAGATGTTGCAAGTACAATACGACATGAGCGAAGGCGCACAGAAGTTGGCGCTACTCGGTGCCCTCACCCTATATCTTGACTTCATCAATCTCTTCCTCTACTTACTCCGTATCTTTGGAGGAAACAATAGAGATTAAACAAACCTACTAAAGAGTTTAAAAAAAATATGCAAAAAGGCGATTGGTTCACACCAACCGCCTTTTTACATTAACTTAAAAATCGCACTTTGTCTTATTTATTAGTATTTAATCTATAGAGTTTTAATTATCATTATTTTAACCTACATAGGATTTTTATCATACACTCGCAACCATAGAATTACCTTTACTCTTCGCCTTACCTATCATGGATATCCAATTAAAATTGCGTTTGAGTCCCGTAATCGTCTCAACCGTCATAATCAACACTGATACAAAGCAGAAGATAAGGATACCTACTACCATGAGTCCAAACTTCATTGCCAAGACAACAAAGTTAGTAGGATTGACTTCCTGCCGCGTCTCTGTTCGTCCACTTGCATAACGATATTCCACAATATCATCAGGAAGCAACGACATAAGCAGCCCACTTCCAAAGAAAAACGAGGCAATGGCAAATCCCACCTTTCTCAACCCACGCATAAAACCATGCTGGCGACGATGAGCTGTAATCATATAGCCCCTCGGATAACCAGAAATAATATATAAAGGTATCAAGATTATCAAATAAATAGTCCATCCTCGTTTCGTAGAAGCAGAACTTTTGATGGAATCCACATACTCTTGCGTATTCTTCAAAGCTAACTTTTTCATCTCTTCGAAGTCCATCTCAGCAATCTCATCAAATTCATCTTGATACTTTTCTGCCTTTTCCTCACATTCTGAAGCATACTTCTTCGTAGCCTCTTTTTTCTCTTGATTTTGAATCGTATCCGCTCTTAGTTTTGCATCTTTCATCATTTTTAGATTAGACTCAGCCTGCATCTTCAGATAATGCAACTTATATAGCTTATATGCATTGGCAGAACGAAGACGCCGATTATAATACTCACCACTCAACTCACTGTTTGCATTAAGCTTCTCATAAGTAATTGTTGTATCCATTTCCGCCCATTTTTTAACAATTTCCACGTCTTGGGCATACTTCGCCGCCGTTTCCTGGTCTTGATTACCAAAATACCAAAAAATACAAGCCGCAATAATGGAACCGAAAATCAGTGACCATTTCCAGGTACGATGCTTGGCATAAGAATAAGAAATAACATCGCGTAAATCATTGACACGATCTCTAAAATTCTGTTCAGCAGGTGCATCAGCGATATTCTCAGCCTCATTCACCAATGCTTCCATTCGTTCCGTCTCTTTTTTAGATACGGGATAAACATTATCCCAGTTAGTACTGCCTTTCTCTATGTCCTTAGCCTTGACATGAGAAGAGGTAAACAAAGCTTGGTCCAAACATTCCCAAGCAGCCAAGTTTTTCTGCTCATCCATATTACTTTTACACTTTTAGTTATTAATGAAATGATGGGTGCAAAGTTAGGGAAAATAGCAGAAGCCGGCGGAGCAATGCGTAAAATATATCGTTCAATGAGACAAACGAACGCTTATAACATCAAAAAAAGGTGCCAAATGGTACATATCGCCATTTGACACCTTTTTACAAGCCTGCGTCATCACTTCACTCCCTTTCGCTTACGATACTCCATCGGAGAACAACCATACACGGAAGAAAAGACCCGTCGGAAAGTAGATTGAGAGTTGAACCCTGCCTTCTCCGCTATAAACAACAACGGATCATTAGTGGAAAGAAGGAGTTGCTCGGCATATTTCACACGATAATGATTCACATAGTCATAGAATGTCTTGCCGTTTTTTTGATTGAAGAAACGGCTGAGATAGGTACGATTGGTACCCACCTTTTGAGCGACATCAGACAGTTTAAGCTTCGGATTGAGATAAAGTTTTTGTTCCTCAAACAGTACTCTCACCACTTCGCAAAGCTGAGGTTGCAAGATATAATCGCCCGTTTGTCCTCCCTCATGCGTAGAAACCTCAGCCATCTGATGAGTATCATCATCAGAAAGTTCGTCTATAACTGATTCATGCTTATAGATGAAATAACCGATAAACATCCAAGCAGCCAACGACAAGACCATATAGAGATTATCAAAATTGATGTCAATCATCACGGAGCTACAGGTCCATACGAGAAGGATGAAGAAGAAACTGACCAAAATCGCCCTCAGCCAATGCAAGTTGATATTCTCCTCGTATGAGAATCGCTCCTTCAACACGCGATGGTATTGGGAAATAAAGAAGAATGTCAATACCATCGTAGCACTACCATATATCACAGACCATACCGCCATGGCATAATACCAGATAACATTGCCTGTGACAACATAAAGCAACGGAAGTACGACAAAAGGCACTTCATGCAAGACACCCTTCCGCCAAGTGAGCCAGCCTGGTTTCACCAGTTCCATTAGCACAAAGATGTAAAAAGGAATGATAACGATGTCGGTAGCGGTCATCACAGCCCACCACCTATTCGTCATGTCATCCACAAAATAATAAATGGCTAGGTCTTTAAGGCATTCCACTACACAGATCAGCATGATAGTCATGATGAGACGTGACAACACATCAGCGCCCTTGCGCCAGAAGAGCCACGCCATCATGGAATAAAACATGACGCACATGCCATATATAAAATATCCTACAGAATCTATCAACATTTTCTTTTCCTTTAAATTTACAACAATTGCAGCTACTTCTTTCAACAATTGCGACTATATTCAACTATTTTTCCACGACAGGCTGAGTATCCATCACAAAATGAAGCTTTCCGCCCAGGAATATATCCCCATTCGACAACAGGTAGTCCTTACATCCCTCATCATCGGAACGCTTTCCAACTTTCAATAACGGCATACCATTAAGCACCGCTTTCTGTACGTAAAAAGCCTCATCGCTCACACCTTCGGCTGTAATCTCAAACTTCTCCCCATTCTCCAAATTGAAAGTCACCTTATCAAAACTTGGCGCACCTATATAATAATAAGGTGTAGCAGGACAAACGGGATAGAATCCGATGGCAGAGAATATGTACCATGCCGACATCTGTCCTGCATCATCATTGCCCGACAGTCCGCCAGGCGTATCATTATACTCCGTGGTCAAGATATGATGTACACGCTCCTGGGTCTTCCAAGGCGCACCTGCCGCATCATAGAGGTAAGCCACTTGGTGACAAGGTTCGTTGCCATGCCAGTATAAGCCTTCATCAAACATCTTGTCCAGTCGAGCTATCACATTTCCATCCATGGTGCGGAAAAGTCCCTCTACGTTCTGTGGCACATACCACGTATAGTGACAAGTAGCACCTTCCGTAATATAGCTCTTGCGATGGACCAAATCAAGGTTGCCTTCCCATTTGCCATTTTGATGTCTGCCATCCGCCCATCCTGTCTTCGGATTGATGACATTGCGCCAATTCTCGGAACGGCGCATCAGTTTGGAGTAATCAGAAAGCAATGCCTTTCTATAAAGCGCAACGTCCTGATTCTCCCTTTTCGCTATTGGAATAGATTCCGATAAAGCCCTGGCCATTTGTGCCACAGCGAAATCATCGAAGGCATATTCCAACGTTCGGGAAGTCTGCTCATTCTGATGGAACGCCTCCTTGACACTATCCTCCATTGGGATATAACCGTATTTCAAGTATGCCTTCAAGGCTCTACGTCCCATACCATTTTTATATTCCTCGAAAGTCTTGGGACTCTCGAAAGCATTCTTACGCATTCCCTCGTATGCCGTCTTGGCATCGAAATTACGATTCCCCTTCACATAGGCATCCGCCAAAGCAACACTGGCATGGTCGCCAATCATCGCCGCCGTATAACTGTTCCAACATGGGAAGATAGGCAACCAACCGCCCTCCTGATACATATTGACAAGCGATTGCATCATGTCGCCCGACATCTCAGGCGTGATGATATTGTAAAGCGGTAGTTCTGCACGATAGATGTCCCACATGGAGAAATCTCCGTACACCTTAGAAAGTGAAGAGTGAAGAGTGAAGAGTGAAGAATCCATTTGTCTTTCTTCTTGCGAACGAATGCTATCCCTCTGCACGACTTTTCCCTTGGCGAACGATGGATGATCGCCATTGCAGTCACTCATTTCACGCGGAAGAAACGAGGCACGATAAAGGGCACCATAGAATTGGTTGACCTTGGCGGTGTCCTTGCTTTCCACATCTATAGTATGCAATCGCTCACACCACAAATCCTGCGCACTCGCCATCACCGCACCAAAGTCTCCACCAGCAAGTTCGACTTCCATATTGTTCATGACATTTTCCTTGGAAGTAAAGGAACTGGCGGTATGCAACTCGATTTGCTCATTTGATTTTCCAGCGAAAGTAAGCCAGACACCGATACGCCCACCCTTTGCTACAGTGCCATGTTCGTTCTTCGTTTCTTTCGAGAACACACCAAAGTCCACCAACTTGCTATTGTCGGGATATTGCAATACGAAATGTCCACTGAAACCAGCGGGTTCTCCCCAACCTTGGTAGATGCGATGCACAGGATTGTAACCATAAACTCTATGGTTTATGGTGTCTATCTCTATATATCCTTCCCCTTCGTCGCTATTCGGATTGATGACGATATGAATGTTCTCATCTTGCTGTGGGGTAACACGCAATACAGCCGCATGGCTCAAAGCGGTAAGTTCAGTCTTGAGATGCTCTGCCTTCAAATCTACCGCATAGTAATGAGGGTGAGATATTTCATCCAGATGCGAGAAAGGGGTAGCACGTTCCTCGGGCTGGAGCCTCAACTTTCCACCCAAAGTCGCCACGGTGAACGAACCATAGTCCTGGGTACAACCACCCACAATCCAATGACTGTTGCGGAAACCCTGTAGTTCTGTGTCCTTATAATAATAAGGTGCAATGCACTTTTTCTCCGTATCTTGCGTCTGAGGTGTCCAGAAGTTCTGTCCATTGGGCACGAGTACGGCAGGAAGCGTCTGTCCATGTTCCTCGCTGCCCTTACCAAACTTACCCGCAGTCTGGGTATTAGCTTGCGCCGTACCCACCATCGTGTTGAGAGCATTGAGCTGGCGTTCATGTTCTAGATAGTGAATGCGATTAGCCATATATGCCTTGACATGAGCCCAAGAATAGCAAGCATCCGAACAACCATCGGAGGCATCTCCTGACAGATCCAAACACATAAGTTGCCCATTCAGTATGAATTTTACCAGGATTGAATCCAAATAAGACTCACTCTTATAGAACACAACTTGAAGATTGGATGCCATCGGCACGACTCTATCCATCAAGTCAACGTTGTCAACAAGGACGATTTCCTTTTCTGGAATACTATCCCCAACCTGATATAGGGGTTTCACAAAGTTGAACAAAGACAAGAGACGATACAAACTCGTGTCATGCCCGAATCGCAAGGTAGCGGAAGGCTTGTTGGAAGCCAAAGCTTTGTCAGCCTCAGCCACAAAGTTATCCCAGAGCGAGATGGCAGAACGAGCCGGTATGTCTTCATTCGTTGGATAGTTGCCATTACAAATCGTCATACGGAGATTGTTGGCTTCATAAAAGGCACGAAACTCCTCATCGGTGAAAAGAGCGTTCAAGCCCTCCTCGATGTCCTTCGGATAACGCTTGAAGTTCAAGCCCACGTCCTGGATGGAAGAGGCGACAGTTTGAAGTTCCCCCATCAACTTCATCGGGTCATCCACCTTAGAGATGTCCTTGAAAAGTTGGTGCATGAATCTATCCGTCGATACCTTGGCGGTCACCTTCGTTCGATTTTCCAAAGCTTTCACCTCAGGCGAGGTATAAGCAATCCAATCCATGTCGGCAGAATCCGTCTTCACCTCCAAATCAAGTCCAGGTTGCAGTTGGCGCAACTCATCAGTGAAAGCCAACATACTCTTGGCGCATCTATCTACCACACTGGAACGAGCCTGCACATGATTGCCTGGGGCAAATATTTGTGGAAAACTATGAAACATACGATCGGCGATGCCTCGATGCTGGAGTTCGCCGAGTCTTGACAGTTTTCCCCCATTGCCTCGTGCATTATCCCACACTCTCATCAAGAGTTTCTTCACCTTCTTACCGAGAGGAGTAAGATTGGAATTATCTGCGAAATGTTGGTTTACCCAAACATATCGACTATCATTAGGCATCCACCGAGAACCATGGCGACCATAATGACTGATGTAAAAAGAAGCATATCCTTCTGGAGCAGCAAAAGGATTCACCTCATCAGCAGTTACCACAGACTGAGTTTTACCATTTTCCACATCGGGAGATGGATAAGCACAATATACTCCTCCCATTTGCCGACGCGTCTGTGCTTGGCTCAACAGAGCACAAGCAAAAGTCAATATGAAGATAATCGTTTTTCTCATGTTCTTATAATTAATTTCTAACAGTATTATAATAGGGTTCTAAAGTCCAGTCTATGCCTAAAGGATTGTTCTTCATCTCCAACACCCAAGGCAGGAACTGCTTGGTGGCAATCTTCATGATAGTACCATCCAAGTCGGCTTTGACAGAAATCGTATGCTCATCAATAGCAGTCTTTCGCCAAGTGATGCCATTATATATGAAAACGCCAGTTTGCTGCAATTGTTGTAATGCCTTTCGAGAAATGAACAAGAATGTTCCGTCGCTCATCCCATGATTGTCTTGACGGTTGCAAACATACAGATTCTTTCCCTTCTGCGGACTGTCCCAACAAAAGCCATCAGCCTCATCCACCTCTTTTCGAGGTATCAGATAGACCGACTGATTGCATTTCAAGCGCAAGGTATCGGGGCTGGCAACACTATCCACTCCGACTTCCCAATTGCGGTATTGACAGTTGAGAACAAACTTGCAGACATATTCCGTCGGAATAGTTTTCAACAAGTTGTCCACCAAGTTACCCACAGTTCGTTCACCTTCTATCTGCGTCTGCTTATCTTTATCTATCAACACTTTACAACGTTTATCCACACTTGTATCAACAGTGGGATAGTTGGGAAGAATGAGTTTTCCACCATTTATCAACACCTCGTGGCTCATAAATCCCCTATTCACCTCGTCAGCACATAGATTACCCACTGTCTCCTTCTCCCCTGGCTTACCTCTCACCACCTTCAACTTCTTACCATTTGCCAGATGCATCGTATATTCAGGAATCATCGGCGAGCCGACGAGATAAAGACTCTGTCCTGCCACAGGATAGAGTCCCATCATATTGAATACGAGCCAAGAAGACATCGCCCCACTATCATCATTACCAGGCAAGCCGTTTGGCGTATCATCATAATTGTTGTTAACGATTTGGCGGATGCGCTTAACGCTCAAATCAGGTCGCCCTGCCCAGTGATAAAGATAAGGTGTCATGAAACTTGGTTCGTTAGCCACATTATAATGACCATTGGCAAAGAATGTGTCGAGCCGCTTTACGAAAGCACCCTTGCCTCCGCAAGCCTCTATCAATCCTGGCACATCATGCGGAATACTTAAACTATACTCAGCCGACAAAGCCTCATAAAAGAAAGTACTCCACCAAGGCAAATACCAGGGTGCCACCTTGGTATCAGGCTTATAAGGAATCATAGGATGATAGGCTTTCGACTTGCCCCAAGGCACAGAATCGAGCCATCTTCCATGCTCATCACGAGGCATGATGAAGCCACGCATCCCCTGCCATTCATAGTCGCTGCGCCAAAGGTTTCGCCAATTACCAGAACGTTTTAGGTATTTCTCATAAAGGTCTTGATGCCCCAAGCCCTTAGCCACTTGGGCGATACACCAGTCATCATAACTATACTCCACGGTTCGATTGCCAGCACGGTCAATACCGTAGGGGATATAGCCTAAGGCATTATATTCTCGCAAGCCACCTCTACCCTGTTTCTCAGCGGCAAGCCGTTCACGTTGAACCTCATCCAGGGAAGAACCATCCCAGTTATCCACTTCCGTGGGCGGAACTTCCGCATCCTTGACCATGGCCTTCAGGGCAAGTTGGTAGTCGATGCCTTTCATTCCCTTGGCAAAAGCATCGGCGATTACGATTTCTGCGTTGCTTCCCCCTTGCGTTCTACCGTTCCAGTTGCCACTTCGGGCATCAGGCATATAACCATCATGCTTATAGATATTCAAGAGCGAATTGACCATGTCCCTCTGTCGGTCTTCATCTATCAAGGTCAGCAAAGGCATGGAGGTACGATAAGTATCCCAGATGGCATAGTAGTCATCGTAATAAGGTGTGGCTGAGAAATGCGGATTTTCCCCAGACTTATCCACAGGCATGAGCATCGTATGATAGATGCCCGTATAGAACATTCGCTTCTGTTTCTCGGTACCTACGATGTCTATCTTCTTCAACTTCTCGTTCCAAGTCTTCCTGACTTTTGCAACTTGTACATCGAACTTGCAAGAAGGGATATTTTGCTTCGCTTGCTCAATACTAACATGAGATATGCCGACTTTCAGATTGAGGACTTCCGACTTAACGGGAATCGTCAGCCAACGAGAAGCCTCGCCTGCACCTTTTCCGAAAGGAGCATCAATATGAGGCCGTTTTTCCCTCGTTTTCATTCCATCTCCCTCTATATAGAAAAACACGGTATAAGGTCCGCCATTATTCCAGCCACCTCTCACCGTGGTCCAGCCCTGTATAGTTCTTCCATCCACTTGCTCTACATGAGCATCCACCAATTGCTGAGTCTCTCGCTTGTTTGCAATCGTATCCATTCCCAAAAACGAGACCGCATCTATTAGCAAACAAGGCTCTTGATAAAGAGACTCCTTTTGTGTCTTCAGATTACTCTTAGAATACTTTTCTTTTTCCTTTTGATAAGTGATTCGATAGAAGGCACAACGCTCCGAAGATGTAATCTCCGTTTGGATACCATCCTCATAGGAGCAAGCATAATATCCAAGCGAGATTTTCTCAGAAGTTCGCTTTTGTTCTATTAGAGGTATCTCAATGATTTCTCCATGAGGAGCCAGCACATGGCAAACAGCGCCTTTTCCATCCACTGCCGTAAAGCGATAAAGTCCATCCTTCTTGCTCAAGAAAGGTTGTACAAGGACATTTCCATATTTTTGTCCGCCGCCAGTACCACTGACATGCATCTGCGAGAATCCCTTGACAGGCTCAGGCATCGGTGCCCATCCTGCATTCGGCATGCTCACGGCATCCGGTCCTGGTTTCGCCATACCATACGGCATACAAGGACCAGGGAAAGTTCTGCCCAATCCCTCACTGCCAATACGTGGGTCAACGTATTGGGCATAATCTTGGGCTATCAACGAGGAGAGCTCAAAAGTACAACACAATACTAAAACAAGGAATCTTTTCATGATTTATCTTATGTTTTTAGGACTGAAATAAGTCATCGAGTACCACTCTATCATTAACCTCGGTAGAATGGGCATTATCTTTCAAGCCATACGTTGTTACCAGGACAAGCTGTATAGCCTCTTTTACTTTGGTTTCATCTGCAAAATCCGTCATTCGATTGCGCAAACGTTCCTCTTCCTTCGCATCCAGAGAATAGATGCCTTTGCTATACTTTATCTCACACAGACTGATGATTTGGTCTGCACGCTCAATGAGCAAATCCACCTGAGCCGCCGGCACACTCTCCTTACTTCGCCAAGAGTAATATTCCGTTCGGATGCGTTGGATGCCCAATGCCATCTTAATTTGAGGAATATGCGCCATACACAATCGCTCATAAGCTAATCCATACCATGTATTCTGCTTTGGAGAGTTGATGGAGTTCTCCCAAAAATGTTCGTCAGTAGTATGTTTGGTACAGAAGTCGTGGTAAAAGTGAATATAGAAATCCGTGAGTTGATAGATACCATTATTACTGTTTATCTTACGCTCCCTGACGTTATACTTACGGATAAAATCACAGTTCTCCAAATTCGTCAAGAGTTTAGATAGATGTCCCCCCGTTTCCCTCTTCAGTTTCTCACTGATTTCCTTACGAGTCAATCCTTTCTTATGGTTAGCCAACAATTGGATAATATCCACATACGACTGCGGACTTTTGAAAAGAGATTTAAACAATCGGTCAAATTCCTTCTTCAATTCAGCATCACGAGAGAAAAACAATCGGTCGATATTGGCAGGAAGACTCAAAGCATTATCCAGCAAGCTCAAATAATAAGGTATTCCGCCCAATACCATATATGCCTGAGCCATAGCCAACCGATTCCACTTAAAGCCATTTGCCGTTAAGTATTCTTCCGTATCATGCAGGTTAAAAGGGTGAATGTGCATCTCATGCGTGATGCGATTATGCAGCCCACCATGGTTGTCGATAATATTATCTACAATCCATGTCGTAGCAGAACCACAAACTATCAACTTGACATGAGTTTGTCTATTAGCCCAACCATTCCAGAACAAATCCAACGCCTTGACCAATCCCGAGCGAGGGGTATCTAGACACGGAAGTTCGTCTATGAAGATGATAGTAGGTTTCTTGGAAGAAGCAAACTTTACTTTCACCACTTCCTTCAAAGCCTCAAAAGCCTCATACCAATCAGCGACCCGCTTTCCCTCATAACCACTTTCTTTCAAGGCTATGTTAAAAGACACGAGTTGGTCTTCCTTGTCTCCATCAATGACACCTGTCATATCAAAAGCCAATGCCTCTTTAAACGTTTCCGTCACGAGAAAAGTTTTGCCCACACGTCGTCTTCCATAAATAGCAATGAACTCAGAGCGTTCACTATCTATGTATTTTTTGAGCAAGTCTTGCTCTTCTTTTCTTCCTATCAACTGTACCATAAGCTTTTATAGTATTTCATTCATGGTGCAAATATACGAAAAAAGATTGGAATAGTAGGCTGAAAGTGCGCCAAAACGTTTAATTTTATCACATTTTGGCGCATTATAGCCGTTATAATGCGCCATAACATTAAAAATATCACGATTTTGGCGCGGTTTCAGCACCAATATGGGAACAATCAAAAAGGGAGAGCAGAAATCTACCACCCTCCCTTTTATTATCAAATCATACTATTTATCAATATCCCAGATTCTGCTCCCACCCATTCAGATTGATAGTATTTTGTGGAATTGGGAATATGCGATGATGTTTGTCGAAGTTTGCATCTGGGAAATCCTTGTAATGAGGGAAAAACTCATCTTCATAATGACCGAAACGAATCATATCGTTGCGACGCCAGTTTTCGTCGAAGAACTCACGACCTCGTTCGTCATAGATTTCCTGCAATGTAGGTTCATTAGCAATTGTTGGAGCACCAGCGTATGTGCGAATTTGGTTAAAAAGGTCTTTTGCCCCACTAGCACCCTGACGAGTAAGAGCCTCAGCCTTCATAAGAAGGATATCCGCATAACGGAAAATAGGTAGGTCATTAGACTGGTTGCGCTTGTTATTATAGTCATTAGGAGTTGCGAACCATTTAATGGAATGACACCCTTGCTGATAAGCGTTTGCATCATTGCCCACATCGATAGTGTTATCTGTCTTGGCAAGCGTAATGTCCTCTGTAAAATGCACTTGTTGACCATTATACATAAATGGCTCCGTTGTCGGACGTAAAGTCTTCGGGTCACGAATATAGACATCACCACGAAGTATACTGAGATTGCGAATGTCACCATCAAGGCAGAACAACTTGGCAAACTCAGGTGTCACAACCATATTTCCACCAAAGGATTGCGTAAACTTATCAGTTGAACCATAAACATTTGGTACCAAGTTCTTCATATCCTTGAAAGAACGAGGACGTGCATACTGCATACCATAAGGGTTACCGCCGCTGATATCTTCTACAGCATTATATGGCATTGCATAGATAAAATCCTCAACTTTCCAACCATTGTCATAAGAGAACTTATGAAGATAGTCAACTGAACCCAAGTTGAACTTTCCACTATTGATAATCTCATCGCAAGCAGCAATACAAGCATCCAACTTTGGGTTAGCTGCAGTTGCAGCATCATATTGGTCAACAGACTCAGCAGTATAGACTGACCAGTTGATATAGAGTTTTGCGAGAAGAGCCTCTGCCATCCACTTGGTTGGTTTACCGTATGTATTTTCCGTCACATCTTCTGTCAATGAAGGGATAATGTCATTGAGTTCACTCTCTATCCATTCTGCAACTTCCTTACGTGGAGAACGAGGAACTACAGCACCTTCAGACTGAACTTTATCGAGAATAGGAGTGTCACCAAAATTGTCCATCAAAATCCATGTATAATAAGCACGTATGGCACGAGCAGGGGCTTTCATCTGAGCAGAAGCACCACTACCCAATTCCTCCAGGATGGTGTTAGCCTTCGTTATACCAGCCGTCACATCATCATACCAACCAATAGAAGCATCATCAGCAGAACTACAATGAAGTGCTTGATGAGCATAAGTATGATCATCGACATAACCACCATCAAAAGCAAGAGCAGTAAACTCATCGGAAGCCAAGCACTGCGCTTCCATATAGCGACGCCCCAACGTACCTTTCAAATGGAAATACACATCAGCCATCTTTGCCTCAACTACAATCATAGGATCAACACCTGAATTTTGACTAGGGTCTTCTGTATATTGCGAATTTGGACTCATATCCAAATCCGTACAGCTGGTCAGTGTCATGGCAACCAATCCAGCTGAAAGGAACAATCTATTTAGTTTCATATTGAAATCTGATTAAATGTTATTACTTTACAGTTACGATAGCGATACGGTTTGCATAATTAGTATCAGCACCCTTAGCTATGGTGCGTGATACATTCACGCCCTTATTCCGTAGATACTTAGCGACAGCATCTGCACGTTGCTGTGAAAGTTTCTGATTAGCAGAAGACTTACCCTCTGGAGAAGCGTATGCGACAATCTCTACATTAGAACCGCTCTTGATAGCATCGAGTTCAGCCGTGTTACCAATCTCTGCTGAATTGACAGGGAATGTTACAACGTATGTACTCTGTACAAAGACCTCCTTAACCTTGCCAGGAACTTCCTTCACCACTTCCTTGATTACAGGTACTTCCTTGATAACCTCTCGGTCGATATACTGTAGTGCAGACTTTTTCTTCTTGCTGCCACCGAAGTTAATCTTCACACCAATCATAAAGGTACGTGTATGTGGATAACGGCTCCAACGATAGTCTATACCCGGATCGATACCACCCATATTCACCTCTGGGTCAAGCCCCTTATAGTTGGTTATGGTGAAGAGGTTATTGGCAGTTCCATAAAGTGTCAAATCCTGTATCCAGTCATTGAAGCAATTACGGAATGTATAGCTCAAGGAGAGAGTCTGCAGACGAACATACGAACCTTTCTCTATGAAACGGTCTGATGGCAAAGAACCAGATGCATCTCCTGCAGGGTTAGAAAGGAATTCTTTCAATACATTCTTACCATCAGAGAACATTTGAGCACTAGTATAATGAGCACGTGCACTATTATACACATCATTACCAAATACACCTGTTAAGAAAGCTGTCAAATTCCAATTCTTATAAGTAAGCGTATTATTCCAACCTGCATTGAGTTTTGGTTGCGCACAACCTGTGATAGAACGGTCTTTCAAGCTAGGATTATTTGTTGTCTTACCAGTACGATTACCATTTTCGTCAAGTACATAATACTCAGAACGCCCATTTACAATGCCTGCGTATTGATAAGTATAGAATGTACCTATAGGTTGACCTTCCATAATTCTTTGTGTCCAACCATTTGCAGAAACTCCAGATACCATAGGATCACCTTGTGTAAGATTGGTGGTATGGAATATCTCATTCTGCATCTTATCAACAGAGTTCTTGTTATGAGAAAGGTTGATGGTTGAACTCCACATGAAGTCCTTTGTACGAACTGGCACGGCATTCAATGTAAACTCGATACCCTTATTAGTCATCTCGCCCACATTGGCATCCATCCAACTATATATATACTGAGTTGTTGAAACTGGATAACTCCAAATCAAGTCCTTAGTCTTCTTATGATAAACTTCTACCGTTCCATTCAGACGTCCCTTGAGGAATGCGAAGTCAAGACCGATATTCAACATACCCGTTGATTCCCATTTCAAATCAGGGTTTGCATTTTTAGTAGCACCATAAGTACGATAGGTCTTGCCATCATAAACAAACGTACCAGAAGCACCATATGTATTATAAGAAGAATACACATCGAAGCCCATGGCATTACCAGAGATACCATACCCCGCACGAAGTTTCAAGTTGTCGAAGATATGCTGATTCTGCATAAACTTCTCCTCTGTGATATTCCAAGCAGCAGACACAGAAGGGAAAGTTCCCCAACGGTTATTCTTACCAAAAACAGAAGAACCATCACGGCGAATAGTCGCCTGAAGCATGTAACGGCTGTCAAATGAGTAGTTTACACGACCATAGAAAGAGATGTTGCGAACTTTCTCCAAATAGCCACTTTGGACAGAGTTCTGAACGCCCAAAATGGTCTGAGCGTATGACATATTATACCATCCGAGGTCATCATTGTAATAACCTTCCACACTGAGACCAAAGCCATCGTTATTCTTCTTCTCCTCCCAAGAATAACCTCCCATCAAGCCCCACTTGCTCTTGCCTACTTTAAAGTCATAGTTGAGATAGGTCTCGAAAGTCTGCTCACGACCGAAATAGGTGTTGCGAGTTGCCTGACCATTTTTGTTGCCAATGCCCTCCAACTGAGAATTACGAGTATTGTATGCACTATAAGTGCTTTGGTAGTTGCTCCAAGAATAGTTTACATTCCAGGAGAAACCCTTCCAAAGTTCAAGCGCAGCCTTGCCCACAAACTGATTACGCTTCCAAACTGTCTCAGACTTATTTTCCTCCATCAAGGCGAGTGGATTATAGTTCTTGGAGCCAGAGCCTATAGTCCAAGAGCCATCCGCATTCTTCACAGCGTTAGTAGGAGAATAATAGTTCATTGCATCGAGAACAGAAGCGCCTTCATTACCAGAAGGCACACCGAAATGCTTACCATACATCATGTTTGCGCCAATAGACACAGTAAGATGGTCCTTGAGGGTCTTGGCAGATACAAGAGAACGAACGTTGAAACGATCAAAACCAGTCATCTTGATTACACCCTCACGCTTTCTGAGGTCAGCACTAATCATATAATTAGTGGAACCATTACCACCACTGATACCCACATTATGATTATGACTAATACCCGTGCGAAGAACTTCATCCTGCCAGTCTGTATTGGCACCGCCATCCTTCAGCGTAATATTATTATCTTTAGCATACTGACGCAGTTCGTCGGCAGTACACATCTCGTATTTCTTGAGAATATTATCAAAAGCGACATAGCCATTATAATACACATTTGTTTTCTCCTCAGCACCTTTCTTTGTGGTGATGATGATAACACCATTTGCTGCCTTAGAACCATAGATGGCCGTAGCAGTAGCATCACGAAGTACATCTATAGACTCTATATCTTCAGGAGAAACCATAGAAATATCAACTCCAGGGATTCCATCCACTACATAATAAGGTGACATAGCACCAGTACGAAGAGTAGAAGCACCACGAAGCGTAATCGTAGGAGAGCCATTAGGATCGGCAGTGGATGAAACGACCAAACCAGGCACCTTACCTTGCAACATCTGACCTGGGTCTGTGAACACACCTTGATTCAAGTCCTCTGCTTTAACGGTCGTGATAGAAGAGGTCACATCCTTGCGGCGCATGGTACCATAACCGACAACCACCACCTCGTTCAAGGCTGTGTTGTCCTCTTGCAACACAATCTGGTTGTTGGAACCTGCCTTCACCGTCTGAGGCGTGAAGCCGATGTAGGAAATCTTCAACTTGGCTCCTGGCTTCACATTCAAGGAATAGTTACCGTTGATGTCGGTAACCGCCCCATTCTGAGTACCCACCTCTTGTATGGACACGCCGATAAGAGGTTCGCCATTGGCATCCTTCACGGTACCGCTGACCTTACTTTGTGCAAATGTGAGCGAACTCACCAATAAAAGGGCGGAAGAGAACAAGACACGTCTCATGCTGCTTCCAATAGTCTTTTGTACTATTTGCATAACTTATTAGATTTTAGTTATAATTATTCGGCGCAAAGGTACTGCTACCCTATTACACCGGGGTTATAATCACGTTTCGATTGGATGACATTAGAAAAGCCTTCTAATGGTTTAAGAAAAGCCTTCTAAGAATTTTAGTCTTTGTCTTTTTCGAAGACCTTCCCTCCATAGTTGACCTTTGGCTCAGTCTTCACTTCCAACTCCTCTATCTCCACATCCTTGGCTTGCTCGACATAGACTCCATACACCTTATTATATATAAAGCCCTCGCCACGGCATGGGCGCTTGTCATATACGCCACCGTCATAGCTTGTCATTTTCTTCAGAGTAAGATGTACATTGTTGAGATAGATGTCATGTACTTTATCTGGAGTATCGCCACCGATAAAGCACCCATTCTCGGATGTCGCATAGATGTTGTTGAAGTAAATCTGGCTCACCTCGCCACATTTACCTACCGTCTGACCTTTAGGGAATCGCCAGTTGGCATCCTTGTGGTTGCCATTGGCACGAGGATAAGAGGTTACATAGATTGGTTCCGCCTTGCCCCACCACACATCGCTCCAAAGTTTGCAATCCATGATGATATTGGAGAAGACCACATTCGTAACTGTTCCCTCGTCTCGGTTCTGGATACCCAAGCCTCGATTGCTACCTGTAATCACGCAATTGTCAATGACGACATTATAGATGGAGTCCATGTTCTCGCTGCCTATCTTCACCGTGCAGCTACGACTCTCCATCACACAGTTGGTCACCACAATGTCATGGCAAGAACCATACTCCTCAAACTCTCTACGGTTTTTCAGACAGATGGCATCATCGCCACTCGTGATATGACAGTTGGCGATACGCACGTTCTTGCTATGATCGATGTCGATGCCATCGCCATTGCGTATCTTGAGATTGTTAAGAAGATTGATGCCATCAATGACAGCTCCATCGCAACCGATGAGATGAACCGTCCAGTAAGCTCCCTCTTTGATGGTAATGTCACGGATGCTCAGATTCTTGACTCCCATGAGCGTGAGCACATGCGGACGAGGGTCGAAGGTGGTGACAGGTTTCAATTCGTAGCTGTCGAAGAGCTCCGTCCCCATAAACTGGATGCCATTGCCATGAATCGTGCCATGACCAGAGAAAGAAAGGTTCTCGATGTCCTTCGCCCAAATCCACATCATGCCCTCGCCTTCGTTCTTGCCGAAGGCGCTCTTATGGTAAATGCTTTCATCAGGGTTCGCCTTCCACACAGAGTTTGTCTCCAAGACGATATGGACGTTCGACTTCAACTGCACAGGACCAGAAAGGAAAGTATGGCTAGAGGAGAAGATGACATCGCCACCTCCAGCATACGAACAAGCATCAATCGCCTTTTGGATAGCGGTCGCATCATCACAGATGCCATCACCCTTGGCACCATAATCCATCACAAGATAGCTTTTTGCTAACATAACAAAAGGCATCAATAGCAGCAATATCAGGCTTAAAGTTATTCTTCTTATCATTATATTACTATTTTATATGTAAACCCACGCTTTCAGTTAAGGCTCTGCAAATATAAGAAAATTATAAATATAGGACAAGTTTTAGAGGACGTTTTTTGCTTGAAAGGCGCATTTTTAACATTTGAAGCCTACACCACCTACCCTTCCTTAAGTGCATAGCTGCTCCCTAATACTTGCATAAATATACTTGCATTATGTAGTCTATATGTAATATTATCACATAAAACAGCATTTTTATAACAATTTATTTGGTAGTTTGCGAATAATATTGTACTTTTGCAAGCGAAATACGAATAAAAATACATCGTCATGAAGGTAAAGAACAGTAGAATGGAGACCCTGAAGATGCTTATCTCTAGCCACGAGCTAAGTTCTCAGGAAGAGGTTTTGAAAGCTTTGGCAAAGGAAGGCTACAAGCTTACACAAGCCACATTGAGTCGCGACTTGAAGCAACTGAAAGTTGCCAAGGCTGCGTCAATGAATGGTAAATACGTATATGTGTTACCCAACGAAACCATGTACAAGCGTGTCTCCAATCCTCGTTCTCTCCGAGAGATGATGATGAGTCCGGGATTTCTGTCAATCAACTTCTCTGGCAACATGGTTGTCATCAAGACTCGCCCGGGGTATGCCAGCAGCATTGCCTACAACATAGACAACAGCGACATCCCCGAAATTCTTGGAACCATCGCTGGAGATGACACCATCTTCATGGTGAAGAGAGAAGGTGCAAGCGAGAAAGAGCTGATCAGTTCGCTCTCCGAGATTATTCCTGAATTGAGCTAATAACAAGAACATTATAATAATAAAGAGAAAAATGGAAGAAGTTAAAGTAATGGTGGCTGACGAAAGTCACATTAAGTATATCGACACCATTCTGACTACAATCGCAGAAGCAGCTAAGAAACGTGGTTCAGGTATCGCCAAGCGTTCACCTGAGTATGTTGCCACCAAGATGCGCGAGGCTAAGGCTGTCATCGCTCTTCAGGGCGAGAAGTTCGCCGGCTTCAGCTACATCGAGACCTGGGGCAACAAGCACTATGTCACCACATCAGGTTTGATCGTTCACCCAGACTTCCGAGGCATCGGACTGGCAAAGCGCATCAAGAACCTCACCTTTACGCTCGCCCGACAGCGATGGCCTCATGCCAAGATCTTCTCTTTGACATCCGGTTCGGCTGTGATGAAGATGAACACCCAGTTGGGTTATCTACCTGTCACCTTCGCCGACTTGACCGACGATGAGTCCTTCTGGCGTGGTTGCGAGGGTTGCATCAACGTGGATGTTCTCCATCGCACCAACCGCAAGTATTGCATCTGCACCGCCATGCTCTTCGACCCAGAGGAGCACTTGCCTATCAAGCTTCCTAAGGAAGTGATAGAAAGAATCCGCAAGATAGACGGTCCAAGCTGCGAGCTTGAAGCATAGAATTATTTTATTAGGAATTAAAACATTAGACAAAAATGGCAAATAAGAAAGTAGTAGTCGCATTTAGCGGCGGTCTCGATACATCATACACAGTAATGAAGTTGACTCAGGATGGCTGGGATGTTTATGCAGCATGCGCCAACACAGGTGGTTTCTCTGCCGAGCAGTTGAAGACCAACGAGGAGAACGCATACAAGTTGGGTGCCAAGGCATACGTCACGCTCGACGTTACCCATGAGTACTATGAGAAGTCTTTGAAATACATGATTTTTGGCAATGTGCTCCGCAACAACTGCTACCCTATCTCAGTTTCTTCCGAGCGTATCTTCCAGGCTATCGCCATCGCTCGTTATGCGAAGGAGATTGGTGCTGATGCCATTGCTCACGGAAGTACAGGTGCCGGCAACGACCAGATTCGTTTCGACATGACATTCTTGGTTATGGCTCCTGGTGTAGAGATTATCACCTTGACTCGTGACAAGGCCCTCTCTCGTAAGGAGGAGGTTGACTACTTGAACGAGCACGGTTTCTACGCTGACTTCACCAAGTTGAAGTACTCTTACAACGTAGGTATCTGGGGAACCAGCATCTGTGGTGGCGAGATTCTCGACCCAACCCAAGGTCTTCCAGAGGAGGCTTACTTGAAGCACGTCACTGCCAAGGAAGAAGAGGCTGAGTTGAAGATTACCTTCGAGAAGGGTGAGATTGTAGCCGTGAACGGCGAGAAGTTCGACGACAAGATTGCTGCCATCCAGAAGATTGAGGAAATCGGTGCATCTTACGCCATCGGTCGTGACTGCAACGTAGGCGACACCATCATCGGTATCAAGGGTCGTGTAGGTTTCGAGGCTGCGGCTCCTAAGCTCATCATCGAAGCTCACAGATTACTTGAGAAGAGTACATTGAGCAAATGGCAGCAGTACTGGAAGGACCAGGTAGGCAACTGGTACGGAATGTTCCTCCACGAGAGCCAGTACTTGGAGCCTGTAATGCCAGACATCGAGGCAATGCTTACCTCTTCTCAGCGTCACGTAAACGGTACGGCTATCTTGAAGCTTCGTCCTTACAGTTTCCAGACCGTAGGTATCGACTCTCCAGACGACTTGACCAAGTCTAAGCTCGGTGAGTATGGTGAGATGCAGCATGGTTGGACAGCCGAGGATGCCAAGGGCTTCATCAAGGTTTCTTCTACTCCACTTCGCGTTTACTACGGTATGCACCCAGACGAGCAGCGTTAATTCACATGGGTAAGACAATTCAATAGACACTCTTCAATTAAATCATGATAAAAGTAGGAATATTAGGAGCAGCTGGTTATACAGGAGGTGAGCTCATTCGCCTCCTCATCAACCACCCTGAGGCAGAGATTGTTTTCGCCAATAGCGAGAGTAACGCCGGCAACCTCGTGGCAGATGTACACGAGGGATTGTATGGCGAGACCGACTTGAAGTTTACTGCCGAGATGCCTTTCGACCAAGTGGATGTCATCTTCTTCTGCTTTGGTCATGGCAAGAGCGAGGCTTTCTTGAAGGAGCACAACGTGCCTGAGAATGTCAAGATCATCGACTTGGCACAGGACTTCCGCCTTGCCCCTGAGCAGGTGGTTGCCACCCAGCAACCTACCCCAGCCGCCCACGACTTCGTATATGGTCTTCCTGAAATAAATGAATCAATTATAGCCACAGCTAAGCACGTAGCAAACCCAGGTTGTTTTGCAACCTGCATACAACTTGGTTTGTTGCCTGCTGCCAAGATGGGCCTCATCAACAGTGATGTATCTGTCAATGCCATCACGGGTAGCACAGGCGCAGGTCAGAAGCCAGGTGCCACCACCCACTTCTCATGGCGCAGCAACAACATGAGCATCTACAAGGCATTCAACCATCAGCATGTGCCTGAGATTCGCCAAAGCCTCAAGCAGACACAAGGTTATCTCGATGCAGCCATCGACTTCATCCCTTACCGTGGCGACTTCGCCCGTGGCATCTTTGCTACCGAGGTGGTGAAGACCGACAAGCCTATCGAGGAAATCGTGGCTGGCTACAAGGAATTCTACAAGAACGCCAAGTTCACCCACTATGTGGATAAGGCCATCGACTTGAAGCAGGTAGTAAACACCAACAAGTGCCTCGTTCACGTAGATAAGTATGGCGACAAGCTCCTCATCACTTCTTGCATCGACAACCTCTTGAAGGGTGCAGTAGGTCAGGCTGTACAGAACATGAACATTATGTTTGGCATCGACCAGACAGCAGGCTTGAAACTCAAGCCATCAGCATTTTAAGATTACAATTATGAAATTATTCGACGTATATCCACTTTTCGATATCAATATAGTAAAAGGTAAGGGCTGTCACGTATGGGACGACAAGGGGCAGGAATACCTCGACCTCTATGGCGGTCATGCCGTTATCAGCATCGGTCACTGTCATCCTCACTACGTGGAGATGCTTACCAAGCAGCTCAACAACTTGGGCTTCTACTCCAACTCCGTCATCAACAAGTTGCAGGTAGAACTCGCCGAGCGTTTGGGCAAGGCAAGCGGTTATGAGGATTACCAATTCTTCCTCATCAACTCCGGCGCCGAGGCAAACGAGAACGCCTTGAAGTTGGCTTCTTTCAACAATGGCAGAACTCGTATCCTCTCCTTGGAGAAGGCATTTCACGGCAGAACATCCCTTGCCGTCGAGGTAACCAACAACCCTAAGATTATCGCACCTATCAATGACAATGGCCATGTAACCTATCTCCCACTCAACGACTTGGAGGCTTGGGAGAAGGAGCTTGCCAAGGGCGATGTTTGCGCTTGTATCATCGAGGCTATCCAGGGCGTAGGTGGTTGCAACATGGTATCACCAGAGTTTGCACAAGGTTTGCAGGCAGCTTGCAAGAAATATGGCACCTATCTCATCTGCGATGAAATCCAGTGCGGTTATGGTCGTACCGGTAAGTTCTTCGCTCACCAATGGCTCGGCATCAAGCCAGACCTCATCACCGTGGCAAAGGGCATCGGTTGCGGCTTCCCTATGGGTGGCGTGTTGATTTCGCCAGAGTTCAAGCCTGTATATGGTCAGCTGGGTACTACCTTCGGTGGTAACCACTTGGCATGTACAGCTGCCCTCGCCGTTCTCGACGTATTCGAGAAGGAGAACGTGGTGGAGAATGCACACGTAGTAGGCGAATACCTCATTGCGCAGTTGAAGGAATTGCAGAAACGCAACAGCCACATCCTTGAGGTTCGTGGTCGTGGTTTGATGGTAGGAGTCGTGCTCGACATCCCTCACAAGGAAGTGCGCAGCAAGCTCATCCACGAGCAGCACTGCTTCACTGGTTGCGCAGGAACCAATATCCTCCGTATCCTCCCTCCATTGGTATTGACCAAGGAGAATGTGGATGACTTCATCGGTCGCTTGGAGGCTGTTCTAAAGGAATTATAAAGCCATTAGAATCATCATATAAAGGATTTATAAAACCTTTAGGATAATGATATAAAGGAAACACAACCCATAAAAGAAAATAGAAAGAATCGAAAGAGAGCGGCAGCCGAATATGTTTTTGGCTGTCGCTCTTGTCGTTTATCCCATGATTCACAAAGCGAGACCACTGATTCACAAAAAACATACAACTAAGAGACAAACCTATCAAATATTTTGCTTACCTTTGCAGAAGATAAGCATTACATCAGTATGGAAGAATATCTCATCATATCAAACGCCAACTTCTTACTCAGAGTGGCTTCCGAACAGATAGCATACGTCTGCTCGGAAGGAAGCTATTGTACGCTTCGCCTAACCAACGGCGATGAATATACTTTCTCGTTCAACCTTGTGGTCTTCGAGAAAAAAATCGTCGAGCAACTTGCTAAGACGGCACACTTCTTCGCTCGTGTTGGCAGAAACTATATCATCAATAGCCAACATATTTTCAGCATCAACCTCAACACTTCGGAACTCGTATTGTACAACGAGCGTTTTACCGAGAAATTCACCTTGCACGTAAGCAAGGAACCACTCAAACAATTGAAAGCAATTTTAGATAACGCCATCAAATAATCAAAGATATGAAAGAGAATAATCATAATGAAGAAACTTATTTCTTGGGCAAGGCACAAGAAACAAAAAACACCAAGTCGCACGTATATAAGAAGCTACTTGGTATGGCAGCCTGTGCAGCGATACTAAGCATAGTCCTCGCCTTAGTTTTCAAGCAGCAAGGAAACACTCCGCAGCCTCAGCTGCTAAAGACAATAGCCGTCTTGCCAGAAGGAGGGCATATGCCCGTCTTCAACGATAATGGCGACATCAACGATTTCCTTAGATGGGTGATGACAAACATTCAATATCCCAAAGGATTGGAAAACAAACCTGCGCGAGTTGTCATCAACTTCACGGTGCAAACAGATGGAACCCTAGGATTGTTTAAAGTGCTCGAAGCCCCAAAAGAAAAAGCCTACGAGCAGACCGTAATGGAGCTTCTTAAGAGAAGTCCTCGCTGGAAGCCAGCCAGACTTTCCGACGGCGAAGAAGTAAACATGGAGTTTACCTTGCCTGTAGTTTTCACTCCCGAAGTAAAAAAGAAATAACCAATAAACAACGATGAAACAGTTTAGGCTTATCCTTACATTATGCTTATGCCTGGCAACGAATGTCAAGGCAAGCGATACTACAGCCCATCTTCTCCAACAAGGAGATAGCTGTTTGAGTTTGTACGACGTGTTCCATGCAACCCAATACTACCAAAAGTATTTAGAGGTGAATCCATCCCACTTGGAAACACGCAGAAAATTGGCATCTTGCTATCGAAAGGTAGGCAACAACGCAGCTTGCATTTCTTGCCTTGACAAGATTCCGTCTGACAGCATCAACCACGAAGACATGCGGATGTACTATTATTCATACCTCAATCAAAACGACAACGACAAGGTTTCGCTCTGGGGTGAACGCATAGCCTCATCATTTCCATACGACAGCGAAATCATCGCTTCGCTTGCCTTGCATTACAATGGGGCTAACCAACCGGGCAGAGCCGAGGAAGTGACGAAGAATTACATCACTCGGTGTGATTCCACCAACCTATACGTCAACAAGGAGTATGCCTACTCCCTATTCATGCAATTCAAATATGACGAGGCTATCCCTTTGTACGAGAAATTGATAGCGCAAGGGTTCGATAATTTCGAATCCAACTTTATCCTTGGCCTCTGTTATGAGAACTTACCGAACAAAGAGAAAGCTCTGAAACATTATCAGAAAGCCGTTCAGTACAAGAGCGACAACGCCACTTGCCTTTTCCACTTGGCACTGGCAGAGAAATCCTTCAACATGGACTCTTTGTCCATAGCTCATTTCAACAAATCGTTGGAAGTTTCCTTGCCAAAAGGCAGAGCTTTACGAACCTACAAATGGCTGGCGGACTTACATTTTCTACATAACCGATATGAAGAAGCGGCACATGACTTCGAGTTATGCATCGCTTACGACGAAGAGGACGACCCACTCAACTATTACAATACCGCCCAAATGTTTATCGCAGCCAAAAACAAGTTGAAGGCGAAGTTGTATCTCCAGATGTTTATAGCAAACGCCAACAGGCTGGAAGACAAAAAGTCGGCAGCACAACTCATATCCAAAGCCAAAGAGCAACTCAAGCAATAACCATTCAACTCACATAAACACATGAAAATATCAGTTCTCTTAGGCTCGGCATTATTGCTGAGCCAGCCCCTCTGCGCCCAAAACGAAGAGGCAAAAGACACGCTTACCACCCAAATGATGATGCAAAACCTGCCAGAGGTTTTCGTCAAGGCGACTCGCCCTATCGTCAAAGCAGAAAAGGGACAGTTGGTTTACAACATGCCACTTCTCATCGAGAAAATACCAACCGACAATACTTATGATGCTGTTACTCGAATACCAGGCATAAGCGAGCTAAACGGCAACATCAACTTTGCAGGAAAAGCCATAACCCTCATTATCAATGGCAAACCTACCACGCTCAATTACTCACAAATAGTTGAGCGATTGAAAGCCATGCCAGCCTCGCAATTAGCCAAAGCCGAAGTGATGCCAACAGCACCAGCACGCTTTCATGTCCGTGGAATGGCTATCAACTTAGTCACCAAAGACTATGTTGGACAGAATCAGCTTTCGGGGCAAATACAAAGCTCTTGGAACCAAAGCAAATACGGAGAATGGGATGGCAAAGGTAACTTGCTACTTCAAAAGGGGAAGTTTGGACTGGATGCCATGTATTCAGTTAAAGACGGGACATCATACGGAGAGACTACCAACAATGCCAATCATCCTCTTCAAGGGAAGCAAGTTGCATACGATGATAAGACCTTACAGAAGACTGACGGATTGACTCACAACTATCGCTTGGGACTGAACTATGCCTTTACAGATAACCACCAACTATCCTTAGCATATACTGGAAAATGGGATAACAGCCGTTCCCATCATGAGACTATGGGAACCAGCACATCTCAACAACAGGGCTATGAACATATTTACCTGCACAACATAGATGCAAGCTACAATCTGCCATTTGGACTACAAATAGGTATTTCTTATCTTTACTACCAAAATCCCAGTCAACAATACCAAGACGGAACGATGCTCGACGAAGAGCGCATCCTATACACAAACAGCAAACAAGTAATAAACAAATGGATTTTCACCGCAGACCAATCCCATTCTTTGAAACAGGGCTGGGAGTTGTCGTATGGCATGAAATACCAAAACTGCAGTAACAAAAGCTATCAAACCACAACCAACAAGAATGGAAAAGAAATACCTGATGCGACAAGTCAAGTGAACACCCAGGAAAAAATCATGAGCGTATATGGCAGTTTGAGAAAACAGATAAACGAGCGAATCAGTTTAGAAGCCTCTGTAGAAGCCGAGCAATACCATTCTCCACAATGGAACAAATGGCATGTTTATCCCACACTAAATGTATCGTGGAAAGCTAACCTTAGCAACATACTCAGCCTGTCCTTTAGTTCCAATTTAAAGTTTCCAAGCTATTGGTCAACCATGAGCAGCATTTACTATAGCTCCACCTATATGGAGATATGGGGAAATCCTCATCTTAAGCCTTACTCCACTTACGAAACCAGTTTGATGTGGACATTCAAAAGTCGCTATACATTGATGGCATTTGCAGAGTTTAAACCCAACTATTCCGTGCAATTGCCTTATCAGACAACCGGCCGTATGGCTGTCATCATGAAGGAAACCAATTTTGACTATAACCATACCATGGGCATCCAAGCATCTGCAAGTTTCTGCATGGGAAGTTGGTTGAATGGAAATATTTCTGCCACCGGAATCTACAGGCATGACAAGAGCGGCGATTTCTTCGACCTACCCTTCAATCGCAAACATATTTCTGCTATTCTTGGTGGAAAGCTATCTGCTCGGCTTAGCCGAAGCCATCACATCCATTTCATTCTTAACCCCTTCTACCAGTCAAAAGCCATCCAAGGGCTCTATGACATCAATTCGGTATTTCGCTTGAATGCCATGTTAAGGTGGACTTCCGATAATGGTAAATGGAGCATTGTGGCAACAGGCCGAAACATCTTCAATGAAGGTTTCACGACAAAATCGGTACAAGGCAACCAAGACTATCGCATGAACATCAAACAAGATTGGTCTTCTGCCTCCATCGCCATCATCTATAAGATCGGCAATTACAAGGAGAAGAGGACTAAGGACGTGGATACTTCGAGAATGGGAATAAATTAGGCTATTTTTTAAATATCGACAGTAAACTTGCCCTACTCTCAGATAAAAGTTGTATATTTGCACTCATATTACGATAAAAGGCAGAATATTTGTTTTAGAACATATCAAACATCATATTTTAACTATAAGAAGAAAATGAAAATTACAATCATCGGAGCAGGAGCCATGGGGGGTGCCATGGCGGAAGGACTCTTGAAGAGCGAGAAGTTCACTCCAGCAGACATCACGGTGTCTGACCACAACCAACCTGTGTTGGATCACTTCGCAAGCGAAGGAGCCAGCGTAACCCTCGACAACCAGTTGGCTTGCCACGGCGCAGACCTCATCTGCGTGGTAGTAAAGCCATGGTGCGTGGAGAAGACCTTGAAGGGTATCAAGGACGTATTAGACTACAAGAGCCAGAAACTCGTAGTGGTAGCTGCCGGCGTGCCATCTGCCAACATCAAGGAATGGCTCGACAAGGATGGTGTCACCCCAACCTTCTTCCTCGTGATGCCAAACATAGCCATCGCCTACAAGCAGTCGATGACCTTCATCACTCCTGTGGATGCATCCACAACAGAGACCAAGCAAATCACAGACATCTTCGATGAACTCGGCGAGAGCCTCATCATGGAAGAGCGCCTCTTCCCTGCTGCCACCGCCATGTCGTGCGCCATTGCTTACGCCATGCGCTATGTGAGAGCCAACGTGGAAGGTGGCGTGGAGATGGGCTTCAAGGCTAAGGATGCACAGAAGATTGTGCTCCAGACCGTGAAGGGTGCCGTGGAGTTGCTACAGGCTACAGGCGAACACCCAGAGGCAGCCATCGACAAGGTGACGACTCCTGGCGGTTGCACCATCAAGGGCTTGAACACCATGGAACAAGGTGGATTCACCTCTGCCGTCATCAATGGTTTGCTGGCAGGAAAAAGATAGGTAAACGCTAGTCGTCCTAGCGTCAGCAAGAGGGTGTGTCATAAATCACATCTGTAATCTTTACCCAGGGCGTTGCCCTGGGCTTGGTGCTTTTGGGCTTTCAGCCCGATTTATGACACACCCTCTTTTTTTATAACTTTCCATTAGAATGTTTGGGGAATTCATTATTAATTTGTACTTTTGTCGCCGTAAAAGTAACACATATCTATTAAACATTCCTAAACATAAGCATTTATGACAAGAAGCACCATCCGCAAGAATAAGCTACAAGGAACGACCATCCTCTTCCTTGCCATAGCAGCATTGCTCTTCTACACGGCTTGCACAAGTACCAGCAAGACGCATACCGAATCGGCAACGGAAAACAGCATGGAAGACAGCACGGAAGTCATCGTGGAAAAAGCAACGATTCCCCTACCCGACACGGCTTATTCCTCTGTAGAAAAGATACATTACGACATCGAGACAAAAGACTCCAGCGACCAGACATTGGCTTCATTGGAGAGCTTATACGATGGTGACGATGTGTTGACTTTCAGAAAGACCCTCTTGCGCAATGCCAATTTCGGAGGAACCCTCAAGGGAACGCCATCCACCATCGACACGGCATGGGTATTCAACACCTATTATAATACAGAGCAAACCAAGTATGGCATTTGGGGCGGCGGCTCGGGATGGACGGGGCAACCTCTGTTCAACAAGAAAAAGAACGAGGTCATCGTGGGTTCGCTCTGCGGAAGAGTCTATTTCATCGACTACACGACGGGCAAGGCTACCAGGAACGCCGTCGATGTCACCAATACCATCAAGGGAACGCCATCGCTCGACCCTCTGTTGGACAACCTCTACGTGGGACAAGGCGTCCCCAACCATGAGCCTTTCGGCAGCTTGACCATCGATCTGAAGAAGAACGAAGTCACTGACTTCTTCGGAAGAGACCCCAAGGCGAGACGTGGTTGGAATGCCTTCGACTCCTCGCCAGTGGTCGTGGGCGGATTTCTCTTTTGGCCAGGTGAAAACGGATGCCTGTACAAGTTTAGAAGAAGTCAAGGGTGTCTGCACCTTGCCGCTGCATTGCGATACACCATCAACGGCTCTGCCCCGGGCATCGAGAACAGTCTCTGCGTGTATCGCAACTATGGCTTCTTCGGCGACAACCATGGCAATGTCCTCGCCGTCAACCTCAACACCATGAAGCCTGTATGGTGTTACGACAATCATGACGACATCGACGGCAGCATCGTATGCAAGGTAGAGGACGACATCCCTTACATCTATTGTGGTTGTGAGGTTGATAAGCAAGGCGACCAAGGCATCTGCCACCTCGTGAAGCTGAACGGTCTGAACGGCGAGCGCATCTGGGAGTTGGAGATACCCTGCAACCGCTTCGAACAAGGAGCCAAGAAGTTGGACGGCGGAATGTACTGTACCCCCTTGTTAGGACAAGGCGACAGCGGCAACCTTCTGTTTGCCAACATCTGCCGAAATGGCGGCGATGGCAAAGGAAGAGCCTCGGCGGAAATGATAGCCGTCGATATTCACACAGGAAAGATTGCACACAGTACACGCCTCAACCAATTCGCCTGGTCATCTCCTGTAGGTTTCCTCAACGAGAGAAAGGAGATGTATATCTTTACAGGCGACTCTGGCGGCATGACATACCTCATTCGCGCCAAGACAGGAGAAGTCATCTTCAAGAAACGCTTTGCCCACAACTTCGAGTCATCACCTTTAGTCATCGGCAACACCGCCATCGTCGGTTCTCGTCAGAACGGCATCTACAAGTTTGTCATCAGATAAGAAGAGGTTTATCACTAAACAAAGACAAGCCTCCCTCCTATAATAGAAACAAGCCTGCCTTCAATAATAGAGACAAGCTTGTCTTTATATCATCGCATTCTATTTTTACATCCGTCTGACATACACCTTGGTAGTTCCCCTGCCGTCCGTAGCAATGCCATGAGAAGGGTCTTCGGAGAACATTCGAAGTTCCTTCGTAGCAGAAGAGCGAGGCAAGCCGGTCATTTCAGCATAATCGGCGACACGCAAGAAAGGATGCGTAGCGTCGGCGAGATAATCCTGCGCCATCTTCAGGCGTTGTTGCTTGGTATAAGGAGAGCGGTTCACCCTCGACACGCCAGCCCTCGTCAAGTTACATCTACTATTCACCTCCTTGACCAGTTCCTTATCAGAAACGTAGCGCACATTCTTCACCTCGATGCTCTTGGCATTACGCTTGGTCTCATCACCATCGATGGTATCCATCTCCTTGCCATCTTTCACGCCGAGCGTGGCCTGGAAGGTGCCGATGCCATCGAGGGAGACCGTATAGCCGTCAGCCAAGTCCTCCACCAATTGTCGAGCTATCTTGCCGAGCGCATGCCTTAGGATGTTCTCGTCGAGGATACCGTGTGCCCCGATGTGTTCCAGGAACTCCTCGGTCGATAGATTCCTTGTCTTCTCCAACCGATAGTAACATTTCGTCTCGCCCGTACCATGTATGTCGGGCATCTCTTGCTTGATATATCTTGCCATAGCCTTCTCCTTACTTTAAGTTTGTATCTTCTATAGATGCAGTTTGCATCTTATGGATATAAAGTTTATATCTTATGGCTGTAAAGTTACAACTTTCCTAGCACAAAACCGCAAGAATCCTACTGCATACTATCAAATATAAGTTAGATTTAACGAAATACAACTTATATTTAATGAAATCTAACTTAGATTTCTGCAAATACAAGTTAGGCGCAATGGTAGGCAATAGGGTTAGTAAGGTTTTACACTAGGGTAACGCGAAGTTGGGATATGGGTGAAGAAAGATTTAGATAAGGGTGAAGAGGCTTATATAAAACGGGATAACTCTCCCATTTCTGCTCCAAGTCATCTATTGCCAAGCCCTTGAACAACTCTTTCTTTCCCTCCATATAGGCTTGGATGGTAGTAACAAGCAATGACTTTCCAAATCGCCGAGGGCGACACAAAAAGCAAAACTTCATCTCATGTGTCAACTCATAGACAAGAGCCGTCTTATCTACATACACATAGTTTCCCTTGATGATGTTCTCGAAAGTCTGTATTCCGAGAGGATATCTTCTGCCTTTCATACGCTTACTATTTCCTATTTGCGCACAAAGATACAACATTAAAGGCTAAACTCCAAACATTTCAACACATTTCAGTACTTATTTTTATTCTTTTCTTTGCTTATCTCAACAAAAAATCGTACTTTTGCCAGCATATTGCAACATAACCAATAAAAAGAACAACTATGGACGAAGCAATCAAGCAAATCGGTGAACGACTGAAAGGGCTCCGCGAGGTTCTCGACATCCCGGCAGAGGAGGTGGCAGAGCTTTGCGAAATCAGTCTCGACCATTACCTAAAGATAGAATCGGGCG
>ERZ808259.219-NODE-219-length-32763-cov-7.650544_pt1 | contig 32763 bp, 30 predicted proteins | sample MGYA00521279_ERZ808259 | MGnify/ENA primary metagenome ERZ808259 (study PRJEB31516, sample SAMN03275586) | gut metagenome | biome: mammalia-associated habitat; material: feces | host: Papio cynocephalus | place: Kenya | collected 2012-07-27 ... | reverse complement strand
TTGGCAACAGAGATTATAAAAGACCCTTACAAGTTGGATTTCTTCTCATTGCCAAGCAAGTTCAGCGAAATGGACCTGGAGAACAAGTTAGCCACCAACATAACTCGCTTTCTTTTGGAACTGGGCAAAGGCTTTGCGTATGTGGGTCGGCAGATGGAACTTGATACTCCAAGTGGCAAGTCTTACTTCCCCGACATGGTTTTCTATCATACTCGGCTGAAATGCTATGTGGTGGTGGAACTGAAAATCGTGGACTTTATGCCAGAGTTCATCGGCAAACTGAATTTCTACGTTTCGGCTGCTGACGAGTTGCTTAGAGGTGAGGGAGACAATCCAAGCATTGGTATTCTTCTTTGCAAGGACAAAGATTCGTCTGTTGTGGAATGGTCTCTGCGTGGCATCACCACTCCTTTAGGCGTGGCAAGTTATCAGTTGCAAGAGGTTTATGAACGGACATTGCTTGAAATTAAACAGGAAGCCTCTGAGGAAGAAGAATAAGAATGTTTGAAATCTGCCACAACTTGTGGAAGAATTTGTTTGTCAAGTAGTGGACGAATAAAACCATGTAACTGGCATGTAACTGAAAGGCTCTGAAATGTACAGGAAACACCCCTAATCCCTTCTATAATAGGGACGGAGGCATGTAACTACGATGTAACTGGTATGTAACTGAGCCATGGTTGGTGAACTTAAATTAAGGATTAAAAATGACAACGACAATAAATAACGGACATAAGAAACTCAATGTCCCAAATCTCAGATTCCCTGAGTTTGAGGGGGAGTGGAAAAAAACAAAGTTTGGTGATATTGCAACAGGTTTTGACTATGGCATGAACGCTGCTGCAAAAAACTATGATGGTGTAAACAAATATATTCGTATCACGGATATAGACGAAGCATCATCCACTTACACAGATAAGGACATCGTTTCTCCAGATGGGATTTTGACAGATAACTATCTTGTGAATAATCGTGATATATTGTTGGCAAGGACAGGAGCGAGTACCGGCAAATCATATTTGTATAAAAAATCAGATGGGAATTTGTATTATGCAGGTTTCTTGATTAGAGCGAATGTGACGACCCATGACCCTTATTTTGTGTTCTCTCAATTACATACACATCGATATTGGAGATGGGTGTCTATTATGTCAGCACGTTCAGGACAACCAGGCATAAATTCACAAGAATATTCCTCATTTCCAATTTACACAACATCAATCGCGGAAGAGAGCAAAATTGCGAAACTGTTATCTCTCCTTGACGAGCGGATTGCCACTCAAAACAAAATCATTGAGGATTTAAAGATGCTAAAGTCTGCGATTAGTAATTACTTGTTCACACGAAAGGAATTGTTAGAAACAACTATATGCTTGGCGGATATTGCGACATTGAAAAATGGTTACGCATTCAAGAGTACCAAGCATAACACATTAGGTCAATGGAAAATTCTTACAATTGCGAATGTATCTGGCGAACGATATATAAACGATGATGATTGTAATTGTATAATCAACTTGCCGAAAGATATACAAGACTACCAAGTATTAAATGAAGGAGATATTCTAATATCTCTCACGGGTAATGTTGGACGTGTCTCCCTTTGTAAGGCAGGAAACTATTTACTAAACCAACGAGTCGGTTTGTTGCATATTACGAAAGATGTAAATCAAGAGTTCCTATTTCAAATTCTATCTTCTCGAAAATTCGAGAATAGTATGGTAGCTTGTGGTCAAGGTGCAGCTCAGATGAATATTGGCAAAGGGGATGTAGAAAGCTATGTTTTACCATATTCTTCAAATATCAATAACATTCGTATGATTGCAGAAATACTACAATCATACGATGAATTTATTATTAATGAGCAACGAACTCGAACCTTGCTAACTATGCAAAAGTAATATTTTCTTGCACAAATGTTCATATAAACATCTGGGACAATAAAAAGCTCTTTTGCCTGTTAAACTGTTCAAGTACAGATAACTCATTGGTGATTTTTGCATCAATGCTTCGCAGTGTTGATGCAATTTTCAAATTGTGATTATATCCATAAGTAGGAATCATAATTCCACGAACAATATCAGCATTGATATTGCTTTGTGTTCCAGTTTCAAGGTACTTGTGAATATGCCGATACTTAAAGTATGACAAGTAATAGTACAGATAATCCAGCAAATCTTTGTCTTTAAGTTGCATCGCAAACATTGCCTGACTTGTAGTAAGAGGCACTTCATTTATAGTTACTATGCCAACAGATGCATACATTGACATAATCAAACTATATCTTGGTATTACCCATGCTGAAGAATTTTCTAATCCGCTTTGGCTCAAATGGTTTTCTGTGTATCGAACATACTTGCCTTGCTTTGTTATATCATTGATACTCAAGAATGGTATTTCTCCATTATAGTATTCTCTATTTGTGGATGTGGGTGTACCACCAGCCTTGCCTTTTGAAAACAATGTGTCTAATCTGTTCCATCCATTAGGTTTTTGGGCAAATTCCTGCTTACTAATCGCAGACTTTAATATCTTCAAATCCTCAATGATTTTGTTTTGGGTTGCAATTCTCTCGTCAAGCAAAGTCAAAAAACTTGCGATTTTCTTCTGCTCTGCCAAACAAGGATTTATGGTCTTAACACCCTTCAAATGTTCGCCATAAAGATGTACTACTGACACACCTTGCGCAACTTTAGCAATGTCATACTTACGTTTGCCATTCAACTGATAGCTCATAAATGTGCCATCATATCCGTGCAGCCGTATAATGTTTAAGTCTCCACCTAAAAGAATATTGCCATTGAGGACGCAGCGAGCAGTCGCTATATCCTCTGCTGTTTCACCAGAGCAAGGTATTATTACGTCATTAGCTTTGCTTCTTACCAATTTGGTATTGTCGATGTTTGTTTTGCTAATGGCTTCTCTTATTGTTTCCGATTTATACTTCGTGTAAAGCTCTCCATATAAAATACAAGGTTCGCCATCATCAGACAATTGGTCTTTGGATATACCAGTACCTTTATACAAGTCTGCGATGTCTGCCAGTCGTTCTTCTTTCCACTCCCCCTCAAACTCAGGGAATCTGAGATTTGGGACATGAGAGGTTTATTTTCTCTAATTATTATGTACACCTTCAAAATTAAGGATTACAATGACAACAAAAACGGTTAGAGAAATTGCGTTGGCTTGGAAAAGTGACAAGCAACGCTATGTTAAGCAGTCCACATATGCTGCTTATGTGTTAGTTTTAGAGAACCACATTCTGCCAACATTTGGCGATTGTGAGGCTCTGAGTGAGAAACTTGTACAGGAGTTCGTCTTACAGAAACTGAATGACGGACTCTGTATTAAAACGGTAAAAGACATTCTGATTGTCTTGAAAATGGTGATGAAGTTCGGGGTAAAGAACGAATGGATGAACTATTGCGAGTGGGACATCAAGTACCCTACGACAGAGACCAACAAGGAAATTGAGGTGCTGACGGTGGCACACCACAAGAAGATCCTCGATTTTATCAAGCAGAACTTCACGTTTCGCAATCTCGGCATCTATATCAGTTTGACTACAGGATTGCGTATCGGAGAGATTTGTGGCTTAAAATGGTCGGACATCAACACCGACAACGGCACAATCACCGTGAACCGTACCATTGAGCGCATATACATTGTAGAGGGAGAACGCAAGCACACAGAGTTGGTCATCAACACACCAAAGACCAAGAATTCATGCCGTGAGATACCGATGAACAAAGAACTCTTTGCTATGGTAAAACCTCTGAAAAAGGTGGTAAACACAGATTTCTATATACTAACCAATGAGGAGAAGCCTACAGAGCCACGCACCTACCGCAACTACTATCATCGGCTTATGAAGCGTCTTGACATTCCTCGGCTGAAATACCACGGTCTACGCCACAGCTTTGCGACACGCTGCATAGAAAGCAACTGCGACTACAAGACCGTAAGCGTGTTGCTCGGTCATGCTAACATCACAACAACCCTCAACCTCTATGTTCACCCGAATATGGAGCAGAAGAAAAAGTGCATCTCCAAGATGTTCAAGTCGCTTGGAAAATAGAAAAAAAAGAAGTATAGGCTGTAAAGGCAAAAGGATGAGGTGACTTCAAATCACCCCATCCTCCGCTTACTTGTCTATGCATGATGCAACATAATAGACAAATGAAATAACCGTATAAAGGAAACACGGCAAGAATATCCAAAGAAAAGCCTTTACCCAACCGTTTGACAACCAAATTCCTTCATTTCTTGACATCATGTTAGACATATCATAGAAATGGCGAGTAAGGATCTCCTTATTCTCCTTTCGGTGCTACCCAAGAAGTCTGGGCTCATCGCCAATGAGTTTCTTTCTGTCATCTGTCAGTTTCTCTATGTCGGCATCATCGACCTTGGCCTTGAATTTTATTTCTCTCACTTTGGCAATAAAACTATCAATGGCTTTAGTAACCGTATCTGCTTTCTCTGTTGCTTCGTCCAATTTGTCCTTAGCCTCCAGCATGGTAGATGTAGCCATTTCAATGCCACTTTTTGCCGAAGCCAACGTATTGCCAGCATCCTTTTAGGCTCGCGGTTGTTGGTCAAACTTGTCCGAAGCCTTGTCTGTCTCGATATTCTTGTCAATTGTATTTTTCCATCCACGCTGTTGCCCAACCTTGGTGGCAGCAGCCATCGCTCTCTCGCAGATATTCCACTATCTTGCGCTCATGGTCGAGGTTCATCTTTAATGCGTTCTTTTCTGTCATGAAGGGAACAGGTCAAGCGTGTGGATTATCTCCAACCGGCCATGTCCAAAGGGCGGCGGGGATTGCACTGTACAGAAGACCCGTATTTATGGTTTTTCCCCAAATAGTGCTTCAGGGGCAGATGAAGTATAACTTCTCCAGGCTATGCAGTACTACTTCAACGGCAAACGAAGTACTACTTCAACGGCAAACGAAGTACTACTTCAATGGCGAACGAAGTACTACTTCGATGGCGAACGAAGTACTACTTCAACGGCAAACGAAGTACTACTTCAATGGCGAACGAAGTACTACTCATCATATGGCATATGCATGTTCTCGTGCTGCAAGTGTTGACGCATTGGCCATATGGCCAGCTCTTGCTGCTGGTGCCTCGCCTCTTTAATCGCGGGCATGCGCCTGTGCTGCTCCGCGTTCAAGCGGATGGAAGCCGTATGCAGGGGGCACAGGCCGTCCCCTGACGATACGTGCGGTGGCGAAGCCTTTGGGCGGCTTTGTGGGGAGGCCTGCCCTGTTTGGCATTAGCCGGATGTGCACGGTCTATGGCAACCCGGATGTTTTTTGTGGCTTCACAACGGCTTTATAAGTTCTACCCACGAATTTCCCCGTGATGGCTCCAGGGTCAGTGGAACTTATTCTGCCGAGCACAGGCATGGCTATGGCATGCGCTTCATCAACTTGGCCAACACATCGCTCAGGAATGTTCCAGACGGGCATGACACGCTATTCCCCAGAGAACTGCTTGTGCCAGGTGTCGTGTGCCAGTGGCTATATCCTGTTGATGATGAAGTGCACAAAAGAGAGGAAACGGTGTGATGCCAATGACAAGACCACTCCTGCAGCAGAATAAGCAATCCACCACAGTGATCCCCGGACGGTGGATATGCAAGGGTGCATCCCCACGAGGGAAAAGTCCTCCCAGCCATAGGACAGCACAATCAGAAGCGAGACTGCCTTGAAACTCAGGAAATGGAATGTCATAATGTAAAAGGACTTCCTTCCAGGTAGGAAAATAACCGGGAGGTGGCCATCAGAATGGATGGCTTCGCACGGTCTATGGCGTGCGAGGCTCTCAGCAGCAAGAGGAAGCCACAGGTGCCGGAGATGAGAATGGAGATGCAATCCCACATGTCGGATTTCTCCCTCATTGAAGCGGGATGCAGGAAGAATATGCTGATAAATGCCAGGTGTGCCACGAAGAGTTGCCAGCGCGCGTGTGCCTTCTGCCTGATCATGTGCCCTATCCATATAAAAGACCCCCCCAGGCATATATGGTAGAGACATACTGTCCTGATGCTTGGGAACAGATGGTGAACGACGGATATGAGCAGAGCCGAGAACAGAAGCAGGCCAAATGCCTTGGCTCCAGGTGAGCGCATCCGCATCTTGGCAATGACAGAATAAGCAAAAGCGGGCAGGACGTATCCGAAGAACAGGGCCTGAAGGAACCAATAGGTTCCCAGCAGAGCTTCTCCATGCACTTCCAGAAAGAGGGCTCTCAGTACCAGTTCCTGCAGCGTAGTGCCCAGGTCATAATACTCTGCACATATTCCGTGCTCATTATGGCCGCCTTGATAAGCAAGTTGCGAAAGAAAAGAACGGGAAGGGCGTATTTGGGGAATGGCACATAGAGAGACTTGATTTTTCCCCTTACGAAACGGACTGTGTCATGGAGACGCTCTTCCTGGAGCAGATACCCGCTGGCAAGAAAGAACAGCGGCATATGCACCATATATATGACAGTCCTCAACGTGGCAGGGCAACCCGAATGCCCAATGACTACAGCGAGGATGCCCACTCCCTTGATAATGTCAATGGCATTGCCGCGTCTCCTTGTCATCTTACAGCAGGTCTCGGAAATACATGCTTGTTATTGCTTCCAGGCTTTGCCTGTTCTGACGGCAAAGCCAGCGGTAGTCGTACTTTCCTGTGGACACGCGCCCCACATTGCTCACATGCAGCGAGGGGCAATAGTATGCCTTCAACTTGTCCCTGCGGATAAGCTCAGCGAAGAAAAACTCCTCGCCGTACATGAATGTGGGGAACTTCAGACATGGGTGCTTGGCAAGGAACTTCCCCGTGAATACCATGAGTGACCCATGGCCGGCGTAGATGGGCATCTGCTTGCCGGGTGCTTTGTTGCCCTTGTGCCACAGATGGTAGAGCCTCTCCAGCCACTTATATATAATGTGGTTGCTGTAGAGCAACCGCCAGCGCAGGAAGTCGCGCTTGTGTGGACGGCATGTCTTGAAGGGGTTGTCGTGGTGGTCAAGCCGCGCGGTGTAGATGTCGGGAGCCAGCCATCCTGCATCGGACGGCCACTCGGTGCTGGCCAGCACGCGGAAGAAGTCCTCGCGCAGGGTGAGGTCAACATTGCTGATGATGCAATGCGTGGCCGCTGATATGTTGTCCCATCCCACCTCGGCCATCATCCTGAGCGCGCAACCCAGGTAGCCCTGGTTGAGGTGATAGGGGAATACCCTGAGCGTGCAGTGTGGGGTGATGTCCTCGGGGATGCCCTGCCAGCCGCTGGCTGTGTTGTCGCCCACGCACAGGGTAATGCGGCAGAGTCCATCGGCCTGTGCGGCGGCCTGTTCTACCGATTCCATGAAGGTGCGCAGACAGTCGTAACTGCTGTAGCTCACGCAGAAGACCATGATGTGCGGGAGGGATGAAATGCTGGTGCTCATAGATATACGATTATGGAGCGGATGACGACATACAGCGCGCTCAGGGGAAGCAGCAGGACAGACAGCATGATGGCCATGACAGTGCGCAGGCTTGTGCCCTGTGCCAGGATCTTCAGGGGACTGAGTTCACCTGCCTTGCGGTGCTTGAGTGCTCGGCCGGCGATGAGCAGGATTTCGCAGGACAGGCGGAAGGACAGGGGCAGCAGGTTGGCTGGTCTGGCATGGCTTGTGGCGTAAGCCAGGTAAGCCAGGTTCCCGCTGCTGAGCTTCTGTGCGCTGCTGGTCTTGCTCTTGGGATTTTCCCTGTAGAAGGCTGCCACATACCGGGGCATCCGTCCGTATCGGAACCCTGGTTGGGCGGATGCCCTGAGGTGGAAGTCCCAGTCCTCGCGATAGCGCAATGACTCAGAGAACAGCAGTAGGTGCGCCCTGATGAAGTCCAGCCGGTACATGATGCAGTGAATGGGGATGGAGAAATCGACACCCCATCGGGTGAGCAGGCTCAGGTGCAGGCTGCCTGTGGGCTGCATCGTATAGGCAGGATGGGATCGCAGGACGCGCTCTCCATGGCCATCGGTGTGGAAGTGTCGGTAGTCGGTGTAGGACATGTCCAGTCCCTCGGCATCCATCTTGGCAGACTGCAGTTCCAACTTTCTCGTGTCCAGTTCGTCATCGGCATCCAGGAATTGCACATACTCTCCCGTGGCGGAACGCAGGCCGGCATTCCGTGCTGTGGCTGTGCCACCATTGGGTTTCTTGATGAGCCGGAACCTGCTGTCCGACTTGGCAAAGTCCTCGGCTATCTGTGCGGATGTGTCGGTACTTCCGTCATCCACGATGATGCACTCGAAGTCCTGGAGCGTTTGCTTTTGCAGAGCCCTCAAGGCATGAGGCAGGAACTCGGCCTGGTTATAGCAGGGTATGATGATGCTTACTTTGGGCATGGCATGTTGCTTTTTGCTTCTTTACCGTTGCTCGTGTCTGTGGGCTGGCAATAGTCGGGGTCATCTCTCCATCCTATTTGTGCCATCATAAACAGGGGGACAAAAAAGAAATAATAGAAGGGATTGGCCCGCTCCCAGAATGTCGCTGCTGCGATAATCAGCATGCCCCATTTGGGGCGCGTGTGTGCTCCCGCTGTGATAGAGAACGCAAACAGGATGACAAGTAGGGTGGAAATCATTCCATAGGAATAGACGAAGACACGGTAGCCTGCGTTTCCCCATCCAAATTTCTCCATGGGTTTGGGGCCTCCTGTGAGTATTTCCCCCGATTCAATATATCGGTCAAACTCCTTCCTAAACTCATCTTTCACACGGTTGTCTCCCTCTATCTTTCCGTCGTCGCCTATGGAAAGGCGTTCAACAATGAGCATGTTTACAGCGTTGACTCCCTGGTTGTAGTTTTGGGCGGCAACAAAGAAGCCCCCCATGAATACTATGGCGATTAGCAGTTTTCCTACCACTGCGCGTTTCCTAATCCATATTGCCAGGAAGAAACCCATAATCATCAGTACGTATGCGGCCAGGGATAACGTAATGAGAGAGGTGAATGCCAGGACGATGTTGTACCACCGTTTCCATTTCCCTATCTGGGTCAGCAGCAGAAACGTGCATGCCGTACCTAGATGCCCAGGCTCAAGGAAAAAGGCATGGAAACGGGGGATAATGCGCTCGGTGCTGTCATTTATCATGAAAAAATAGTAGTTGTCGAATGTGTACATCAGTTTCTCATTGTGTGCAAACTGATGAGGCAGGCTACCCCCCTTCAGGTAATAAATAAAAAACGGTATGCTTACACACATCATGTATGCCATTGCCTTGCACAAGAAATCGGACAGCCGCATCAGTTCCTCCCTGTCAAGGCGTAATATGGCATAGAATATAGGCACCTGTAACAGCATGGCTAAGGCTCCAGATAAACTGCAATGCCCCAAAAGGGACATACTGAATGAAATAGCAATGTAAATCGCCGTGGGGGTAAATGCTTCTGTTCTTTGCAGCAGCGGATGCTGCATTTTCCTGTTTAATGCAAGAACCAGTAGGAAAAGCGGAAGCGCAATCACAGGGAAGATGCTGTTGATGCTCCATGTGAACCAAGGATTCAAAGAGCAGACATAGCATGTCAAAACGCCTATATACAGACACCACTTGGCTACATCGTGGTACTGGAATACCAGCAAATGCGCGAAGATGCCTTTTTTGATGGCAAACATCTTCTCTAATGTTGATTTGTGAATCAGATACCAGTGTCTGTTTGTGCTCATGCCGTCCTCCTTCGCGCTGCCTGTCTCATTCTGGCGCGTTCTTGTGTGTTGAGTACGACAGCCCACATAAGCGTGAAGCCGCATAATATGGAGGCGCATACAGACACCATTATGTGTAAGGGCTGGCTGCCAATGGCGCGCAATCCCAGTGAGATGCCTGTTTGAAGGGCTGCGACAAGAGCAATGCGGGGAAACACGCTGGACGAGAATGCGGCCATGCCGAGTCCACCATGCTTGTGCAGATAAGGGATGCGCATGGCTGCCACCAGTGTCTCTATGCACAAGAACAGGATCATGACAGCCTCCACTCCTCCCCCCCATGTGATTATCGCCCATGCCAGAGGCAGGATGAGCACCTTGGGCGTGTACATGAGCAGCGTGTAGTTGCGTATGTGGCCTATGGCTTGGTTGGCCGTGTGAAGTCCGTAGGTACTCTGGTCAATGATTTGTGCGAGAAGGAGACACTGGCACAGGAATGCGGCTTTTGCAGGCACTGCGCCCAGCCAAATATGCAATATGGGCTCCATGAACACGATGACAGGGATGAAAATGGTAGCCAGCATGGCCGATGATATACGGCTTTCCTGCTCGGCTCTGTGAAGCATCAACGCATGGTCTCCCGCCCCCTCGGCTTGCATGATTTGCGGGTTCATGGCATTCAGGATGGAGGTGCTCACAATCTGTGCTCCTCCCACCACTTGCTGTGCAACGCCATAGGACGCGCACAGCGTCATCCCCATGTTGCATTTGCTGAATATGACATTCAGCCCTTGGTTTCTGGTGATGACGCATCCCATGCTGTAGGTAGTCCAGCCAGCAAAACCGGAGAGTGCTGCTATCACCTTCCTGTCGAGGTCGCAGAGGAAGTGCCGGGGGCTGCACTCCGGGTAGTGGAGCACTGGCCATACGGAGAACATCAGAAACCTGACTGCCCAAATGCCCAACATGAGATTCCCATAGGTGTAGAGTGGGTCGGCCGCTCCGGACAGAAGCAGTGCCACGAGCAACAGCCGCATGATTCCGTCGGTTACTTCTACGATGGATATGTACACGATGTTCTCCTTTGCGATGAACAGTGCCTTGAAAGGGGCTTCGATGAAGCTCAGGAACATCATCCCTATGGTGGTCGTATATATCCATGACGCGACATGTGCTCTGGGTGCTGGGATAGAGAGCACATGGCTGAATAGTGGTTCTTTGGCCGCAACGAGCACAAGGACAAGAATAGCCCCTATGCCCAAATGCATCATGGCGCTGCACGAGAAGGTCTTGCGTGATTGTGTCTCATCGTGACGGCCAAAGGAGTATGAAAGATGACGCTGGGTGGTGATGACCAAAGCGTTGGTTACAAAGCCGAGCATGGCCACCACGCCAGCTACCAGTGTGTAGATGCCGTAGTCTGTCTCCCCCAGTGCCCTGAGCACCAGGCGCACCGAATACAGGCTCATGCATGTGGTGAGCACCGCGCGGGTATATTGCGCCAAGGTGTTTATCAGTATTCGCCTGGTCGGTTCCATGAGCGATGGATGTGAGAGGTCACTTTACGAGCAAAAGTTCCTGTATGTCTTGCTTGAGGATATAGCACGCACAGCCTATTGTTGCCATCACCAGTATGAGTGCCACGAATATCATGCGCTTGGGTCCTGCGGGCTTGTTGGGAACAGTGGCTGACTGCAGCACGGTGAAGGCTGGCGTGCGCTCCTGCACCCTGGCCTTGCATGCCTGCAGTTGTGTGCTCATGGCTGTGTAGGTACTCTGGCATATGGCCATCTCGTTCTCCAGCTTGTCCCTTTCCGAGATGGCGGTCTGCAGGATGACATTGCTGTGCTGGTCGCAGTAGCGGCTGTAAGTGTCCACGGCAGAGTCATAGTCGTCCCTTGCCTCGTCTGTCAGTTCCTGGTAATACTCCAGGTCTCTCCTGGCTTTACTCGTGCGATAATCTGTGATGAACTGCTGCAGGCGTGCGGAGATGGAGTCGGCCAGCGTGGCACATACCAGGGCATCCTTTGCGGTGACGGCGATGGTGATTATGTCGGTCTTGATGTCCACGTCGCAACTGATGTCTTTCTTTATCTTGTTGCAGATGGCCTCCTGCCGCTTGGTCAGTCTGGAGGGATTCACAATGCCGTTGTTTACCTGTGCGTTGCTGTCTCCATCAAGCAGGTTCTTGATGTATGTCTTGGCCTTGCTGAACGGACGTGTTATGGGATTCTTCTTCTCATACTTGTCCAGGTAGCGGTAGTAGGTGGTGTCAACCGTTCCGTCCTGAGTCTTCACCCGTATGTCGAAGAGGCCCACAATGAAGTCCTTGGACTCAAACAGGTCGGGGTAGATGGTGGGGTAGATGGCGTCTTCGGACTGCACGCCACCTATATTGACACCAAAACTGGATGCAATGGAGGCCAGTCCTCCCCCTGAGCCTTGTGTGCCCGTCTCGGGGGCCAGTACAACCTTCACATTGTAGTAGCGTGGCTGCGGCAGAACCCAGGCGCATGCCAGGATGAAGGCCACAATCCACACACGCAGGAAGAGCTTGCGCTTGCCCCAAAGTGTCTTGGCCACCAGACGCAGGTCGATGACTTCCATTTCGGCGTTCTTGTTCTGTTCCATGATGCTTGTGCTCCTCCCCCCTTACTTGAGTATGCTTATCAGCGCCACTACCACGCTGGCCAGTGAGGCGCTGCCGCTGGCTATGGCCATCACTTCGCCTGTGGTCATGCGCTTGGACTTGGCCTTGGTGGGCACCACAATCTCTGTGCCGGGCTGTATGTCCTTGCTGCTGCGCTTGTTGATTTTCTCCACCGCGCCGTTCATGTAGATGGCGTACACGCCTTTCTTCTTGGCCCTGTTGCCATATCCACCCGCGCGCTTGATGTAGTAGGAGAGTGTCTCGCCCTTCTTGTAGTTCATGCTGATGGGGTAGCTCACCTCGCCACTCACCTTCACCGTGTTGCTGAACTTCGGCACCACCAAATGGTCTCCCTCGCGCAGCACGATGTCATGCTGTCCGCCAGGCTCGGCCAGAGCCTTGTCCAGGTTGACAGCCACGGGGTAGGTGCTGCCCAGGTTCATCTTCATCTCCAGCAGGGAGTCGGCCTGGCTTATGTCATAGCCCTTTTCGTCCTGCATGGCCTCCTCGTACATGGCTATCTGGGCAGCACGCAACGCACTTTCGCGTTGCAGCCGCTCGTCGGCGGTCATCACGCGGTTGAGGCGCGCGCCCTTGCTGTAGCCTATCTCTGTCAGTCCGCCTGCGGCTTTCACCAGGTCGCTCAGGCGGTAGGCGTTGCTTGTCATGGAATAGTCACCCTCGAAGTTCACGCATCCGGACACCCTCACGTTCTTCTGCTCGCTGTAGGCAGGGCTCTTGCGCACCACCACCACATCGTAGGGTTTCAGGTGCAGGGCGCTGTCATTCCTTGAGAGATTCTCGTCGATGGAGACGCTGAAAGCCTCGGCCATCTTGCCGCTGTCCTCGGTAGAGTTTGCGTCGGCCACCCTGCGGAACACGTCCACCTTGGCCAGCGAGGCCGCGTCGGTGAGCCCGCCCGCCTGCAGTATGAGATCCTCCACCGAGGTGTTGTCGGCATACTGGTATATGCCCGGATAGAGAACCTCGCCGCTGATGGTCAGGGTGCGCTCGCCCTTCATGTCGACAATGCTTGGGATGAACAGCACGTCACCCTTGCGCAGGGCGATGTCGGGGCTTGTGCCCGCCATGATGCCTTCCACGTCCACCGACACCATCTCCAGCGTGAGGTCCTGCTTCTGCCTGTGCATCACAGCCCGTGACAGGAAGGCATCCTCGGCCAGTCCATCGACAGCCTTGATGAGGTCGCGCACGCTCTGTATGCTCCCGCCCAGCTGGAACTGGCCCGGATGCTTCACCGCTCCGCGCACCTCCACCAGGTTGCTGTAGCGTGGTATGATGCTGTCCACATACAGCGAGTCGCCGTCCTTGACGCAGAAGGCCGACATCTGGAACTCGTCGATGGTGTGTATGCTGTACTCCTCGCCTGCCTTGCGCATCAGGCGCACGTTCTTCGTGTAGGCATTGCTTGCCATGCCGCCCGCGTAGGCCAGCAGTTGCTTCACACTCTCGGTCGATTTCATTTCGTAGAACATGGGACGCTTGACCTTGCCCCGCACGTTCACCAGGCAGTCGTAGGGGCCCACCACGATGACATCGTTGTCCTCCAGACGCACGTTGCCCGCGCTCTTTCCGTGCATGAGGAAGTCATACACGTCGATGGTGCCTATCTGCCGCCCGCCCCGGTACACCTTGATGTCGCGCAGCGTTCCCGTCTCGCTGATGCCTCCTGCCGCATACAGCGCGTTGAACGCGCTGCTCAGGCTGCTCATCGTATAGGTTCCCGGTACGACCACCTCGCCCACCACCTGCACCTGTATGCTTCGCGTGTCGGCCACCGAGAGGCTGAAGTGGCAGTCGGAGTAGTGGGCTCCCAGTTTGCTCTTGATGGTGGCTGTGGCCTGCTGTACCGTCTGCCCTGCCAGTTTGATGGGCCCCACGCCCTCGATGACCACCACGCCGTCGGGGGATATGATGCCCTCGAAGGTCTCCTGGCTGGCTCCCCACACATCAATGACCACGTTGTCGCCGGCTCCCAGTCGGTAGTTGGCAGGCGTGGCCATGTTCTGGTTGGGCTCGAAGGTAAGGTTCTTGTTGCTGAATATGTTGCGCCCGAACACCTGGTTCTCGTCCTTGAAGTAGTTCTGATAGTAGACGAGCGAGTCGATGTCCATGAATCCGATGGCCTCGTTCATGGCCTCGTTGCGTTCCTGCTGTGTCATGTTGCGGTTCTCGTACTGTCCCCTCACCATGTAGCCCTGCCGCTTGTGCGCCTGCATCATGGCCTTCTCCCTGTTGGTGCGCTGGCGGTTGGTTCCGTTGGCCTGTGTGGAGCCTCCTCCGTCCCCGTTGAGGTCTACGGCCCCCATTTGGCTTTGTTCGGCCTCGTACTTGCGCCTGATGCGCCTGAGCTGGTCGGTGGTCACGCCCTTCTGCAGCAGTTTGGTCACGATGCCCTGCTGGTTTGTGCCCTTGGCCTGCTCCTTCTTCACGAAATCTATGATTTGGCTGTCGCTCATGCTCTGCGCGCCGGCCCCCAGGGTGCAGATGCCCAGTGCCAGCGCCAGGAGCAGCCTGTGCCATGCAGTACTATATTTTCTTTCCATTGATGATGTAGTTGGCTGTGGTGAGTAAAATCTTGGCGTCGGTCCACAGAGACCGCTTCTGCAGATAGTTGAGGTCCATCTGAAGGCGTATGAGCATCTTCTCCATGGAGTCGGTGTATCCGTTGTAGATGGTTGCCCAGGAGGTCAGTCCAGGACGCATCATGTAGATGTACTCGTAGTCGGGGTTGTTCGCCATAATCTTGTCGATGAAGTATTTGCGCTCTGGACGTGGCCCTACAAACGACATGTCGCCCACCAGGATGTTCCACAACTGCGGCAACTCGTCCAGGTGGTGGTCACGCAGCATGACGGCCAGCGGTGTGGCTCCTTGCGCGCAGCGTGCAGACAAGTGCGGGCCGTCGGCCTCGTAGTTCACGGGCATGGTGCGGAACTTCAGTATGCGGAAAGGCTTCCCTCCCCGTCCGATACGCTCCTGGCTGAAGAGCACGGGGCCGGACTTCTCCCTGGATATCAGAAAGGCGATGACAGCCATCACGGGTGAGAGCAGCACCAGGGCCAGCAGGGAGGCTGTCATGTCGAACCCCCTCTTCAGCATCCGCTCGGCCTCGCCCATTCCGTCACGCACCACATGGCTCACGCTTGTCTCTTGAATCATTGTCCATAGTCCTCTATCCTGTCCCGGCTTCCGGGCCAGGCGTTCTGTTAAATAACGTTTCGGCATGATGTTTTATTGTGCGCGTGTATGTGTTTTGGCGTTTCCGTTCCCTTGCGCGCACAGTCATTAATGATATAATGTGTTCTTCCTTGGGGCACCACTCCTTGTGACACACGCATCCCCCGTGCCCCTTTTGTGCTGTTCCGTGAAGTTGTGCCCCTGTTCTGTTGCGCGTCTTGTATAAATGCCGTACCTTTGCAGGCATAATGCGGCATGCATCATTCCAAGGGGCTGACATGGATTTGACAGCAGGATGAGGTGTTGTGTAAGCACGCAGAGAGTCGGTGGTCGCTCTCTATAATCAATGGCTTCTCGAAGATTTATCTGGCGAAAACAATTACGCTCTCGCTGCCTAACTGAAGTACAGTAAGTTACTGGCTTAATCCCGGCACCAGGTGCCGGGACGGGATGTCACTCGACGAGCTCTTGCTCCGAAGCGCGTCGGTTTAGTGGCACAGCAAATTCGGGGATAGTCTCCAGTGGCCTCGCGCTGGGGATGAGACTTTAGGGGATAAGGCGCAGGTTGGTGGTCCGGGTCTTGCCTGCGCACGAAAATGAAGGCCGGAATAAGCGTGTAGAAAGCTCAGTGCGTCCCTGTTTGGACGAGGGTTCAATCCCCTCCAGCTCCACTCTTGAAGACCGTCTTTACGGAGCATTTATGAAAGAATTACAACTCAAGTACGGTTGCAATCCCAACCAAAAGCCTTCGCGCATCTACATGGAGGAAGGCGAACTCCCCATCGAGGTTCTCAACGGCCGTCCTGGCTACATCAATTTCCTTGACGCGCTCAACAGTTGGCAGTTGGCGCGTGAACTCAAGGAGGCCACGGGACTCCCTGCGGCAGCCAGTTTCAAGCATGTCTCTCCTGCGGGAGCCGCAGTGGGGTTGCCTCTTGACGACACCCTGGCACGCATCTACTTTGTGGATGATGTGCAGGTTCCCCTCACTCCCCTGGCCTGTGCCTATGCCCGTGCACGTGGGGCCGACCGCATGAGTTCCTATGGTGACTTCATTGCCCTGAGCGACACATGCGACCTGGCCACAGCCACACTCATCAAGCGTGAGGTGAGCGATGGGGTCATAGCCCCAGGCTACACCGGGGAGGCATTGCAGGTGCTGCGCGAGAAGCGCAAGGGCACTTACAATGTGATTCAGATAGACCCCGCCTACCGCCCGGCCCCCATCGAGCACAAGCAGGTGTTTGGCATCACCTTTGAGCAAGGCCGCAACGAGGTTCGCCTGGATGACCCTGCGCTCTTCGAGAACATCCCCACGCAGAACAAGACCTTCCCCGCTGATGCCAAGCGTGACCTCATCCTGGCCCTCATCACCCTGAAGTACACGCAGAGCAACAGCGTGTGCTATGCCAAGGGCGGGCAGGCCATCGGCATCGGGGCCGGGCAGCAGAGCCGCATCCACTGCACGCGCCTGGCTGGCACCAAGGCCGACAACTGGTGGCTGCGCCAGCATCCCCGTGTGATGAGCCTGCCCTTCGTGCCTGGCATACGCCGTGCCGACCGCGACAATACCATCGACCTCTTCATCGGCGAGGACTACATGGACGTGCTGGCCGATGGCGAGTGGCAGAAGTTCTTCACCGAGAAGCCTGCTCCGCTCACACGCGAGGAGAAGCGCGAGTGGATTGCCAAGAACACGGGTGTGTCCCTGGGCAGCGATGCCTTCTTCCCCTTTGGCGACAATGTGGAGCGTGCGCACAAGAGCGGTGTGCAGTACATTGCGCAGGCGGGCGGCAGCGTGCGTGACGACCATGTCATCGCCACCTGTGACAAGTATGGCATCGCCATGGCCTTCACGGGCGTGAGACTCTTCCATCACTAACCGGCAGTTCCCGGCCAGGGCTGCATAAGACACGCTATAAGATATGGGCAATCAGTTTGGCGGAGACGACATAGATGCCATTATCCAGGGCGGAGGCATCACTTTCCGTCCGGGATCGAAGGAGAAAGCCACGGACAAGGGGGGCAAGGTGCGCACCAAGGCCAAGCGCAAGCAGTACATCACGGGCGCGCACGGCAGTGGGTCGGCCAAGAAAAAGGCCGACATACGCACCAGGCGTGCCAACAGGCACAAGCACTGAGATGTGACAAGTCACGAATGCGTATAGCAAAAGGAGGCGGCACCTGCGGGTGCCGCCTCCTTTTGCTTCCCCATTGTCCTGGCACAGGTGGCCGGGCGGCAGTCCTTTCCTGGTCTGGACGCATGCCCCTGCGTTTGCCATCGCAGGGGCATGCCTTGGACATTGTCTCGTGCCGCTTCTCGCAGACCACCAGGGTGGCGGGGTCCTGTTGAGGGGGATGATGTTCTTGCCAAGAGATAAATCATACCGCAATCTTTGCTTTCTCAGAAAGTGGTTTCGTATCTTTGCAAGTGGAAGTGTGCTGGTTTCAGCATATCAGTAAAGTCAGTTCAAAATTTGAAACAAGAACGTACGGACTGGAATTCATTCCGCTTTATAGACCTGTTCGCGGGGATAGGGGGCATCAGACTTGGCTTTGAGTCGGTTGGAGGGCATTGCGTGTTCTCCTCGGAATTCGACAAGAATGCCTGTAAGACCTACGAGGCGAACTTCGGTGAATATCCATCGGGTGACATCACTAAGATTGATGCGCGCGACATCCCAGACTTTGATATTCTGCTTGGAGGCTTCCCCTGCCAGGCTTTCTCTATTATCGGTAAGAAGGAGGGGTTTGAGAATGAAACGTGCGGGACACTGTTTTTTGAAATAGAGAGAATATTGAGGGAGAAATCCCCGTGCGCCTTCATGCTGGAGAATGTGCGCAACCTGACCGCGCACGATGGCGGAAAGACTTTCAAGGTTGTCCGTTCTCATCTGGAGGCTCTTGGCTACAATGTCTATGCAAAGGTTCTGAACGCGCTTGGCTATGGTGTCCCGCAGAAGAGGGAGCGTATAATTATCGTGGGATTCAAGGATGATGTGCTCTTCTCCTTTCCAGACCCAGTTTCTCCCTCATACAGGAAGACTCTAAGTGAGGTACTGGAGACGAATGTTGACCGAAAATACTATGTGAGGGACAGCATTCGAGAGTCGCGCTTGATGAGGCTGAAAGCCCCCAACTACCCCAAGCCATATATCTCCCATGAGAACATGGCTGGGAGTGTCACCCCACACCCTTATTCCTCGTGCCTGCGTGCTGGAGCATCAGCCAATTATATTCTTATCAATGATGAGCGACGGCCAACGGAAAGGGAGATGCTTAGGTTGCAGGGGTTTCCTGATGACTTCAAGATTGTGGTGCCGTATGGGCAGATTAAGCATCAGGTGGGTAATTCCGTGGCTGTTCCAGTAATTTCTGCGGTAGCCAGGCAAATGCTGCTGGCATTAAAGATGTATAATTCATAATTGGCATGATACTGACAATCGAACAGGCAAAACAGGCTTTGGATATGGTCCTGGGCAAGGGACGTTCCCACATGTACAAACCTATACAAGTGGCAGAAATCTTGTATAGGGACAGGGTAAAGGGTGGATGCCAGCCTGTCGCGGATGCCTTCCGGGAGATTAGAGTCTTGTAGGCTCGCTTAACGGACACCGCCCCCGCAATTCAACAATTGAATTGCGGGGGCGGTGCGTTCAGTGCTTGTCGCCTGGCTTGTGTTCCCGTGTTCCTGGCTTGTGTTTCTTTTCCCGCTGCCTTTGCAGTTCCTTGTGCTTCTCCTTGTCGGAAATGGTGATGTGGATGTGTCCGTTTGGCTGCTTGGTGAAGAGCATCACCTCGCGCTTGATGGAGTGCCTGGCATGGTCGTAAATCTTGGCGGAGTCGAAAGCCTTGCCGCGCACGCGGGTCTCGAAGTGCAGGTGGTGGGTGGTGGCACGTCCCGTGCGCCCCTCCAGCGCGATGGGCTGGCCCGCGTGTACCCACGCGCCCTTCTTCACCAGGTTGCGCGAGTTGTGGCTGTAGGCTGTCTCCAGTCCGTTGGCATGGCGGATGACGATGAAGTTTCCGTAGGCGTAGTAGGGGCCGCTCAGGATGACCTCGCCCGGGAAAGCCGCCCGTATTGTGTCGTTTGGCCTGGTCTTGATATCCGTGCCGCCGTGCCTTCTGCTTCCGCCGAAGGGGCTTATCACCTTGCCTCCGGGAAGCGGGTAGCACCAGTCCTCCTGGGCATAGTCGGCAAAGTTGATGGAGAATTGCCTCGACCTCTCGAATGGGTCTTTTGAGGCCGCCACCCTCATCACCTGCCACTCGTCGATGTCCACCTCCTCCTGGGCCTGCCCCTTGTGGTTTTGTGCGAGGCAGGCTGTGGAGAGGCTCATGAGCAGGAGCATTGTGCAGATTAGTCTCGTCATGGTTTGATGAATATGCCGTTCATGTTGCGCCCCGTGTTGATGGTCTCGCGCCTCGCGCTGTAGTAGAGCGGGCTGGTCATGGTGCAGATTCCCTGGATGTGGATGTCCCTTACTCCCGCCTCGCTTAGTTGCCAGCGGTTGGCCTCCCACAGGTCCAGGTGCCACTTCTCGCCCCCGCCGGCGCAGGGGAAGCGTTTGGCAATGCGCCCCATGGGAAACCCTGCCTGCAGGAATGCCCCATACACCTCGTCGCCCACCTCGAAGCGTGGCAGCGATATGCCAGGCCCGATGATGGCGTGCAAGCGCTCCGTGTGGCTGTCCATCAGGCAGGCTGTCTTGGCGGCGATGCCTGCCACCGTGCCCCGCCAGCCCGCGTGGACGGCGGCCACCATGCGGGTGTGGTCATCATAGAGCAATACGGGGATGCAGTCGGCCGTCTTCACGCACACGCACAGGCCAGGCCGGTCGGTGAAGACCGCGTCCGTGTCCTCGGGTCTTCCCGCATGTTCCACGCGCAGGATGTGGCTGGAGTGTGTCTGGCGGGGCAAGGCCAGGTCCTGCAGGTGCAGTCCCATGTCCTCCACACCGCATCCCTTGCCTGTGGTGAAGGCCGTGAGCCACGGGGGCGTGTCGTATATGATCAGGCTACTCATCCTCGTACTCGTAGTCCTCCAGGTCGTCGATGTCCTCCACGAGTCCGTCTCCGTCCAGTACCTCTATCTCCTCGTCCTCGCCCTCGTCCTGCATCTCGCTCTTGAGCCACTCGGGGTCTTTGTTCCTGTGTACCAGAGTCTCGCCCTGCGCGATGGCCTGCAGCTTGTTGCTCTCGCTGTTGAGCTCTCGCCACAGCACATCCTTGAGTTCCTGCATGCCCAGTCCCGCCACCGCGCTGATGAACACGTGGGGGATGTCCTGGGGCAGTTCCTCGGCCAGCATGTCCATGAGTTCCTGGTCCAGCAGGTCACACTTGGTGATGGCCAGCACGCGCTGCTTGTCCAGCAGTTCGGGATTGAAGGTGCTCACCTCCCGCAGCAGGATTTCGTACTCCTTGCTTATCGAGTCGGTGTCGCCGGGCACCATGAAGAGCAGGAGCGAGTTGCGCTCGATGTGCCTCAGGAATCTCAGTCCCAGCCCGCGCCCCTCGGCCGCCCCCTCGATGATGCCGGGGATGTCGGCCATGACGAATGACTGGTTGTCGCGGTAGGGCACGATGCCCAGTGACGGCTCCATAGTGGTGAATGGGTAGTTGGCTATCTTGGGACGTGCACTGGAGAGTGCGCTCAGCAGCGTGCTCTTGCCCGCGTTGGGGAATCCCACCAGTCCCACATCGGCCAGCAGTTTCAGTTCCAGCACGACGGTCATCTCCCGCATGGGCTCACCGGGCTGCGCGAATCGCGGGGCCTGGTTGGTGGAGGTGCGGAAGTTCCAGTTGCCCAGTCCTCCGCGCCCGCCCTTGAGCAGCGTCACCACCTGTCCGTCCTCGGTCACGTCGCACAGGTACTCGCCCGTCTCGGCATTGTAGGCCACGGTGCCGCATGGCACATCGATGTAGCGGTCCTCGCCCTTGGCTCCTGTGCTCCGGTTCTGCCCGCCGTTGCCGCCGTGCCCCGCGAAAATGTGCCGCTCATAGCGCAGGTGCAGCAGTGTCCAGTAGTTGTGGTTGGCGCGCAGGTACACGTTTCCGCCCCGCCCGCCGTCGCCTCCGTCGGGGCCGCCGTTGGGGATATACTTGGCCCGGTGCATGTGTGCCGAGCCCCGCCCGCCCTTGCCCGAGCGGCAGCATATCTTCACATAGTCAACGAAGTTCGACTCCGCCATCAGCCCAGCTGGTCAAGGAACGCGAAGATGGCTCCTGTCATCTCCTCCTTTGAGGGATGGTCGGCCCATCGGAATGTGTGGCGTATGCCTTCCTTCTCAAACCATTCCGCCAGCGGGGCCGTCTGTCTGTTGTACACCTCGAAGCGCTTGCGTATCGTCTCCTCGTTGTCGTCGGCGCGGCCCTGTTCCTTGGCGCGGTTGAGCAGTCGTGCCATCAGGATGTCCTCGCTCACCACCAGCTCTATCATCACTCCCATCTCGTCTCCCCGCTCGGCCAGCATCTTCTTCAGAGCCTCGGCCTGTGCGATGGTGCGCGGGAACCCGTCGAAGATGACCCCCTTGCCTGCGGGCATCCTGTCGTATGTCTTGGCCAGGATGTCAATCATCAGCGAGTCGGGGATGAGCTGCCCGTTGTTGATGTAGCCCTGCGCCAGTTTGCCCAGTTCGGTCTCGGCCTTTATCTGTGCGCGCAGCACATCGCCGGTGCTGATGTGGCCCATGCCGTACTTTTTCACTATCATGTCGCTGTAGGTGCCTTTCCCTGAACCGGGGGCGCCAAAGATGATGATGTTCTTCATAATCAAGTATGTTGTGTGGAAATGTGTTTAGTCCTTGTGTGAAACGCCCTCCCCCCAGGCCCCTTTCCTTTCGGGGCGGTCGGTCTGTGGCCGCTTTGCCCCGGCTTGCGTGCCGGTGCCTTCGGGGGGCGCGGCCTCACTGGGGCACCAGCGTGTAGATGTCGCGTGTGTTGCGGCCCTGCCCGTCGTAGTCCAGTCCGTAGCCCACGATGAAGTCGTTGGGGATTTCCAGGCAGCAGTAGCGTATGTCCAGTTGCGCCTGCAGCTTGCCGGGCTTGAGCAGCAGGGTGCACACGTCGATGCTGCTGGGGTTCTGCTTCCTGAGTGTGTCCAGCATGTGCGCCATGGTGATGCCCGTGTCCACGATGTCCTCCACCACGATTACCGGGCGTCCGGTGATGTCCACGCTGAGCCCGATGAGTTCCCGTATGGCACCCGTCGTGTGTGTCCCCTCGTACGAGGTCAGTTTCACGAATGAGATCTCGCACGGGAGGTCAATCTCCCTCATGAGGTCGGCGGCGAAGATGAATGCCCCGTTCAGTACTGCCAGGAATATGGGGCTCTGCCCCTTGTAGTCCTCGTTGATACGCGACGCGACGGCCTTCACCCGCTGTAGGATCTCTGCTTCGGGAATTGAGATGGCAAAGGTCTTGTCCTTTACCTGAATGATTGGTCTGCTGCTCATGACATGTGTGTAATGTGGCGCAAAATTATGAAAATTTCCCCACAGACAGGCTCTGCGGGGTGATTTTCTTGCCGGGGCGGGCGCGCATGTACCGTGGAAAGCAGTACCTTTGCAGCATGGCAAGCGTGATGACACCTGTGCGTATGGCGCGGATGCTGCGCCCGCGGCCCGATGACGCCCACAAGGGCACCATGGGCCATGCCCTGCTGGTGGCGGGGAGCGCGGGCGTGGGCGGCTGTGCCGTGCTGGCGGCCGAGTCGTGCCTGCGTGCCGGGGTGGGCAAGCTCACCGTGTGCACGCCCGTGTGCAACAGGCTTCTGGTGCAGGTGTCTGTGCCCGAGGCCGTGCTGAGGACGTTGCCCCACCTGGGGGTGAACGCCCCCTCGTCCGACGCGCGTGGCTACTCCCAGTGGCAGGCCGTGGGCATTGGCCCGGGTATCGGGCCCGATGCCGGCGTCTTGCTGCACAGCGTGCTGGCTCTCTCCGCGCCTCTTCCCCTGGCGGTGGATGCCGATGCCCTGCGCGTCCTGGCAGTCTGCCCGGAGTGGGTGGGGCTGTTGCGCGGGCGCGCCGTGCTCACTCCCCATGGCGGCGAGATGCTTGCGCTGGCCCGCGGGCTGCTGGCCTGTGAGGGCGGCCTCTCCGGCGGCGACGCACTCCTGCGGGCAGCTTGCCGCCTTGCCGTCGAGGCAGGTGTGTGGGTGGTGCTCAAGGGACATCCCACCCATGTGTGCCACCCTGATGGCCGGGTGGACTTGTGCCCCAGGGGCAATGCCGGCATGGCCACCGCAGGGGCGGGCGATGTGCTCACGGGCATTGTCACGGGCCTGCTGGCCCAGGGCTACGAGCCGGGGCAGGCGGCCAGTCTGGGCGTGTGGCTGCACGCCACGGCGGGCGACCGCGCCGCAGGCCGCCTCGGGCAGGAGGCCATGCTGGCGCGGGACATCATAGCGCATCTGTGCGAGGCATGGAGTGAACTGCACAAGGCCGGATGAACGGACGGGCGTACACCCGCAAAACCGAAAAATCGTAAGACAAGATATGAACATCACAAGGAACATGACTCTGGCCCTGCTCATGGCAGTGGCTTTGGGCGCGCAGGCACAGACCGAGGTCGCCCCTTTCGTGCCCGGCAGCACGCTGGAGGGAATCTCCTATTTCCTCCCGCGCACCGTCTTTCGTGTGACCGTCAAGGCCGACAAGACCGTGACCAGGCCTGGTGACTTCCACAAGTATGCCGAGCGCTACCTGCACCTCAAGAATGTGCCCGCCACCGAGAGCGTGCACTGGGAGATAAAGAGCGTCACGCTGGAGCCCTATGGCGTGCCCGACAAGACCAAGGCATACAGCATCAGGCTCAAGAGCAAGACGGTGGCTCCGCTGGTGGGCCTGAGCCGCGACGGCATCCTGCTGAGCATCAACACCGATGCCGAGGAGACCGCCCTGCCCGCCCTGCCTCAGCCGTCCCAGGACCCCGCTCCCGCCGACCCCCGCTCCTTCATGACACAGGAGATACTGGCGGCGGGCAGCGTGGCCAAGATGGCCGAACTCTGCGCGCAGGAAATCTATGACATACGCGAGAGCCGCAACGCGCTGGTGCGCGGCGAGGCCGACAACACCCCTAAGGACGGGGCGCAACTGCAGCTCATGCTCAGCCAGCTGGCCCGGCAGGACCAGGCACTCACCTCGCTCTTCGCCGGCACCACACACACCACCCACGAGGTGTTCTCCATGACCTATGACCCCACGCAGGAGACCGAGCGGGATATCCTGTTCCGCTTCTCGCGCAAACTGGGTGTGGTGGATGCCGATGACCTGGCCGGCGACCCCGTGTATGTGCGTGTCAAGTGCACCGAGACGCTTCCCGCCCCTGTGGTTGACGAGCAAGTGGCCAAGAAGAAGGCCAAGATGGAGAAGGGCGTATATTATAATGTGCCGGTGCGGGCCAGGCTCACCGTCTACGACTCCGACCGCGAGTACTGCACGCTGGAGACCCCCATGGGGCAGTTCGGGCGCGTGGAGATACTCTCGCACCTCCTCTTCGACAAGAAGACCACTACCAAGGTGACCTTCTTCCAGAGCACGGGCGGCACCAAGGATGTGATGGAGTAGCGCGTCTCCCTCCCGTTCGGGGGCGCGGGGGCCGTCCGGTCACCGGGCGCGCCCGCAGGGTTCCGCCGCATGCGGGCCCGCCAGGTGCGGGTGGCACGAGACGTGGCGGGCAGGAAACGGACAAGTGCAAAAAAAAGTCCCATACAACCATGGACAGAGAAAAGGACATTTACAGAGTGACCATCGCGGGCAGCATCATCAATGTGGTGCTGCTCGTTGTCAAATTTGCGGCGGGCGTGTTCGGCCACTCGGCCGCGATGATTGCCGATGCCGTGCATTCGCTCACCGACTTCGCCACCGATGTGGTGGTGCTGGTGTTTGTGCGCCTTGGCAGCAAGCCTGCAGACCACGGGCATGACTTTGGGCACGGCAAGTACGAGACCCTCGCCTCGGCCATCATAGGCGTGTCGCTGCTGGCCGTGGGCGTGATGATATTCTGCTCGGGGGTGGGCAAGACATGGCGCGCGCTCCATGGTGAGGCACTTCCCGCCCCGGGCATGGTGGCCCTGGCGGCCGCTGTGGCCAGTGTGGTTCTCAAGGAGTGGGCCTACCGCTTCACCGTGCGCGTGGGCACGCGCTGCCACTCGGAGGCTGTCGTGGCCAATGCCTGGCATCACCGCAGCGACGCGCTCTCCTCGGTGGGCACCGTGGCGGGCATAGGCGGGGCCATCCTGTTGGGCGACCGCTGGACGGTGCTTGACCCCCTGGCCTCCATCGTGGTGAGCCTCTTCATCCTGAAAGCCGCGTGGAGGCTGGTGATGCAGAGCATGAGCGAACTCACCGACGCCAGCCTGCCCGATGAGGTCGAGGCCGAGATAATGCACATCGCGGCCAGCGAGCCGGGCGTGAGCGGCATACACCACCTGTGCACGCGCCGCATGGGCAACAGCGTGGCCATCGAGATGCATGCCCGCATGCCGGGCGGCACGCCGCTGGCCGAGGCGCACAGCCATGCCACGGCCATCGAGCGGAGAATCAAGGAGCGCTTTGGCGAGGAGACTCATGTAATCATTCACCTGGAGCCTGTCAAGGAAGAGTAGGCCGAGGGCATGAAGACACCTCCAGCGCGCTCCGGGGCCGTGGGCGTGGGGTGGAGGCAAGCCTTCGGGTGAACACTCCCGCGGCCGTCCCCAAAAACGCATGCGGCTGCATGTGCCATCGCAGCGCACTGCGTTGGCGGATGCAGCGCGCTGCGATAGCGGATGCGGCGCGCTGCGGCAGGACGGCTCCGCATGTGCCGCTGGTTTGGCGGGCTTGCCTCTCCCGTGCGGAAACGAGGAAGGGGAGGCCGGACATGGTGTCCGGCCTCCCCTTTCCTGTATGCCGCAGTCGCGGGGTGTTACAGCTTGTTGGCACTGCCCAGCACGTCCACAATCTTGTGGATGTACAGTCTCTTCATACTCTCGCGGGCGGGCTTCAGATACTGGCGGGGGTCGAAGTCACCGGGATACTCGGCAAGGTGCTTGCGGATGGCGGCTGTCATGGCCAGGCGGGAGTCGGAGTCGATGTTGATCTTGCACACCGCGCTCTTGCTCGCCTCGCGCAGCTGGTCCTCGGGTATGCCCACGGCGTCGGGCAGCTTGCCGCCGTACTTGTTGATGGTGTCCACCTCTTCCTGGGGTACGGACGATGCACCGTGCAGCACGATGGGGAAGCCGGGAAGCTTCTTCTCAATCTCGTGCAGGATGTCGAATGCCAATGGGGGAGGCACGAGCCTGCCAGTCTTGGGGTCACGTGTGCACTGCTCGGGGGTGAACTTGTAGGCTCCGTGGCTGGTGCCGATGGAGATGGCCAGGGAGTCGCATCCGCTGCGGGTGCTGAAGTCAATGACCTCCTCGGGCTTGGTGTAGTGTGACTCTGCGGCGGAAACCTCGTCCTCCACACCGGCCAGCACACCCAGCTCGGCCTCTACGGGCACATCGTGCGCGTGGGCGTATTCCACCACCTTCTTTGTCAGGGCGATATTCTCCTCGTAGGGGAGTGAGGAGCCGTCAATCATCACGCTTGAGAAGCCGTGGTCGATGCAGTCCTTGCAGAGCTCGAAGGTGTCGCCGTGGTCCAGGTGCAGCACAATCTGGGGATGCTCGCAGCCCAGTTCCTTGGCGTACTCCACGGCACCCTGTGCCATGTAGCGCAGGATGGTGCCGTTGGCATAGTTGCGCGCGCCCTTGGACACCTGCATGATCACGGGTGACTTGGTCTCCACGGAAGCCTGCACGATGGCCTGCATCTGCTCCAGGGTGTTGAAGTTGAAAGCGGGGATGGCGTAGCCTCCCTTGATTGCCTTGGCAAACATCGCGCGGGTGTTCACCAGGCCCAATTCCTTGTAACTTGTCATTGCTTTGAAGTTTTAATAATACTGGAATATCTGTTCTTTCTTTCTGTCTCATGCTTTGCGGCACTGCAAAATTAGCACAAATATGGGGAATAGTGTCCCGCGCGGGCGCGTTTTTTCTCCCCGGCGGCTTTTGCCTGCCGCTCTGGCTCAGAGTTCCTTGACCAGGTAGGCCACGGTGGGCAGGTGGTCGCTGTAGCCGTCGAGCCACACGCCGGAGGCAGTGGTGCGCAGGGGGCTGCCCTTGTACTTGCCCTCCTGCTGTATGAGCCAGTCGCGGCGGAAGATGTGCCAGGAGTACAGGGTGAGGTGGCGGTAGTCCTTCTTCTTGTCCACATCGAGCAGGTTGCGGCTCAGCACAATCTGGTCAAAGAGGTTCCAGCCGCCCTTGTAGGAGAGTGTGCCCTGCCCCTTGTCGCGCAGGATGCCCCACCAGGGGTTGAAGAAGTCCAGCCTGCCCACCTGGTCCATTCTCCTCTTGGCTCCCAGGAACTTGGCCATCGACGTGTTGTCGGGGTCGTCGTTCATGTCCCCCATCACGATGACGCGCATGTCGGGCTGTGCCTTCATGATGCTGTCGGTCATGTGGCGCACCTGCTTGCCGCCCCAGTCGCGGTATTTGCCCACCGCCGCGCGGCTGGGCCAGTGGCACACCACAAAGGTGATGTCGTCGCCTGCCAGTTTGCCCTGCACGGTGAGGAAGCCGCGCGTGGCGTGGGTGGTGTCACCGTCCTCGTAGACGTAGGGCTGCAGCCAGCTCTTCACGGGAGTGAAGAAGCGGGGGTTGTAGATCAGGGCGCAGTCGACGCCCCGCTTGTCGGGCCCCTCGATGTGGATGTACTTGAAGCCGCGCTCCCGCATGGCGGGCTGCGAGGTGAGGTCGCGCATCACGTTGTCGTTCTCCACCTCGGACACGCCGATGACGCTGGCGCCTATGCCGGGGAGTTTGTCCTGCCCGAGCTCGAGCAGCACCCTGGCCATGTTGGCGAGCTTGTGCTCGTACTTCATCTTGTTCCAGTGGTACGAACCGCTGGGCAGGAAGTCGTAGTCGTTCTTGCCCGCGTCGTGGATGGTGTCAAACAGGTTCTCCTGGTTGTAGAAGCCTACCGCGTAGCATCCGAATTTCTTCTGCGCGAGCGCGGACGGCATGGCGGCTGCCAGCAGGCAGAGCAGTATGAGTGTCTTTCTCATGTCGTTTTGTTGTTCTTGTGAATGAGTTGTTTCCTTTTGCCGCAAAGTTAACCCCTTTTTGTGAAACGGGGAAGGATCTTCCCCCTTTTCTCTACAGGCGGAAACTCATGCTCCGGGCAGCGCGTGTCTTCCGCCCCGCCCGTGTGGCGCGGGCGTGCCACACGGGCGGGGCATCCGCCAACGGACTGTGCGCCAGGGCGGTGTGTGCCGTGTGCACATTATATATATAAGTCGGGTGCGCGCGTGACAACGAGCGTGGATGCCGTGCTCTGGCGTGCGCCGTTGTCATTCTCCTGTCACAATTTAGGATGCCGGGGATTAAAAAAGAGGAAAATCGCATTCCGTTTGCAATATTTTCGCTTACTTTGCACTGCTTAGACCAACTGGCAAAAATTAGGGACAAGATATGAAAAATGAATTTCTGGCGGTGCTGCTGCTGGCTGCATCTGCCTCGCAAGCCATCGCGCAGGACAGCATCCCCGAGGTGGAGAAGGAACTCAAGCAGGATAACGCTGCGTTTGTCTTCACCGAGTCGCAACTGGGCGAGGACGAGGACATGACACAGAACGTGATTATGATGAACTCCAACAACAACGTGTATTCCAGCAACGTGGGATACCGGTGGAGTCCGGCCCGGTTCAAGTTCCGCGCCTACAACAGCCGCTACAGCGACATCTACATGAACGGCGTGAGGGTCAACAACGGCGAGACGGGGCAGTTCAACTACTCCACCATCGGAGGCATGAATGACGCGACACGCGGCATCGACGCGTCATCGCCCTTCGAGTCCAACAGCTTCAGCATGGCCGGACTGGGCGGAAGCAACAACTACGACTTCCGCGCCAGCCACTACGCGGCGGGCAACAAGGTGACCCTCTCGGGGGTCAACCGCAACTACACCATGCGCGGCATGTACACCTATGCCAGCGGACTCGGCCAGAAGGGGTGGGCGTTCATGGGCACCGTGGGCTACCGCTGGGCCAACATGGCCACCAGCAACGTGGAGGGCAACTTCTACAACAGCCTCGCCTATTTCCTAAGCCTGCAGAAGGTAATCAACGACAGGCACTCCCTGAACCTCGCCACCTGGGGAAGCCCCACAGAGCGCGCACAGCAGGGGGCCAGCACCGACGAGGCATACTGGCTGGCCAATGACCGCCAGTACAACCCCTACTGGGGCTACCAGGACGGCAAGAAGCGCAACAGCCGCGTGGTGAACAACTACGAGCCCAGCGCGCTCCTCACATGGGATTTCCAGATAAAGGACAACATGAAGCTGACCACCAGCGCGTTCTTCAAGTACGCGATGTACAGCAGCACCAAACTCAACTACAACGGACAGAACCCCGCTCCCGACTACTGGAAGAACTTCCCCAGCAGCAACGTGAACGTGTGGAAACAGGAACAGGGGGCCGACTGGAACGCCTGGCAGGACAGTTACGACTACTGGACGGCCAGCAAGCGCAACCGCCAGATCAACTGGGACAAGCTCTACTACACCAACCAGCAGCTCAACGCCAGCGGGCATGACGCCGTGTACTGGGTGGAGGCCAAGCACAACGACCACCTGGTGACCAACCTGGGAAGCACCTTTGACTGGGACATCGACCGCACCACCAAGTTCAGGGCTGGACTGCAGCTCGCCTCCAACAAGGGCATGCACTACACCACCATGGAGGACATGCTGGGCGGAGCGTACTTCCACAACGTGAACACATATGCACTCGGTGACTACGCGTCCACAGACCCGCGCGTGCAGTATGACCTCAACAACCCCAACAGGGCCATACGCGAGGGCGACCGCATGCGCTACGACTATGACCTGTGGAACCAAAGCGCGCGCCTGTGGGCGGGCATCACCAAGGACAAGGGCATCAGCCACAACTTCATCACAGCCAGGGTGGGCGGCACACAGATGTGGCGGGACGGCCACATGGACAACGGCATGTGCGCCGGATACAGCTATGGCAAGAGCGGAAAGGGCTATTTCCTGGACGGGGGCTTCAAGATGGGCTCCACGCTCAACCTGGGCAAGGGCAACGCCCTCAGCATGGGCGTGGGCTACGAGGCGCGCGCGCCGCAGGCCAGCGTGGCCTTTGAGAGTCCCGAGATGAACAACAACTTCGTGCGTAACCTCAAGAACGAGAAGATTGCCTCGGCCGAGTTGAGTTACGCCTACAACGGCAGCTGGCTGCGCGCCAACCTCACCGGATACTTCACCCGCACCTATGACGGCACCGAGTGGCAGAACTACTACAACGACGACGAGAACTCCTTCACCTACAACAGCCTCAACGGGGTGGAGAAGAACTACTACGGCGCGGAACTCGGCCTGGACTTCAAGGTGACAAGCTCCTTCGACATCAATGTGCTCGGCACTTGGGCCGAGGCCGAATACGCAAGCAACACCGACGTGACCTACATGGTGAGCACCAGCGCCGAGCAGAAGACGGATGTGTGCTACAACAAGGGCATGCGCGAGAGTGGCACGCCCCTGGCAGCAGCCAGCATCGGCCTCAACTACCGCGTGAAGGGCTGGTACCTGAGCCTGATAGGCAACTACTATGACCGCATCTACCTGTCCTACAGCACCAACCGCCGATATGTGAAGAACATGATAAACGCCAACCTGCAGCACAATGACGGCACATTCGATGTGCCCGACCAGGCCAAGGGCGATGGTGGGTTCATGCTGGACGCAAGCATCGGCAAGCAGTTCCGACTGGGGCACAACCCCCTCAGCGTGAACCTCATGCTCACAAACATCCTCAACAACCGTGGCATCACCACCGGCGGATACGAGCAGAGCCGCAGCGACTACAGCACCAACAGCGTCACGGGAACCACCTCGGAGCGAAAGTACTCCTTCTCCAGGAACCCCAAGAAGTACTATGCGCAGGGATTCAACTTCATGCTCAACCTCAACTACCGCTTCTGAGCGGACTGGCACATACATTATATATATTATATGGAACACCGCAATATGAAAACCAAGAATATTCTCCTCGCCGCCTGCATGCTGGCCGGCGGAATGCTGATGGCCGCCTGCATGGACGGCGACTGGGACGCGCCCAAGCACGAGAACCCTCCCTATGGCAACAACGGGATAGACACCGCGTCGGCCGGGCTGGTCACCATCGCCGACCTCAAGCGCATGTACCCCAAGTACGCGCAGAACTACACCGTGACCGAGATGAAGCAGGAAGGCCGCCTCAAGTGCTATGTGACGGGAAATGACATCCAGGGAAACCTCTACAACAGCATCGCGGTGCAGGACAAGAACGGGGACGCGCTCATCGTCTCCATCAGCGAGAGCAACCTCTATGGCTACCTGCCCGTGGGACAGGAGATTATCATCGACACCAAGGGACTCTACATCGGCGGCTACGGACAGCAGCCCCAGATAGGCCAGCCTTACCGGAAGAACGCGACAAGCGACGAGTATGTGAGCCGCATGTCCTCATCGCTGTGGGCATCGCATGTGCGCATCCTGCCCACCAAGAAGAAGGACATCGAGATTCCCAGGTACACAGCAGAGCAGTTCGCAGACCTTGACATCACACAGAATTGCGGCAAACTGATGACCATCACGGGCGTGGAGATTGACGGAGCGGACGGGAAACTCACCTGGGCTTCCTCGAAAAATTCGAGCGGCACCTCGGTGACCCTCTATTTCAAGGGTGTCCCACACAGTCTCATGGTATATACAAGTACCTATTGCGACTTTGCCAATGTCGTGGTGCCCAAGGGAAAACTCAACCTCACGGGCATCTGGAAACGCTACGGGGACAAATGGGAACTTATCCTGCGCAGCGAAGAGGACATCGAGGTGGCGAAGTGACAACAATCCAGAGCAGAACTCTTATCACAAAAACAATAAAACCAACAAGACAATGAAAAAGATTTTCAAACTGATGACGCTGGCACTGGCTGGTGCCATGTTCATGGTCGCGTGTGACGACACGCCCGCTCCCTACAACCCCGGTGGCGGTGAGGGTGGCGGTGACGACACTACCAAGGTGGACACCCTGGACATCACCTGCGCCAAGGCCGTGGAGCTGTGCACCGCCCTGGCCGATGGCGCAAGCTCTACCGAGACTTATGCCATCACGGGCTACATCA
>ERZ808259.218-NODE-218-length-32807-cov-29.930783_pt1 | contig 32807 bp, 51 predicted proteins | sample MGYA00521279_ERZ808259 | MGnify/ENA primary metagenome ERZ808259 (study PRJEB31516, sample SAMN03275586) | gut metagenome | biome: mammalia-associated habitat; material: feces | host: Papio cynocephalus | place: Kenya | collected 2012-07-27 ... | reverse complement strand
TTTTGATTGCGCCGTAGTCGTGTGTGTAGTAGGTCGTAAACGTCGCATTTGCGCCACCTTGCCACGCCACAAGTATATTGTTGTTCTCGTCCGTCACGCAAACGCCCAAACTTCCGCTCGGTACGGTGAACGCAATTGTTTCTCCCGATGTTTGCGCCGTCACCGTACATACCGACGACGATTGCCCCGATACGCCAAAAGCACTCGTCATTGTTTGCGCTCCTTGGGGTAGTCGTTTCGTTATGTTCCAATATTTGCGAGTAGGCACGCTGTCGTACTGATGTACAAGGTAATTTCGCCCTGCCCACGTCGAGCCGATAATCAGATTCGGGTCGTCCGTCAACAAATGTAGTTGATACGCAAAGTTGAGTTGCTCGCCCTCGTCTTTGTCGACGGCAAACTCTACCCACCGATTGAACAAGCGGTAAGTGCTTGGGGTGTTTGTTTCGCCCGACTTGCTTTCGGGGTAAGCGTTGCTGTCCATATATGCAATATCGGAAGCAAAATCTACGTACATTTTCTCTAACGTGCCGTCCTCGTTGCAATAGTACACGTCGACGTTTTGTTGATAATTGCTGTCGTTGTCGGCAATCTTAATACGCTTTGTCCCTGCACTTAGATTGTCTTTTGTTCGAGCCGAGAAAACAAGCGAGTTGCCGAACCCAAACGCCGAAGCACTCAATACAACGCCATTCGTGTTGTCGCGCATAAGCCACATTGCCGATTGTTCGTAAGCATTTAGCACGCTCACGCTTTTTTTGCTGTCGATAAAGTACATCAGCAAATTGTGCGCCGTCGTTCCTATCTTTGCGCCACTTAAATTCAGTCCGCTTTTACGTGTAATCAAGCAATAGTCTTGATACAACAGATTGCGTTCAGTAATTTCACTCGGGATATTCCACGAACGAAACTCACGGTTGACGCCGACGTACTGCGAGCGATTACTCCACCCCTTTGTCCACGTTTCGGTCAATCTTGCTCTTTTCGGTGCAAACGTCGCTGTAACCTCAGTCAATCTCCACAACTCGCCGTTTAACGTCCCCACTTCGCCCACACGCCGCATTTGCGACAGTTTGGTAATGTAGCGCACAACTTGCTTTTGCTCCGTTCCTGTGCGGTTTGCGGTGCTTTGCATATTGCGTCCCAAACCCACCGACGACGCTATTTGTTGCTGTTGATTGTACGGAATAGCGAACGGAATTTCCTCGGCGTTCGTTTTTGGCACGTTTAGTTTGATGTTCTCGCCCAACGGCTCGTACTCCACACGCCACTGCCATAGCAACATTGAAGTGTCTTGCGTAACATTTCCAAATACCAATATCGGATATCCGCCATAATAAAACGTTTCGCCCTTTTCTCGCCTATCGTTCAATAGCGAACGAATACTGTTCAATATCGGCGCAAACGTCCCCCACGAGGCTTCGGCGGTACAAAGTTTTATTTCCTTGCCGTATCTCGTGTAGTAGGACGTGTTATTTTTAGTTCTGTTGCTTGTTTGCCACTCAAACACGCTTTGCGTTCCGAGTGTGCGATATTCGTCATATTCGAGTATGTACTGCTTTAAGTCGAGCGCCGCAATGTTGTGATATACGCCGCTCGTATCTTTTGTTTGTATCTCGCTTAGCGATACCTGTGTTGTCACAGGCTCGGTTTCTTCCGTCTTGTATGAAATGCCGACCTTTGCGCTGTTTTCCGCTTTTAGCCATACGTGCGACAAATCCGCAATCGGTTTCGGCAAAATCAACAGCATATTATCCGTCGTTAGCTGTATGTCGTCCGTCCGAGCTGTTATCCACCCCGAATAGCTCGGATATGTCAATGTGTTCTTCATTCCTTACTCCTCGGTTAGATTTTCAACAACGGCTGTTAGCTCGCTGTTGTATTGCTCTTCGTCGATATTGTTGCCCGTGTCCGTTGTGGCGGTGTCGGCGAGGTCTACAACGGCTGTTCCGTATTCGTCCACAAAATCATACGTGACTACGGTAAATTCGCCGTTAGAGCCGCTCACAAGCCGTGGGATAGCGTTTATTACTGCGCCGATGTCTTGCAACACCTCAAAAAGCGTTGTTTGCGTGTTCCAACGAAACTCGGGCGAGATTGTCGCCGCTAAAACGCCTACAATCGTTGTGTCCGTCGTCAAATAAAAACGTTGACCGTCAAACGGCGAGTACTTCAACACTCGGGTAATTACATCTTTCAGCGTTTTTGTCGGCGGGTCGGGTTGCGTAACTTGGAAACCGTCAATCATTACGCCTTGCAATAGTTTCGTCGGTTCGGTCAGCGCAACTTGGTGTTTCCGCATTTCGGCGGTGTAAAAGCTTATGTTGCCGTTTTCGTCCGTTTTAGCCGCAATTGTGCGTTTCCACACGGCGTAGCTGTCAACTCCGACAAACTCAAACGTTTCGTTGTCAATCGTCACCGTGTATTTGTCGAGCGGCGTATTTACGCCGATGTTTTTGTCTTCTGTTTTGATGTAATTCGCCGTTCCGCCGTCTAACTGCTCGCTTAATCGCCACTGTAAATCAACGGGGACGATACCGTGTAATGTTTCGTTGCCACGCTTGATTGTGATGTCCATTACCGCACGCCCCCTCTGTTTTTATTGCTTTCATATCCTGCGCGCCGTCTTAGCTCGCTTGCGGCGGCATTTTGCCAATCGAGTTTGCGCTGTTGTTGCGCCACCTTAAACGCCAAGTCGATACCCTCACCGACGAGCGCAACTGCGCCTAATACGGGGTTGGCGATAAATGCCACACCTACACTCACGCCCCGATTTGCTAAGCTAATTCCACGCTCAACACGATTTTGCAATACATTGTTGCCCGTAAACGTGCCGATACTTCCCACGGTATTCGTCGCTATTTGTCGCGCAAATCTCGTTGCCACTCTTGCGGCTTGGTCGATTGTAAAAGCACTTTGGGCGTTCTTTTTAGCCGTGTCCGTGTTGTTGCCTGTCACGTCCGCAACAGCACTTGCGCCGTCACCGCCGTTCAAAGTGATGTTGATGTCCAAATCAGCCATAACTCACCTCACAATGTCGAGCGCATTGCCGTCGAGAACGTAAACGACATTATTACCGCTTGTCCCTTTTCGTTGGCAAACGTTACGTCACTAACAATACAGTTTCTCGTAACAGGACTTTCGTCGCCCATTGCGTATTGCACGGAGAATTTGTTGTCGGTCGGGTGTAGTGCTTGCGCCCTTATAGCAACGTCTATCGGGTCGTCCGGGCGGTACAGTTTGGAAATATGCAACCCCCAACCGTGCGCCACTACAACGCTTTCCACGGCGTTCGATTCTTCGCCGAGCAGTTGTCCAGCATTTAGGAAGATTGCGCTTTCAGTTTCGATTGTCGGTACTTCCGTACACGTTATTACGCCTTTCAAAAACGCCGCTTCCGTTCCGTAAATTCCGACATTGATTTTCGTATTGTCCGTCAGTAGCACTCCACTCGTAACGATTGCCGTAATAGGCACATTGTACGCTATCCGTTGGCAATCGCCGTCGGGGTGCGCTATTCCGTCCGATGTCGGCAACCCCACGTTCAACACGTAATTCCACGTTCCGTTTTCAGTGTATAGCTTGCCCGTCATTTCGTCGTTCAGCTTTTCGAGGGGGTTTACCGTCAACGCCGACGTGTTTTGCCCCTCGGGTATGCGCATATATAAAACGAGCGTGTAGTAAAGTGTCATACTTGCGCTGTCGGGAACGAAATTCGGGTTGCCGTTGTCTAAATACAGCACGCCGATGTGCTTGTACTTCTTCAACATCTCGTCACTGTAATGGCTTTGAGGGTTAAACTCGCTAAACAGTGCATAGTCCGAACCCAAAATCTCCCTTATCTCTTGTTCCATAGCTTTAAGCATAATTCTTTACCCCACGCTCTTCAATGTTATTTTCCAAATTTTGTCCACACGCTCCCACGGCAAAAACCGCAACTGATTTTCGTCGAGCGGCTTTTCCTCAAAACTCGTGACCGTGTACTTCTTACCGTCCGCCAACTCTACCGTATCGCTGTTGTGGACAAACGCTATGTCCACGCTTTCGATACCCACTGTGTTGTCGCTCGCCGCAAACCCGTGTATCACTTGCGTGCGTGTGCTATTGTTGCTTACTACGGTATATTTAAAAAACGCCTTGATGTCTTTTCCGCAAGTTATCGAACCGCTCAAAAAGTGCTTGCGTTCCAATTGATACCGTCTTAGTGTTTGACTTGTCATCGTATCTCCACCCTCGGAAATTGTTTTCTAACTTCGTTGGCATACTCCCACGCAACAAAGCGTTGCAAAAAGCTTTTGTGATTGTTCGGAACTGATGTGCGCCCGACGTATTCACAATACTGCAAATACACCGCATATGGAGCTGTCATTTTGACTGTGCAACTCGTCGGTGTTACTCTTGATACAAATATATTGTTTTGCAAATTACCCGTATCAAACGGAATATTGCCGTTTCCTGTGCGGTTTACAACAATTGCGAAGCCCTCGTTCTCACGGTGTGAGTGATAACTCACTCTCGATGTTTCTCGCTTTGCGACTTCTACAAAAAGGTGTCCGAAATAACCTGCATCAGCTATTTTCATAGCACGGCACCCGTCCCGTAAATAACAGTCCGCTCGCACCCAAATATCTTTTCACCCTCGGCGATATTTGTTGCGCATTGGGCGCGTCAATGTCAAGTTCCACCCACCGTCTTTCCGCCAGCACTTGTACCTGCATAAGTATCGCACGCCTTATAACATCTACACATCTTGCGACGGTAAGGTAATACTGTACTTGTTTTGCGCCATAATAGGCAAAATTTCCTATATATGTTAAAACTTCTTCTTGCTTTGCAAACAAATAGTTGTTTGCCATCCGAGGTTGCACGCCCAATTCTTGCGCAAGGTCAATTCCGAGTTCATTTTTGACATCTTCCGTAGTTACTAAAAGTTCCATACTTCACCTCGTAAAAAAACGAGGGGCGAGCATTCGCCCACCCCACGCTATTAGGCGTTCGCCGTATTATTTCAACGTGACAGCCACAATTACCTTTGCGCTTTCAACCGTCACAGTGCCGAACACAGGAGCATATCCTTCAAGGTATACGCTGTAATCGTAAGTACCAGCTTGAAGCTTAAATGTTGCTTTGCCCGTGGCGTCAGCAAGTTTTTTCAGACCTGCTATGCGGACTTCGGCATCCTTGTAATACTTCGTACCCGAGGACGCACCGTCGGAAACCGTAAACTCAACGTCTTGCGTTGTGATACCTGCTTCGCCCGTACCCTTGATTGCCGCAAACGGGAAACGTACAGAGCCGTCGAGTGCTTCTGCGTTTACAGGGTTCGGAATCTCCCAACCGATACGCATTACGCAACGCAAAGCAACCATATCTTCTTGCGCCAAGTTGTAAAGAATGTCGCCCGTGTCGGGGTCTTGGATGACAGCTTGGTCGAGAATCTTGTATGTAATATCTTTGCGGATAGCGTACACTGCTTGACGGAAGTCACCGACAACTGCCAACGCCTTTGTTTTGTCCCACGCACCGTTGTCCACGTAGTAACGAGGCAAGTCGCCGATTTCTGTTTCCTTGAACAAAGGTTGTCCGTTGGCGTCGAGCATATTACGGAATTTGGACTTCAAGTTCAAACCGCCCAAAATGCCGTTGGGCAAATAGTCGCTTTCTTCGACCTTTGCCATTGCCTTGTCGATAACGCTGTACAACGTTTCGCTTGCGCCTTGCGTGATGAGTGCGCCAGCGTTTGCAATGCTTGTAAGCAAGTCAGCACGATATCCGTTAGGCTTGTCTACGCCTTGGAATACAGCTTGGTCAAATTTCTTACCGAAAGCTTCTGCAATGCGAGGATATACTTGCGCCCAAATGTCAACGTCGGCATCTTCAAGCAAGTTTTCTTTAATGGGGACAATTACCGCAATCTCTTCGGCGGTAATGTACTTGTTTTCCCACGCTTGACGTGTGATGTTTTTACGACCGTTGTTCTTGGTTTCGTTGACCCAATAAGCAACGGGAAGTGCATCCAACACACGGAGCTTTTCAACGCCCGTCGCCATATCGGGCAAGCGGTAGAAAAGGCTCATCGCCTTAGATTGCTTTACGGTGCCTTGAAAGATTTGCTCGGCAACTTCGGGTTGAAAAAGAGCAATAACGTTTCTTTTCGTAATCATTTTTATTTACCTCTCAAAATGTCGTTCATTATTCTGTTGGCGTCTTTTGCGGCATCGCCGTCGCCGTCACGGAGATTTACTTGCGAGCTAATACGCACAGGTGCGCTTTTGTTTTCCGTTTCTACGTACTGTTCGTTTGTTTTCAAGTATTCCGTCAAAGCCGTTTTGAAATCGGTGTCTTTCGTTACGAGTGGCGTTACTTCCGCCAATACAAATTTGCGAAATTTTTCCGAAACATTTGCTTCCGCAAGAGTTGCATTTCGCTCTGCTGTCGTTTTTTCAGTGCGCAAAGTCTCGTTTTCCGCTTTTATCGTTTCATAGTCGGCGTACTTGCTCGTATCGTTCGCCACTTTGTACTCGTCATATTCCTTTTTGAGCTTGTTGTACTTATCAGTACTTACGTAGTTTCCGCCCGCAAGGTTGGCAAGCTTAAACCCACCCTCGGTCAACTTCGTTTCAAACTCTTCATAGGTCAATGCGCCGTTTCCAAACAATGCTTTTAGTTCTTCCATAAGTTCCCCTCGTCCGCCATATGCTTTTATTAAACGTGTGTTAGCTCACACTTGCGGTCGTGCCGTGTTTATATCTCGTCGGCATCGAGAAAATTTGATACTATCATTATATTACGGCTTTTGTGTCATTTTGTGAACAATTCCATTGTACAACGACAGTTTATCACGTTTCCAGCAGTTGCGCCCAAAGAAACATCGGCAGGAAACATAAGTTTCTCACCGCCAACAATAAACGGTTCATTTAGCCGTCGTTCTTGCCCTCGTGCTTCTATGTGCGCTTTGCGTGTACGGCGGTCTTTCTCACTTATCCACCGTTTCCAAACTTTCAGTCCGTCTTTCTCTAATTCTTTGCCTGCATCCAACCGTGCCGTATTTTCAATGCGTGTAACTTCCGTGCGGCATATTCTAACGGCATCTCGCAACAATTCTTCTTGCATTGCTTTTACTTGTGCGTATATGTCGTAACTGCGCCCCATTAACACCCCTTGCACAATACGGCTTTGCAATTGCCGCTCAATCGTGCGTTTGTCCGAGCGATTTTCTTCCGCTAATACAGTGAAGGGACTTTTTTGTTGCGCCACATTGCCCCTCGCCACTGCTATTGCAATTGGCAACAGTCCCAACTCGTTGGCATATGCGTTGTAATTTTCCGCATATACTCCGCCGAGCGTTTCAGCCAATGCTTTATACACGTCTTTCGTTGTGCTTTGTATCGTTACGGCAAGTTTCGCACATACTTTGCGCAATCGGTCGTATTTTTGCAATTCAAGCATTTTTTCTTGCAAACTCATATTCGGCAAAACGGTGATTTTTTGCAAAACCACCGCCAATTCCGATTTTATTTCTTTGTATGTTGCCGCATAAGCCGCCTTTATGCGTTTTTCGAGCCGTCGTAACGCTTTATCCGTCCACTCGTGCGCTCGTTCGGGTGTCATTTCGTCACCACCTCTTCGCCCGTTGCAGGCGTAACGTCGCCGTCAAAAATGCTTTCGCTGTCGATTTCGTCAATAATGCGCTCCGCCGTTTCCAAATCTTCATTGTACCATTTACTGCGGTATTCGGATTTCGACATCGTTCCCATTGCCACGTCAAGTCTATCCTGCGCACGTTCGCTTTCTTTGTCGATTATAATGCTGTCATCGAATTTGACTTCAATGTCTACATCGGGGTTCATTTTGTACGGCGTGAATGTGTTACAAACGTAAATCAGTATGCGCACAAGCTCAATCAGCGCATCTTCAACGAGTATTTCTTGCTTTTTGATACTACGGAACATCTCGCTGTTTTCGGATATGATTTGCGTTGCCGTACTTATACTGCCTTTGTCAAATTTGTAATGCTCCGTACCCATTCCGCAGCTGTACGAAAGCAAATTCAAGTGATTTTGCAGTGCTTGCTGATGTTCGGCTACACGCAGTAGTTGCGTGTTGTCCTGTATGAGTTGCTTTCCGTCCATTGCCTCGGGCAATCTATACCACGTCAAGTCGGTATCGTCGAACACTTTGTGTTGCTCGCCCGTAATCGGGTCGATGTCGGAGTTTTGCACGTTTACAAAAATGCGCTTCTTGCCGAGCAAAAATTCATTTGCGTAACTATCAAACACCAAGTCTATTTGACGCAAGCAATCGGTTGCATTTGCGAACACGCTGATACCGAGCGGACTTTCAAGTTTGATGTTGTTTGCAATGTTCGGTTTCAGTACGACGTACCACGGTTCACGGCTTCCTGTCTTAAAAATGTACGATTTGCTGTCGTCAATTGTCAACCCTTCCAAATTTACACCTTCGGACACAAAGTTGTGTACTTCGTATTCGCCACTCTTGTTGCGAAGGTGTGCCGCTATCCTTGTTTCAGACGTTCCAAACTTGATAAACGCACACTCAGTGATTTTGTCGTCCTCAATCGTAATCGGTATCATATTCTTCGCCGAAACGAACGCAATCTCGGGTTTTCCGTCGTCGCCCACCGTGCCGTTAGCATATGCGCTTAGATTGTCGACTGACACTACCCACGCACCGCCACCGAGTGCCATTGTTTTCTCAACGCCGACATTTGCTTTTAGCCAAAACTTAGTTACCCTTGCTATTTCTTCAAATACTTCTTGCGACCGTTCGTCACTCAGCGTAATGTCGGTTTTTTCGTTAATCAGCAAGTTCGCCCAATCTTCGCAAACTTTCTTCGCCATATTTAGCGACAGTCGGCGTACTCTTATCGGGTTCTTTCCGTTGTATATTGTGTAATCGTGGAAGCCGCTAAGATTTCCACGATACCACTGCGCCCATTCTTCGAGTTTTTCTCTGTTGTCGTAAAGCACAAGATTTCGATATCCTGTCACTTTTCTAAGCAAGTCTAATAATTTCATATTATACCCTCGTTAGCTCTTCTATCCACGCTTCGAAACTGTATTCCAAAGCGTCCATACTATCGATGTCGGTCGTACCGTCGTCCAATCGACGGTCGGGATGTTTGCTATCCCACTGCGCCTCGCAAATCGCCCGTTTGACGGTTTCAGCACCACTACAAAACCAAAACCGCCCACTCGCCATAAGCTTACACAAGAAGTGTATTCTGTCGATTATAGGGCGTTTTAGGGCGTTACGCACAATACACGGCAAACGCTGTTGCAACACGGCATTTCGCAACCCCCTAATGAGTATTTGTTCTGCACTGTCGGCGTACACGTACATTGACCGTCCCGTTATAGCATACGCTTTCTTGACAAATTCTACAAATGCGGACGTTAATTCTTCGGGATTTAATTCTTCCTCGTGCCGTTCGCTCAATAATACGCATATACCGTCACGCTGTCGCTCCGTGCATACAAACGTTGTTGCCGAGCCTGTACCACCGAAGTCAACTCCGATATTAGCTGCAAACAACTTTTCTTTTGCTTCTTGCAAATCACGCTCGAACAAGTCGGGCATATCCGCAAACTGCCTATATATTATTCCCTCAGCTACGCACCGTTGTCCGAGAATATCTCTCCGATACCATAGACTGTTAATGTCGTATTGACTTTCTATTTCACTTCGCCGTTCTTCCGATACCGACAAATTATCCGCAATTGTAAAGTGTTGGAAATTGTACCCACCTATTAGTCCGCCTTTGTACTTGTCGATGTAATCGGTATAAATCTTGTGCTTTGGCGAACTCGGGTTTAAGTCCCACAAAATTTTAGGGTTGCGACTTGCAACTTGCCGACCGAACGCAACTTTTATAAACGACGTTTCGCTCTCGTCGGCGTCGTAATGCTGGTTGATTTCCGTTGCTATCCACAGTCCATATGAGTTACCCAAGATTTTTTTGAAACTATCCGCTTTGCCACCACCGACAAATATTACAATCTTTTCGCCCGTCTTCGTTTGGATGCGCAAACAGTCGTTCTCTTTGTACTTCCCCCATTTACACCTGCCACGGAATAAATGTTCAAGTCCATATCCGTTGCAATCGCCGATGTTCATTTTTGCGTTAGCAATCGTGCTACCGCTCGCAAGGTGTATCTTGTCGGGACAAGTTTCCAAATACATACACGCAATTATGCAATTGTCGATTGTCTTTCCGCTACGTATAGCGCCCTCGGCAACCGACATCTTGCATTTCATCGCATTTCGAATATATTTTTTGTGCTTTACGGAAAACGGGCGCCAATCAATCGTCGCTGTTAGGCTCATCGTCGTTAAACCCCAACATATCGCTTAGCGGCTTCAAATCTTCCATATCCACTCGCACCGTTTGTTCGTCCGTCTGTCCGAGGTATTGTTTACCCAGCCAAATAGCCATTGTAGCGTTCGTTTTCGCTATCTTAAACTGTTGTCTACGCAACGAAGCTTTGCCACCTTGGCGTTTTTCTTTGTATATCTTCGAAAAACCGCAACCGTAGTTATCTTTACACCATCTGCCTAACGTTTCCTCATCGCACCCCAACACACCGCATATTTCTTCTTCTGTACATTGTATGCGACATAACCCCTCGAACTGCGCCTTGAAACGTTTTTTTTCCTTTGGCGTATGCCCGTCACACGGCGGTCGCCCGTTCGGCATTCCCGTAGGTTTTTTAGGCATTTTCACTCACTCCCCTTTAACTGTTAGTTTTACTAAACCCTTTAACGCTCCCGCCGTATCGCCGCTTTTCGCCTGTCCGCATAGGGTGCGGAACTGTTGTGGTGTCAACTGCGGTCGGTAGAGTTTTAGTAAGGCTATTGTTTGTTTGATATCTTTCATTTTAGCGTTGCAATTATTCTCTTTTCACGCTCGGAAAGTTCCCACCTTTTAACTCGTTCCCTTTCAGCTCGTTCCCTTTCAGCTCGTTCCCTTTCAGCTCGTTCCCTTTCAGCTCGTTTGTTTTCGCTAATAAGATACCCCGAGCCATATATTGATTTTCCCACTTCCTTTTGATTATCCAGGCGGGCAATACTTACACTTTCACTATCATTAAAGCCAAACTCTATTCCGAGGCGGGAATAAATCCCCAGCTGTGGTGCCGTCACAACTTCCAACGGATACGAATACTTCGGCAACTCTTTACGCATTGACTTCAAATTCTCATTATTTGCTTTTTTGAGAATTTGGTATATATCAGGCGCACTTCTTACGCCCATTTCTAAGTTTGTGATAAATGAGGTGTTGACGTTTGCTCCATTAGCATAAGTTACTGCAACATTCGCAACAAGTCTACCAACATTCGCATCTTTCGCTGTCGCAAACAATGTCAAAGTTGGAGCAAAAAGGAAGAACTTTACTTTTTTGCCGACGTAAAAGCGCACGATTTCGCTCAGTAGACTGAATGGAGGGTTATCGACAACAATTTCGTCCTTTGCGTATTTTTCCGCAGCATAATCTCCGCCAGGATAAAAGGGGCGAACAAATTTAGCACTTGATAATCCGTACTTTTCGCTCACATATTTAGCAACGCTGTCGTAAACAAGTTCAGGCGTATAACAGTCGTCCGTCGTTTTCTTGGGTTCAAATTTTGCCAAAAACTCTTGATACTTTTTGCTATCTTCGCTTAATTCCCCGCTTGCCATTCTTTCCGCAAATTCCGCTTTGCGCCGTTCATACTCTTGTTCGTCTGTTTCTGCTTGTTCATCACTATATTGAAAGTCGAAGTCCACGTCAAACCCCGTCAAATCGATTTCGGGCAATTCCTCGTTCAAAAAGTCCAAGTCCCATTCGCTCTCGTTGAGCTTGTTGTCCAAAATACGCAACGCTTTGACTTGCGCCGCCGTCAGGTAGTCCACTCTTACGCACGGCAATTCCGTTATGCCGAGTTTTTGCGCCGCCAATAGTCGGCAATGTCCGATTATGACTTCGTTGTTTTTGTCAATAACAAACGGTTGCACAAACCCGAATTTGCGGATACTTTCCGAAACGTTGTCTATCTGCGTTTGATTGTGTTTTTTCGTGTTTTTCTTATAGGGCTTCAATAGCGAGATGTCCACCATTTCAGCCGTCGGCATTTTAACTTGCATATTTACCCCACTTTTTTGTTTTTTCTCCCCAAAGGTGCGGAATTTTTCAACGGAACTCCGCAAACCGTCCTAAGGAAGGTCTGTCAATCGCAACGACAGCGCAAAAGAGGGGAGAATAACGCTTTTAGGGACACACCGTTTCCAGCTGTCCCTTATTGCTACTTCTTGACAATACTATTGTAATACTTTGTTTGTGTCATTTTGTGAACAATTTTGAATATCGTTCTATACCGCAATTGAGTATCCGATATACCCCACGCCGCCCATAGTGCATTAGCTGCGCCACCACCGCAATAGGTTGTCCCTCGATATAATGCCGAGACAAAACCTCGCATTGCGGATAGGGTAAAACTTCAATCTTTGCGATGATTTCAGCTTTTAACGCTTCGAGCTTTGGAATATCAACGAGCAATTGTTCTTCAAGCTTTCGCAAATTGTCTAAACACCTTTCCACACGGTCTTTGTCTGTCGAACCCACGCTTTCGCCATAACGGCTTATTCGTACCGACTGAGTACTGTTGCGCAACGATAACAAACGCCGCTTACGCCCCGCAATACGGCTTGCTAACGCACGCACCGACTGCAATTCTTGTTTTGCTTCTTCAATTGTCATTTTGGTATACCTTGACGATGTAATTACTTGCCGACGTGATTATCTGCGTACCGTTAGTGTAGGTAATCATTATCAGTGCGCCGTTCTCCGTCCATTTCACCGACTGCACCGTTTCAGTCAAACGCCAACCGTCGTAGGTAAGCTCTTGCACCGTAATGGTGATTTTATCGTTCGCCACGATTTCGATTTCTTTCTTTTCGTCCGCACTTACCGTTTCAACGCCCACATTTGCACCACACGCCGTCAAACATACGAGCGTACACAAACACACAAACACAAGGCTAATCGCCGTTATTTTCTTTTTCATCGCCTTTTACCTCCGCAACTAAGTGTTCAGTGACCGCTTTAACTTCGGCGGCAATCTTTTCTTGCACTTCGCTTTCCGCTACGCCCTCGCCGAGTAGGTGCGCACGGAATGCCAATAATACAATCTTTAAGTCTTGCTCACGGTGCAGCGCCAACTGTTCAAGCCGTTCGTTTCTTGCCGTCAGCGCATTGATTTTGATTTGCGTTTGCGCATTTTCGTTTCTCATTACGTCCGATTTTTCTTTATTCATCCTTGTTTCTCCTTTGGCAATGTCCGTATTTCCTGTGCGCCTTTGCCCACGTTTCATATTCTGCGACATCGTACATATACGCACCGTCGTCGGCGTAGTAGCACTTGATGTTGCCACGCTTTATCAATCGATAAAGATACTTTTGATGTCCTCGCTCTTCTTTTCGGACTTCTCTCAACTCTAACATTCGTTTTTCTCCTTGTGTTCCATTTTCAACCACTTCGCCACGCCGTCAACGCAACAGCGTTTGCAGCCACTCTCTATTTGTCATATTCTTCCTCCGTCAAATCAACAATTTTCACTTCGGTGATATATCCTCTACCGTGCCAACTATCCCAAAAGCCCTTTAATGTTTTAGCATATTCTTCGGCTTGTACTCTGCTATTGGCTTTTACTGTGCATAACTTGGGGTTGTGGTGGCTTCCTCCCATATCCCAATTGTCATCATAGCCATAAATTTCAAAATACATTCGGGTCATCCTCCAATTCTCCGCTCATTTCTTGACATTCTCTCGCACGATACACCGAGTCGTAATACCGATTTAAGAATTTGTTAAAAATAAGACAATAAGGTAATTCATCTTCGGCTGTTTTGCAAAATTGGCATTCATAACAATAATATCCATCGTCCGATATTTCAACTTCTACTGTAATGGTTTGCATTCCTTCAACTCCTCCAACGCCTTTTCTGCGGCTTCTTTGGTAAAGTAAAGTCTGCTCAATTGCCACTCTTCATCGCCCGTATCTATGATGACTATACCTCTTTCGCTAATTTCTATTGATTGTACCCTTTCATCAACAATAAATGGATTTTGCGCTTGGAATATCCACCAAAATTCGTCGCCCACCTTACACGGCAGGAACACCAACGTGTCGTTTTCAATTGCATTTTCAAGTTCACATAGACGTTGTACGTGTTTTGCTATTGTTTCGTCCGCTTCTTCGTTGAAATCAGCCGTCATACACGGTATTTGCAATTCCTCGTTGTATACTGTAAGTCGTTTGTAGTCTTTATTTGTCATAATCTATTCCCCTATCAAAAGCATTTTCCACGACTTCCATTGATTCGTCGTAACCGTCGGCAAGGTCGCTCGCCGTATATCCCTCGAACCACTCCAACTTCCACGTACCGTCACGGAACGTCACCAATGCTTCGTCGTATTCTAAGATGTCACCCTCGTAGATTTCCTTGCCGTTTTTGTCGGTAAAACCTGTAAACTGCCCGACCGATTTCGGGTCAACTTCGCCTTTGTAGTAGATAGCCGTTATCGTGTTTTCGCCGTCTTGCAAGCGCACGAGGTCACCGTACACCCATTCGCCCGTTGTTTTTAATTTCCCACGAAACTTAATTTCTCTCATATTTCCACCCCTGCGCTTCCGCCGCTTCCGCAAAATTCTTGTAGTCTTTTAGCTCGCCGTTCACCGTGACAAGCACGTACTTCCCATACACGCCCACAGGCTCAAAGCCTTGTGCTTCAAGCCAATCGTGAGCGGCGTTGTATTTCTTCAATTTCTTCAAAAACTCCGTCATACTATACCTCACTCGTCCAAATTGTCAAAATCCTCTTCGCTCAGCACATCCTTGGCAAGCTCCCAACGCATTTCGTCGATGTCAACTCCTATCGCCTTGCAAATTTCTTCTTCGTCGCCACCGAGCTTTTCAAGTCCCGTCATTATCGCCGTCTTTACAAGCTCAATTTGCTCTTTCGAAAATTTGTCGGGCGTTATCATACCGCTCCAAAAGCTGATTTCGCTCGCCACGTACTCCAACACTTGCGCTCGCGAGATTTCCGCTTCTACCGTTCCTTGTTTCAATTCGTACTTTACCAACATTTCAATATTCTCCTTTCGCTTTATTTTTCCAACGCTAAATACGTTGTTTGCCCAAATTTGTCCGTCGCTACTACCGCCACGGCATTTTCGCACATACACTCATCGCACATACACGTACCGTCAAGGCTCAAACTGCGACAATAAACAACGTTTCCGTCGTGCTTGCATATTACACGTATTTTCTTATACGTCCACGGTTTGAAATTGTATTTTTTCATTTCGTCACCACTCTATCCAATGTTTCAGTTCCATTTCGGTGAGTATGATGTTGTCGCCCGTCGCAACTACGCCGTTCTCGTCAAACTCAACTCGTTCAAATTTCGATAACGTCCCTGCACCGTATCCGCCTTGATAGATACCGCCTTCTATTCTGTCTTTGTCGCCGTACAAATGACCTACAATAAGCTCTTCACGTTTCATAGATATTCTCCTTTCGGGTGTGCCCCGTTCCTTGATTACACTCCTATTATACGCTTGCTGTCGGCTGTTGTCAACTGTTTTTTACGACTTTTTGAAACTTTTTTTTACGGTCTTTCCCCGACACCAATCATTTTTACGCTTTCGAGTTTCCACGAATATGCAAAGTAGCCTTCTACAAGACGATACTCTGCTCGGAATATCCCACCGTTTGCCCAAACTTTGGCAATGAGGACATCTTCGTCTTGCTCAGTATCAATCAACACTACATCTCTCGTTGCGAGTTCAAATTCCAAGTCTTCTTCAATAAAGTTTTGCGACGGTGGCGTATCTATTGCTTCTTGCCTTTTCTTGCTATAAATATCGTCTACGCCCCCCCCCAACACAAACGAGTGACAACAACAACTACGATTATACAAAGCACTGCAATAAACCAAACACTACCGAAGAAACTTTCCCATTTTTCTTTCATAATACACCTTTCCGCAATTTTTAACCCCGTTTTTGCATTTTTTTTGCAAAATCAGCCGTTTAACTTGCCGTTTTCGGCAATATTTTTCAATATTTTCGCCCAACACTCATCGGGTGCGCACTTACTACATTTATGGTCTTTGTCGCAAAACTCCGCTACTTCGTCCACGTATTCGTAAAACTCACACGGTGCGCCGACTTTACTCAACCTTTCGGCAATTAGCAAAGCTTTCATTTTTTCTCCATACTCGTGTTCTTCTTCAATTGCAATACTCGCCGTAACGCCGCCAAAAACGGCAAGAAACACGTTTGACCAAGCTCCCAAGAGTATTACTGCCAACGCTCCAACGCCGTGCATAGCGCACTGCCCGAGCGCTACGAGGGCAACGATGTACAGCACCACCGCCACAATTTGCAATATTCGTTTCCATTTAGGTGTTTGTTTCATTTTGTTACCTCACATATCAAACAACGACATTTGCACTGCCGTTTTCTTTTTGAAACAATACCGCTCCAACAAATGCACCAAAAGCCCCTCGTCAAAGCGATGTCCCGATTGTCCGCCGAGGATACAGTACGATTTTTCTTCCGCACCGAGTACAATTCCATATGCCCTGTCCATAACGTACACTTCGCACTCGACTTTCTTTTTCGTAGCGACCTTGCCGTTGGTGTAATAGTTGCACAGCTCGTTGTTTGCCTTGAAATGCAACTCGTCAGCATATTCGATTAGTTGCCCCTCGTAATCTTGCGTTACTCGCTTAAACGTCGATTTTATTTCGCCCCACGTCATTCTTTGTTTTCCTCTTTCCAATATTCTATGATTTTGCCATAATCTTTCGCTTTCATAGCGCACCAATTTTTGATACGTTCTCTTACATCGTCTGCGGTATCGCTTGGGTACATTACCCTCATTAAATTTACGATGTCATACAAATCTTCAAGTAGCTGTCCGCACCGTTTGTCTGTTTGTTTTTTAATTCCTTTGGTCAAAGCTTCTTCGTATTGCACTCGGTTCATTTTTAATCCTCATTATTTTTTGTATTTATACCGTTCTTCTCTCGGCACATTCACCGCATACCCCTCAGTCAACGCTTCTATGCGCCGTCCGATTGCCTCGTCAATTTCCGACAATTCGCTCAAATAACGCTCGCTACTGATTATCGTAAACAATTTGCGACCGCCTTCTACTTGGTTGTAGCGATAGTCAATCAAACAGAATAACACTCCTTTATCAGCGTTTGTCACTTCCGTTCGGAATAAGTCGTCGATAAACAATACATCGGCATTTTTGAGCTTTTCCATTGTATCGTTGTACGTGTCGTTGTCGCTATACATCGAGTGTTTCAGTATCGTCACGAGTTCGCCCCAAGCTACGTAGCGGCATTTCTTGCCTTGCTCCATAAAGCGTTGTACAATAGCAATGCAGATGTGCGTTTTGCCACACCCAGGCTTACCCCCGATAAAGAAACCGTTGCCACCGAGCGAGGATAGCCACGCCGTATCGTAAATCTTGCGTTGCCAACTCTCGTTTCTTTGAAAAGTAGCGAACGTGCATTTTTTAGTGCGCTGACCTAAAGCGCTTTCCTCGATTTGTTGCGCTTGCGCTCTACCGCCCATACACTCGCACGGTTCGTCAACTACCTTACCGTCGATAATCTTGCGCACCGAGCCTTTGTTTTTGCATATAGGGCAAACCGTTCCTTGTAGATGTCCCACCGTATTGTTGTACTCGTCCAAAATCGCTTGTCGGTACAATCTGTTGATTTCGTTTTGAAAGTCCTCAATATTCGCCATATTTCACCTCTTTTAATCGTCGTCTACAAATATGCCCATACTACGGCGTTTTTCTTCGCTCATACTATCGAGCAGTGCTTGCGTGCTTCCTTGCTTAGCAAAACTCTGTTTGCCACCATTATCGTTGTGTAGTGGATAGAAGCTTTGCCAACTGTTCATTATCGATTGATTGATTATCTCAATGGCTTCCGCAGTTGTTTTCGCCATTTGCCGTAGTTTTTTTACGGCGAGTTCCAAACCCCTTGCCGTTATCGGCTTTTTGATTGCTTTGCGCATTTCGACAAATTCTTGTAGCGGTTCTTGCAAATCTTCATTTTGTGCTAAAACAACATCGTCAATCGACAACTGTGTTCCCCCCAAACCCCCTTTATTATTATTTTTTTTCTTTTCTTTCTTATTTGTATATATTATATTAGTATTATTAGTTGTATAGTTGGCTGATTTTCCAACATCTTGTTGGGTGATTTTCACCTCACTTGTTAGCAGAATTTCAGCTAACTTGTTAGCAGCCACGAAATAGTAATTTTGTGCAGGCATTCCCTTTCGAGTAATACGCAAAATGCCTACCGATTTTAACGTTTTCAACCCTTCCTTTATTTCGTAAATACCGAGGCAAGTATCGTCGGAGATTTCGTCTTGCGTTTTGTAAAACTCCTCGTCGTTGAGACAAGATTGATACCCACACATCGCCCCCAGTAGAATAGCGGCGTTTACGCCGTAAAGTTTTGCAATCACCTTTGAATAGGTAATAAAGTTTTTTTGCGCTAATAGTTGTACTACACTCATATTCGCTCCTTTATGGTAACAAAAAGCGACTTGCTACTCAGTGGGTCGAGCACCTTTCGCAAATCGCTGTAATGTTAAAGATTAAGTTGTGTGGACTGAATTTGCCTCGACCACAAACTCAATCTTCCCTTACATTATACGCCTAATTTCCGCCGTTGTCAACACCTTGCGGAGAAAAAAGCGCAATAAATTTTTGATACATCCGCTCCGACAGCTTGCCACCCTTGGGCGCAATGTCGACGTACTTCAATAGGCGTTGCACTTCTTTTACGAGGTCGTCACGCCCTTGTTGCTTGCCGTCGTAGTAGCCACGGCTCGGCTTTTGGTTCATTCCTTTTTTGCCGACCCCTTGCGAGCCTGTGGTGTGGTTTCGCAACTGATACCCACGCTGTGCGTATGTGCGAATATATAGTTGCTCCATATCGTCGAGCTTTTCCGTCGGGCAGTAGATTTGCGCTACCGTGTACCCCGTTGGGTTGTCGACCGTGAATAGTCCGTGCTTTTTGAGTGACAAGTCAATGTGTTGATACCCTACAAGGTGTTCCGCAAGGCGTGATAAGCAGTGTATTGACTGTCCTACATACGCATACTTGATACCGTCCTCTTCCCTTGTGAGGATATATATTCCGCTGTCGTCGGTAAGGGTCGGAAAATGTTTCAGTAGTTTCTTCTTGTTACTCGCCATAATAGCGTAGCGTTGCTTAAAGTCCATAGCTACACCTCTTAGAACGGGCAATCGTCGTCGTTAGTCGGCGTGAGTGTTGCAGTTGCGGTTTTAACGCCGTCATTTTGATTTTGCGCCGTGTTTGGGTTGCTCCCGATAAACTCAACACGGTCGGCGCGAACAACCGCCTTGGTGCGTTTTACGCCGTCCTTTTCGTATGTATCGATTTGGAGCGAGCCTTGCACAATGACTTGTCTGCCCTTTACAAGGTAACGTTCCACCAAGTCGGCTGTCTTGTCCCATGCGATAACGTCAATAAAGTCTGTTTTGTCCTTTTGGTACACACGGTCTACTGCCAAGCTGAATTTGGCATATTTGTTGCCGCTTTGAATTGTTGTACATTCGGGGTCACGTGTGAGCCGTCCGCTGATTGCAATGCTGTTCATATTCTCTATTTAGCCTCCGTTAAATTTTCTGTTTCGATGTAATTTCTTCCGACGAGCGACATCCACTCGTCTATTGTGTGCGTTTCCAAATACTTGCGTTCGCACTCCGCTTTTAGCTGTCGGTCGACTTCTCTGTTGAAGTGTACGCCGTTCGGACGCTCGTTGTGGCAGTCGTGGCACAACATTACGGTAAATCCTTGCGCCGTTGTTGACATCGTGCGCTGATACTTGCCGAAAATGTGGTGGCATTCTAATGCACCCGACCGTCCGCACAAGTAACAATGTGCGGTGTCGATTTGCAACACGCTCGGTTTATATTTCGTCGGCATTTTTTGCTCCCATAAACACGTAGCGTACATAGTTGACGGTGTTGCCATAGCGGTTCGTTGTCGTCATCATTTTGGATATGATATTGTAGTTTCGGCGCAAGTTGTAGATTCGTGCCGACAATCTCGTGATACCGTACTTTTCGATTGTTTCCCAACTCGTAATACTGCCGTATTGTTTGAGGTGGAGTTCGACTTGTTTGTCTTGTGTGTCAATCGCATTTGCCATATTCATTCTCCCACTGTATTTTCATTTCCGCAAGCTGTTGCGGTGTCATTGTTTCGATGTCGAGCGACTTGGCATCCGATACCGTGCCGTCGATTAGCCGTGCCATTTCCTTAGTGTCGAGCGTGTGTGTTTGCTTATACAACAAGTATGTTTTCTTGCCGTCGTCCGCCTCGCCTATCCAACGGTAGTATCGCCAAAACTCGCCGATGTCGGCTGATTTCGGGACGGTAACGCTGTAAAGTGGCGTGCCGTATGTAACTACGAGCTGTGTTTTTACGTCGTCGAGCGTACTGCCGAGTTTCTCCGCAATCTTATCGCAAAGTACGTGGAAATAGGCGTTTGCGTTCATACTTCTTGGCTTTTTTAGGCGGTCAACCTCAATTCCGACATCCTTGCCGCTTGTGAGCCGTTCTTTTGCGTTGTCAACGGCTTTTTGTGCCGTCGTGAGCGATTTATCGTCAACGAGCAAACTCATTTGCCACGTGCCGTCAAACGTCTTAAACAGTCCGATGTCGTTAATCTTGATTTGCGCCATTTTTCTTTACCGTTATCCTTACGCTCGCTTTGGAAAGTGTTGTTTTTATACAGTTCTCGTAAACGTCGGGATATTCCTCTTTTAATTTCGCCGTGTCTACTCGGTCGGTCGGGTGCGCCGCTACGTAAGTAATACGGACGTGTTCGCCGTTGTAGTATGCAATTCCTTGTTGCTCCATAGCTTGCGCCATTTTCGAGCGGAACGCTTTGCATTGCTCTTCTTGCGCTTTCATTTGCTCTTGCAAGGCGATTAGCGCAAGCTCTGCATTTTCCCATTGGCTCGGCAAGTTTTCGTCTTGTGGTGCAAGTATCGGGGCGAGGTAGTAATCACCGTCGCACTCACGGTCGAGTAGCTCTTGCACTTCGGCGTTCGGCTTGTGGTCGAGTTCGTACACTCTCATTTTGCCTTTGTTGAAGTGTAAGCAATACAGTTGTGCCGTCGCCCAATGCTCGTATGTGTTCTCAATCATTAAGTCGTACACGCTTGTTTGCCACGTTACGTAGTCCCTTGGGCAAGTGGCGGTGAATTTGAAGTCCGCCACGAACGGTTCGAGCGTTCCTTTTAGCGTACCGTGCAAGTCCACGCTACCGCATATGATGTATCCGTTCTTTTTGTACGCGAATGTCTTTTCCGCAATTGCCGTTTGTACGTTTTCGTCGTACCACTTTTTGAATAGCTCGCCGTAGTGACTGACGGGTTCTACGCCGTCGTTGACGATGTGTTCGATTTCTTCGTGGTAGTTCGTGCCTTGTTCCGCTTTGGCGTTTAGCACGGCTTGGCTAACGCCCGAATAGTCGGGCGCAAGTCCTTGCTCGTGCAACATCCGTGTTACGCTTGTATTTGCTTTTATGCCGTCCACATAGTAGGTGTGGGCGTCTTTGTCGAGTACTATCATTTGAACACCTCTTGCGCTTCGGCTGTCGTTTTTGCGTTTTGCTTTTTGAGTATGGCACGATTGAGTATGTCATACGGCAAATCAAGCGGAGCTGTGATATTGGCGTTGCTTTGCTTGTTGTATACCGCTATTACACGGTCGAAATCTACGCCGCACGTAACAGCGAGTTGTATTTGTTCTTCGGTAGCTTTGCGTTCCGTCGGCGTGTCGGGTTTTTGTTCCACAAATTCGTCGGCTTCCACTTCGGAGTAAATGCCCGAATACGCCAACTTGCTGAGTTTAAGTACCACACGGTCAAACAACCGCTTAAACGCCATTGCGTAGGGGTAGTCGTTCTTGCAGTTTGTTGCGCTGACTTCGCCGACTTCGTACACGCCCTGTTCGGGGCAACAGTACGTAAAGACAAGGCTGTTTTTATAGCCGTTTTGATTTACCGTTACGCACTCGGGTTTGAATTTCGTTTCCAACGTGTCGTTGATTTTCAAGCACCCGTTGTGGCTTATAATCAAGCCTGTGTAAAGCATTTTGTCTTTTGCTTTTGTTTGGTTCATCAATATCCAAAAGTCGCCGTCGGTCAAGCCATACTTTTTGCTATCAATCATTTCGATTGCTTTCGCTTTGCTTTCGTTGTACTTTGCCGTATTGACTACGGGCAGTCCCATTTCGGTTGTTTTTTCGTTAAATCTTGCCATTTCTCATATTCTCCTTTATTTCGTTTACAGCGCAAACATTCCCGAAAGTGCCATTGTTTGTTCCATAATGCCTCCTATTTTTTCTTGTTTATTACCGCCAAAATCTTGGCGACGGTAGTTCTCGTCGGATGTCCCTTGCCACTTTCAATGCGCTGTACTGTAACATAAGTAAGTCCACAACGCTGTGCCAATTCTTCAAGCGTTACGCCATTTTTCGCTCGCCACGCTATCATTTTATCTCGTAGTGTTTCCATTTTTTCACCCCCTTTTAATCGTATGTCTTATAACTTGCTACCTTTGTTGTTCGGTAGCCGTCACCGTCAAGCTGTCCGCCCCTATCAAACATCCAGCTCGTGCTTCCGTTGAAACTTCCGCTCGGCGTTACGAACAAATACGCCGTCGGGACAAATCTCATTACATCCGACATTTTGTTGACGTAAATTCGGAACGGTGGCGCAGGTGTCGGCTTGTAGTAATTGCGAATGTGATTTTGTATCTTCCCTCGTTCGGGTTTCGGCAATGTATCTCGCTTTGCCACAAGCATCGCAATTTCCGCTTCTAAGCGTTCCGCTGTTTCGTTTTTCTTCGTTCGGGATAGTTGTGAACGTTTTTTATAAATCAGCTTTGCCACTTCTTCGTATTCTGTCATATCGCATACTCCTTTATTTCCTCGTATTCGTCAATATCAATTGCCGCTTTTACGAGATTTTCTTTTCCATACGCCCAACAACCGACGTCCCAATAGGCTTTTACCGCCTTTTTGTTTTTGCACCCATTTTTCATTTGCGCAAATGTTCCTAACCAATAGTAAATGTTCGGCATTTTTGTCATTCTCCTTTGTCCGTTTCCCACGGTACACGCTTATTATACGCCCATCGTCGGAAAATGTCAACTACTTTTTAACATTTTTTTATAAATTTTTGTAAATTTTTTTCGGCAAAATTGCAACAAAAAAAGCACCCTTGGCGAGTGCTTTTTGCCGTACTTACAAAATACAAAGGAGAATATTGAATGTGAAACATAGCAAATAGTAAGGTTTCACGATAATATAATAACACTTGATTATTAAAAAGTCAACGATTTTTTGCCATTTTCCACGAGCCACGCCTCGTAGCGGTCGAGAAAATCTATCAAGCGCAACAAATAGTCTTTGTGTGCGCCCGAAATAAGACTACGTCCTGTCCGAATTGAGTAGAATATCGTCATACCGATGATGGCAACCCAATACACGAACTTCATCAAGCCGTTGAGCGAGAATTTTGCATTTTCAAACAAAAAGAACGAGCCGACAAGGGATGTAACTATTGAAGTCAGTATTTTTGCGAACAATCGCCAAAATTCCTCTTGCCCTGTGTGATTTTTGATGTCGTAGACGAGTTTAACAGACGTTACGGCGGTAATTTCCGTGTCCTTGATTTGTTTTACAGCCGACTGCGAACGCCGTTCTACGCCCTTTATACGGCTTTCTATGCGTTCGGGGCGCGCGAATTCCTTGTGGTATTCCTCGTCAGTTTGCCACCGCTCATAGTCCACGCCGAATTTAGCGCACTTGTTGATAACGTATACACGGCGGTTCTCGGCGGTTGCGAATTTGCAGTATTGTGCCAAGTCCGTGTATTTCGTCTTGTCTTTTGCTATTTCCATACGCTTGTTTGCCGCTTCCGTCGTTTGCATAACTTCGGGTATTTTGTAGCCGTCCGCTTTTCCTTGCGGTATCCACGTTGCTATCATAATAATTTGCAACACCAACCCAAATCCGAGTTCGGCGTAAAACTGTGGCGATTTGAAATCGACGGTAATGTTGAGTACAACAAACATCATTACCGCCAACAGCAAAATCACCGCCGATGTGATTAAATACGGCAGTTTGTCGGACAACTTTCCGAAAGATTTTATCATTTTTACGGATTACCCCCACCGTTGTTATTTTGTTGTTGCACGTTTTGTTGTACTTGCGCTTTTAGTTGCTCTTCTTTGACGAGCTTTGCCAACTCGGCGTTATCGTCGCCCAACTTAAATAGTGGCATTGCGCCGATGTTCGCGCCCAACCCCACAAGCGATATTGTCAGCATTTCGGAAAAAAAGTTCACCGCCACTACCGATACAACCGCCAATATGGCGTACGTCGTTATCACGGAGTAATTGCTGAACAGTTCGGCAAGCTTCTTTCGGAACGCCGAAACACCAATAATCAACGTCAATATCAGCGTTGCGCTTATGGACATCGAGGTGCTCTCCACGATTTCGGGCGGAAACATTATAGCTGCCGTCCCGATTGGCACGCCGATACTTGCCAAATATCCGAGTATTCGATATAGCAGTGCCTTTTGTCCGTAGTTCATTCCTTTCATAATTACCCCCTAAATTAGAAGTAACTCGGCGCGGTCGGCTTTTCTTCGGTGTTTTCGGTCGGTTTGGCGGTCACGCTTTCGTTTTGCGCCGTGTTTTCGGTCGGCGCGGTAACTTGTACAGGTTTCTCCGTTTTTGTTCCCAAAGCCAAATATGCGCCTTTGGTGGTGTTGATTTGTTCGCGCACCGTCACGGGCAAGTCGCTCAATAGTAACGTGTCGGTAAGCGTTGACATCAGCATATCTTGTTTTTTGGCGTCGATTTCACGGTTGTTCACCAACTGCTCCACGATTTTTGCCAACTCGTCGATTTTTTCAGTATTTATCACGACGTTCTTTGCGGTAGATGTTGCGGTGTCGCTCGTCAGCGAGGACGATTTTTGTATTACTACGATAAGAAACGCTTCAATCGAAGCCACCGTCACGTTCAGCGTGCCTGCCGCCAAGTTGACGTTTTCCTGAAGCCACAGCATAAACGCTTGCGCTTTCGTCGGTTCTTCGCCCTCGGGAACTTCCACGTGTACGGCGTTAATAACCAACAACAACACGAGTAGTATCATTGCCACAACGGCGACTGTCTTTGCAAATGCTTTCATTGTTCGTTACCCCCAAATTTTAGGATAGAAAATTTGCCGTTTTCGAGTGCGGCTACTCTATTTTTCAAGTCGGAGACTTGTTCTTGTAGTGTTTCGATTGTTGCACTTTGACGTGCGCACAACTCGGCATAAAACTCACGCTCCGTGATTAGGCGGTCGTTCTCGTAGTCCGTCGACATCGGCGCAACGTACAGTCCCTCAGTCACCCAACGTTGCAAAACTTTGCCGTCGGTATCTCGGACTTGCAATTCAAACACGTTCACCGTTTCAATGCTTTGTCGGTCAATATGGATAATTTTGTTATCGTCGGCAATGTAACTCTTACCGTTGCACAAAATCACCACACGCCCCGACAGCGTGCCTTTATCGGCTACTTGTATTTGCAGTGTTTCGTCGTCGGCGAGCGTTACGGACTTCTCCACGAAGTACGCCGACAGTTTCCGCAGTTTCAGTGTTACTTTCATTTTTTGTAACTCCTTTATCAATTCTTCCAATTCCTCATCGGTCAGTTCCCCGACGTCGATACCGTGTTGTTTCAAAATCTCCCGATAGTCGGGCGGGTCAGGCGGTTCGATGTCCCACACCTTGCCGTCGCTCGCCTCTATCCGTTCCTTAAACTCGCCGTACCACGTCAACACTGCCATGGTGAGTATGCCGATAAGTGCTACGCATACTATCAGTTCGAGTAGGGTGAAACCTCGTTTCATTTTAATCAAGTTCCCAACTTCCTGCATTGATTGTAGTGTCTCCCTCTAAAGTTATTTCCAATTGATTATCAAAAGTCGCAGATAATTGCGTAGATGCTTCTGCATTTAGTCCATAAGTGGGTTTTTCACTACCACTATAACTTGCACGTAAGTATATCTTTTTAACATTTGGTATTACAGTAGTTTCTTTAGGTAAACCAGTTTCATGGCTATTTGTATACCAAAACCCCTGACTTGTTGCATCACCTGCAGCATAATCTTGACTTCTATTATCTGTTGTAGAAGGTTCGTTAATGTGAAGTACAACATAACTAGAATTACTTGCATATCCTAAGCGAGTAATGGTTCCTAATGTTAGGTTATACCCGTTACTGCCCCCCCCTGTTTCGTTCCATTCGCTTGTAGCCAAGCCAACAATGTAGTATCAGTTACGGGTTCGTCAAAAGTGATTGTGCGGTAAGCTTCGTCTGACCAACTTAGAAAATATACAGTTGTTTCCGTGGTATCAGCTTTGCCATAAAATAAGTCGCCTTTCGCACTCATTCTTATATTAGTGAATTGCTCGTTATTCGACGTAAAATTTACAGTCGTTTTAGTCAACGCTCCACTCAGATTTTCATTCAATACCCACGTTTCACCCGAACTCGGCTCTTGTTGAGAGTAGTGCCTGAACTTGTACGTGCCACTGCCGATTGTGCCAGCGTCGTAGAAGTGCTTAAAGGTGACTTGTGAAGTTTCGCCGATATCATATACAACGATTATAGGAACTGTGCCCGTTAGAGGAAGAGTAAATGTAAATGTTGTTCCGTTTTTTGTTCCTTTATAACAAGTATAAGTCGCGCCATGTAGTAATGTCTTAGCAGATATGTACAGCTCATCCACGTCACATATTACGCTCATCGTACCGTCCGGAGTACTAATATCACCGACCGTAATTATACTCAACCTTTTGTTCGCTTCGCTTTCAGTAAGACCGCTAACAGATAGCATAGCTGATTTAGCTTCGTCACTGCTTGTTTCAGTCCATACTGCTTCAAGTTTAGCAAAATCTGTACCGCTCGTGCCATCTATAATAGTCTTTGCTTGCATAGCCAATGAACTCGACGCAGTACCTGCTGCAATAAACGAACCGCTATCAAAACTAATATCGGGCACAGCATACAACTGCAAGTTGATAAAGTTTTTATGTTTCCACATAGTTTCTCCTTATAATGTTTAAGAGATTAACAACAAGGCTCTCAAACACATAATACCTCCGACAGTCTATCCACCTACTGACAGGGATTGTTGAGTTATGCTGTGTAGTTGATTGTTATCAAGTAATCAGTATCGACCATTGGGTCATTACCCACCATAGATATTATAATATCTTGATTTTCAATGTTGATTACCACACCCTCGTAACTTGGTGTGTACACAGTACCGTTCACGGTCACGCTTGATTGAAAGTAGCCACCTACTTTTATCACGTCACCACTTTGCAAAGTATAAGGACTTGTAACGTTGTTACCATTTACTGTCAAAGTACCGTCCGAACTTTTTGTAAACGTCAACGTATGACTACTCACTGCCCCCCCACTCTCAACAAGATACAAGTCACCGTTGGCGTAGTTGCTATCCGTCGTGCCTGTGAACTTGTAGTACTTGCCGACGTTTGCCTCGACCAACAATGCATCCATTGCTGAACTTGTTGCAACTTCTTCTACGCCACCACTACTCGGGACATTGACATTTACACTCGCCTTGCTTGTCACGTCATACGTGCCGTTCTCAGTGATGTCTTGCGAGCCACTCGGTACAATGTAGTTATCAGGGATAGCGTTTACTGTCACGCTTGACAACCACTTACCACTGCTCGGCGTTACGCTTTGCACCGACTTTGTAGGCGTTACCGTCTTGCTCTCACTCGGTACGGCATTGACTGTTACTCGTGTCAAATATTTGCCCGAACTCGGTGTCACGTTTTGCGAGCTTGCCGTTGGTGTTACAGTTTTCGTTTCTTGTTGTATCGCACTGACAGTGACTTGCGACAAGTACTTACCGCTACTCGGTGTTACTGTTTGTTGACTTGTGCTCGGTGCAACTGTCTTTGTTTCAGTTTGTATCGCTCCGACTGTGACTTTGCTCAATCCACAATTGCCGTCACTTGGCGTGACTTCTTGTGCGCTTTCAGTCGGGGTGACTGACTTTTCTTCAAGTGTCGGTACTACGGTTATGCCCTCGGCGCAATATTTGCCTTGCGTTTTGAGGACTACTCCTGCCGATTTTGTTACGTTAATCGTGCCGTCAAATGCCGCTGATTTAGAAGTTAGTGTAATCGTTTGAGAGATACCGCCACTTCCTGCTGTAATAACAAACGATGTATCAGTTTGCGACTTTAATACACCTTGTGCAGTATCGCTTGAACTTAAAGTCACTGTATCTAATACATAACCACTATTGAGAGTAACCTCAAAAGTATAATCACTACCATCTTGTGCAGTAGTTAGTAACTTTACTCCATTTGAAAACTCATTACCCAAACCAACAACTTTTGTGATATTGCTATCCCAATTGATTGTTATAAAACATCTTGAAGGTTCAAACTTCAACTCGCTATCAGCCAACTTAACAACATCGCTTTTCTTAAACTCGGCATAGCCACTGCGATACTCAATGCAATTAAAACCACTGCCTTGTGTTAACAATAGATTAGCCAACATTGTTGCAGTTTCGCATTGCTCTCGTGTATCAGCGTGTCCGTCTATGATTATCCTGTCGGATAGAATTTTTATTTCGTTCACATTTTACCTCCAAAGAGTGACCGCCTTGCCACCTGCGGACGGGGATATGAGTTAGGATATGGTGTAGTTGATTGTGATTGTTTCTTGTGTAGGGTCGCCTATCCCTGTAAGCGTAAACTCTATGTCAACTCCCGACAAACTTGTTGTCAATGTACCACTGCTATCCGTTGTTTTGCCGTTTACCGACAGTGTTTTTGTGCCGCCTGTACGTGTTGCAATTATTGTACAACTTTGAGTTAAAACATATGGACTACTTACACTCACACCGTCAACTGTTACTTCAACGTTTGTAGGGAACGTCAAACTATGCGTTACTGCCCCCCCCCAACATCCTCCACCGTCCCATCATACGTTTCAATCGCCCCTGTAACTTTCACACCATTGACGTATGCTGTTTTGCCGCTTAATATGTCAGCACTTGTTGCGGTGGCATCCGATGTGTCTATACCTGTTGAAATTGTGTCGATTGCTCCTGCAAGGTTTTGCAAGTTTTTGTTAGTGGGGATAGTACCTGACTTTGCTTCGATTGCAGTGTAAGCGTCAGTGATGTGTTGCTCGACTTGATCGTGGAGTGATACAACAATGTTGGAAGTAAACCAAGTGTAGAACTCATCACTTACAGATTGGTCAGTCGCGAGAGTTATTTCTTTGTAATTATCATTTGCCCACAAAATAGAAACCCCTGTACTGCTTACACTATATACTTGTACAGTATCGCCACCACTTGACAAAAGATAACCTATTCCATATTGCGCAGTGTCTACGATAAGACCTGTTTCTAATTGTTTATATGTATTGTTATTGGATGTAAAAGTCAATAACTGATGTATATATTTTCCACTTACATCTATTGTAGGGTTATCTTTGAATTTATACGTACCAGCTTTAATTGTGCTCATACTTTGCCCCCCCCCTGGTTTGGATGTAAATTCTATAGAATTTGTCATACCCCAAACATACAAGCCATCACCCATATCGTCAACCCCATTTGCTGTATCTACTCCGTATCCATCTTTGAACACAGGTCTAAAATATGTATCAGTAACCAAACGAACAATGGCTGGACTGCTCGTAATTTCCTCTCCTTGTGAAGTTAAAGAGCCATACATTACTTTCTCAATACCGCTGTCAAATTTTACACTTACGTCTAAACCAGCCATACTCTTACACCCCCTCCCCTGTATCTATTTTTTGCAACCACGCTTGCTCTGCGCCGAGTATGCTGTCAGCATAACTCTTTGCTTCCGTCAACACTGTTTGTCCGTAGCCGTAGGTGGCTTTTGCACTCGGATATTGCGTATCGGTGGAACTCGAACTCAACGAAGTTGTCTTGTGAGTAGTTTGTTCATATCCTACGGAATTTTGTACTTGATAACTTATAGCATTCGTTGAAGTATTCTTAGTAACTTTAATTTCTCTACTGTAATTACCTACAAATGACTCATAATTTATATTCGAAGTACCTTGATTTCCTTTCGTAAAAATACTGCTCGTTCCATCCATAGTAAGCACAATGTATGAATTATCATCGTTATAGAGACTATTCCATTGTTCTGTCGTAAGTGTTCCACTTAACGACATTATTTCAACATTGTATGCGCTCGGAGCATTTGTCGCTACATAATCAACAACTGCTTTGGTAGACGGATAGTCGGTATCGTTTCCACTGCCTGTTATAGCTGTTTTCTTGTTGCTCGCCTTTTCCAACCCCGATGTAGCCTCGGCAATTGCTTCGTCCATTTGGAATACAGTAGCAAGGTTTCCATTGTCGTCGTTCTCGCCGCCAACGTTCAACATATCTTGCGTGCCGTCAGCGTTCTTGGCATAAACTTGTCGTCTTGCCGTTGCCGATGTTATTTTGTCGAGTTTGCCGCTCGTGATGTCGGTAAAGCTCATTATCTTCGCCGTGCAAGTCGTATCGTCAACGGTCAATACTTGCATATTGTTTAAGTATGCGTTCTTGGTGTCGACAACTTCCATAAGCACGAATTCGTCGCCAACAATAGGTGTACGACTGAAATTGGCGTTTGTCAGCGTAAGCACTTGTCCCACGGTCGGAACGGTTGCGCTTTCGTAGTTTAGCGTGTAGATAAAGTTGCCAGCCTTGCCAATGTCGGACTTCAATGCTACTTGGTCGGCGGTAATTCCCGTATCTTCCAAACGCAGCTTTTCCGAGTTCCACTTTACCAACTTGCCGTCAGCAAGCGTACCCCGAGTTACAAGCGGTTGCAAGTCGGACTTAGTGACATCAATGTCACCGTTGCTGTCCAACACTGCGTCGCCGACATACGCCGTACCCGCGCCGTCAAACACCAATGCGCCGTTGTTCGTGCCGTCGTACTTTGGCGCGAGCAAGCCAGCAGGACTTGTCAGCGTGACCGTATTGCCGTCCGCAACTACTATGAGCTTGTTTTTGACTTTCAAATTCTCACTACTAACGCTTGTAACTGTACCTTTGACAGTTACGTTACCGCCAATAGTGACATCGCCGTTAATCGTTTGCGCCGTCTTATTTGTGCGCACTACGGTTTCGTCGACTTTCAGCACCGCACCTTTGGCATCGTCCGAGGCATCCTCGCTTAGACCGTCGCCAGCCGTTTGCGGTATCTCGACATCCATAGGCACATCGTAAGTAACGCCGTTAAGCGTTATGCGGCAAATACCGTGTACGTGCAAGCCGTCTGTGTTGTCGTAAGTGACAACCGCATCGCCGTGCGGAAACTCCAAATTCGTGATATTAGCCGCAGTGCCGTTGTAAACGATAAACGAGCTACTTGTGTCATTGGTAAGCACGATTGTAACTTTTGTGCCGCCGTCTACGACTTCTTCCGTCACGTTTGCAATGCCCACGCCTGTTGCGCCTGTATCGCCCTTTTGTCCTTGCTCGCCTTGTTCTCCTTGCGCACCTTGTGCGCCACGAGTGTTACCTACGTACCAATACGTCGACGTGTTCTCGGCCGTGTACTTCATTAGGCAAATATACGTATCGCCCCCAAGTGCGTTAGATGTGCTTGCAAGGGACACATAGGTTTCGCCAATTTGCGGAACACGGTTAAATGTTGCCGTTTGACTCGTAATGGTATCGTTTATTTTGGGGACTTTTGTAAGTCCTGTTATCGCACGCAAGGATATCAGCGATGTCGCTACTTCGCCCGAGTTGACGTAAGCTTTGCTATCGCTGTTCCAAACCCACCAATATCCGTCAACGATTTTTGGCAAATAGTCGGACAAGCGGTTGATAGCTCGCAACACGAAATTATACAGCACTTGAATGTCAAGGTCGGTAGCTATTCCGCCGATTTGTCCGCCAACGCTTTGATTTACAGTAATCGTGCCGACATCGGACGTAGACACTGCAACAATGTTCAGTACCGCCCACGCCGAGCCGTCCCAATAGTAGTACGAGTTTACGCTACCGCCGACCCAATAGGTATCGCCGACGGCGTTTCCGCTCGACGGCAACTCGCTTGTAGCATTCACTTGTCCTTTGTACTCAACATCAACGGGCAACGCGGAAATCGTTATCGAAAACTTCCACTCGCCGACGTTTTGCAACACGACATCGGGCATTTGCATAAAATACTCATATCCCGTGTCGGGCGTTTTCTCGATTGTGCTTTGCGTTCCGTCCACAACTTGACGGCTATTGTTGCTGTCGCTCGTTTGGCGTTGCGCCATTAGTAGCGGTTTTGTGGATAACTCGCCCTTTGTAAATGTTACCCACATTGTTTCAGCCGCACCCAACAAAAAGGCGGGGCGCACAACAAACTCGTTGTACAAGTGGGAGTTTAGATACATTGTGCTGATATTCTTGCCGTAGCTGATGTCAAGTCCGCTGACCCCATCAGCCGCAAGCGCAACAACAATTCTGTTTGATTGCATTTTAAGCCTCCTATTTAGCTTTTAACGGCTTTTTTGATTGCGCCGTAGTCGTGTGTGTAGTAGGTCGTAAACGTCGCATTTGCGCC
>ERZ808259.217-NODE-217-length-32941-cov-9.552150_pt1 | contig 32941 bp, 28 predicted proteins | sample MGYA00521279_ERZ808259 | MGnify/ENA primary metagenome ERZ808259 (study PRJEB31516, sample SAMN03275586) | gut metagenome | biome: mammalia-associated habitat; material: feces | host: Papio cynocephalus | place: Kenya | collected 2012-07-27 ... | reverse complement strand
CCGACAATGATATTTGTTTAATTTAAATCGAACCCACTTTTTCAAGTGGACTCATGAATGAGTATGGCTTCTCCAAGAAATCTCAATTACTTTTCATGAAGTTCTCACCCCAGAAATTTCCGTTTTTGTAATCCTTACCAAGGAAAAGAGAGTGGGGAGGTGCGGAAAAACTAACTGTCAGTGTCAGCGTCAGAAATGTTGCAGATGAGAACCTTATGTTTATCTTAAGATAGAGAACTCTATGTTTCTTGGTCGATAAAACTATGAGTTGGAATATATAACTCGCTCTAATTCGGATTTTGGTTGAATATCAAGAAGTTGGGCGTTTGCCTAAATAATATAGGTAACAATATGGAAACGAGCGGACTTCTGCTCGTTTCTGTATTTTGCAATATAAAAAGAACGCCTCAATTCGGGGGCAAAGATACGATAAATATCTAAATATCCAATGATTTACTATGAGAATTTGATGGCAATATAACTTTTTGTGTTAATTCCTATGCTTGATACGTAGATTCCCAAGAAAATGTTTGGTGTTTCCGATAAAAAAGCGTATCTTTGCAGCAACAAATCCCACCACGCCTCTCAACGATGCGTACCACGGTGGGACTTCGCTTTTTATATGGGTATATGAACTACGACAAACAACCGATAAACATAGATGGACAATTAGCTTTGCTCCAAAACAGAGGACTAATGATAGAGGATGTTGCAACAGCCAAATTACAGCTTCGCAATATCAGCTATTTCCGTATAGTTAGTTATCTACGATATATAGAGCAAGACCGACAGCATCATCTTTACAAGTCGGGCAGTACATTCGAGCAAGCCATCAACCTTTATCTCTTTGATAAAGAACTCCGCCAACTTATATTCAAAGCTATCCAAGATATTGAGATTTCTCTCCGAACTAAGATGATTCAAGTGTTCTCAATGGAACATGGGGCATTTTGGTTTATGGATTCATCATTGTTCAAGAATGCAGAGTTTTATGAAGGTTGTCTTGATAATATAAAGAAAGAAGTGTCTCGCTCAAATGAAGATTTCATCAAGGATCATTCCGAGAAATATACTTATCCTGCTCTTCCTCCTGTGTGGAAAACCTTGGAGGTTGTTTCTTTTGGTACGCTTTCCAAGTTGTTCATCATGCACGTATATGGAACAGGCGTTTTGCCTTGAAGCCTCAATTGCCGAATCGGCTTCCTCTTCATTGGATTACTTCAAGTCAAAAACCGATTAAGCTGTACCATCAGCTATGCACCTTATTATATTTGGAGCAAACTATCACACCTTGCATGGATTTGAAAAGTTCTCTGTTCAAATTATTTGCAGAATACCCCAATGTAGATTTACACGCCATGGGATTCCCTCAAGGTTGGGAAACCGAACCTTTATGGAGATTGTAGACAGGTATTCGGACATAGCTTATCCGAATACCTGCTGCCACAACGTTCTGTTGCTGACGATGATTCAGACATCAGCTTTCATGTACTTTTGCAACATTGGGGTATTTAGCCTCCATCAGAAATCAAGACACAGTCCTCGAAAAATATTTTTTGGAGAAGTGCTGAAAATCGACCCTTATCACACCCCGAAATTTGGTGGTGTCGGAAAAATGTCGTACCTTTGCATCAGTTAAGTGAAGAACGAAGAGTGAAGAACGAAGAATTCTCTTGCTCTGCCTCTCACTTACCAACTAAAACTAAATGAATCACTAACCCCAAGAGTGGACGACAAGAAAAGGGTACATGGCTTTTTTTTCGGCCGAAGAAGCACATGAATTCTTCACTCTTCTGTTGGCTTCCCCTACGGACGCCGATTTGCAATTCTTCACTCTTCACTAAAAACAAAACAGTTATGGCAAACAACACTAAAGGAACTTTGAAGTACAGAAAGATTCAGCGCACTCCTCAGACTGGCGAGAACGCTGGCAAGAAGAAATGGTACGCCACCGCAGTCAACGACCGCGAGGTCAACTTCGAGGACTTCGTCTCTCACATCTCCGACCACGGCTCGCCTTACTCCCGAGGCTGCATCCACGGTGTGTTGATGGACTCCCTCGACCATCTCCAGGAACTCATCCTCGACGGCAAGAGCGTGCGTCTCGGCGACCTCGGCCTCTTCTCCATCGGCATGACCTCCAAGGCGGAGGACTCCAAGGACAAGGTCTCCGCACAGAGCATCCAGGGCGTGCACCTCATCGTAAGAAACACCAAGACTTGGAGCAACGCCGAACTCTCCAAGAAGTGCAAGCTCCAGGAGTACGGCTCCTTCGACTCTTCTGCTGATGCCGACAATGGTGACAACACTCCTTCGCAAGGACAGGGCGGTAGCGACACTGGCGGCGGCTCTACCTCTGGCGGTGGCTCTACCTCTGGCGGAGGAAGCGGAACGGGCGGAAGCGGTTCTAGCGGTTCCGAGGGCGATGGTCCTAGCGAAATGAAATAGCGAAATGAAATAGTGAAATGAACTAGCGAAATGAACTAATTTAACCATTTAAAAATTTACGATTATGAAGAAAGAAACTTGGAAAACCATCCTTCAGATTGCCATCAGCATTCTCACAGCGATTGCTACGACGCTCGGCATCACCAGTTGCGTCGGGATGTAAAGCATGCAGTAAAGGGATGTAAAGCGCACGCTTGTAGCATAAATAAAAATTCGACCGGCATGAGGATTCGACCTCCATGTCGGTCGAATTTCTTTTAAACAATGCTAAAATATAGTGCTTTTTCTTTGAGGTATCGAAAAGAATATCTATATTTGCATAAAAAAGATATGCCAGAGATATTTAGATTTTATGGTTTCTCGTTTTTCTTCTATAGTAAGGAACACGAACCGCCTCATGTTCACGTAGAGGGGGCATCGGGGATTGCAATATTCGATTGGGACGGAGAGAAGTTCGTCCTGAGAGAGAAGCATAATATCAAAAGCAATGATTTGAAACGTATAACTTTTGTCATCGAAGAAAATGCGGACATCATTTTAAGTAGATGGCAATCTTATTTCGGAAGGGAGGTATCAGATGAAAATTACTAAGATTTGGTTTAAGGATGATTATCTCTATGGAGAGGACGAGAGTGGCAAGATTTATCGTCAGTCTTTATTGTGGTACAAGAATCTGAGAAAAGCCTCGGATGAGGAACGTGCAAAATACACTTTTGGGTATGACGGCATTCATTGGCGTAACCTTGATGAGGATGTCAGTTTTGAGAGTTTTACTTACGAGGATGCGGAGCCAACCAAGTTGCAACGCTTCTTCTTGACTCATCCTGAGATAAACATCGCTGAGTTCGCTCGTCTCATCAACATGAATCCATCGCTTCTTCGCAACTACATCAATGGCCTCAAGAAACCTTCAAAGGAGCGTGAACAAATGATTCTTCATCAAGTGCATCGCATAGGTGAGGAATATATGGAATTGGCATTGTAATAACAGAAGCCCCGATCGCAATAATAAGAAGTTCGATTGCAATAATAAGAAGTTCGATTGCAATAATAAGAAGTTCGATTGCAATATAAAAAATCCAGCTTCGGGGCTTTACCCCCTTAGCTGGATTTTCTGTTTATTTTCTCTATTTTCTCTGCTGTCATTTGACTTTTCTGACAACTGCCGTCATTTGACCTTTCTGACAACTGACGGCTGACAGTTCAAATTCTTCGTCGTTCTTATGTTACTTCTGCAAAACGTTCCTTCTGCAAAACGTTCCTTCTGCAAAAGATTCCTTCTGCAAAACGTTCCTTCTGCAAACGTTCCTTCTGCAAACGTTCCTTCTGCAAACGTTCCTTCTGCAAGAATTTTACTTCTGCAAAGGAATCTTCTTCACGCGACGCTCATGGCGACCGCCCTCGAAAGTTGCGCTGAAGAACTCGTCCATGATGGCCTCGGCAGTCTTGTTGTCGATGAAACGACCTGGGAGAACCAATACGTTGGCATCGTTGTGCTGGCGGATGAGATGGGCAATCTCCTTGCACCAAGCCAAACCGGCACGAACGCCTTGATGCTTGTTCAAGGTCATGGCGATACCCTCGCCGCTGCCGCAGATGCCGATGCCAGGATAAACCTCGCCGCTCTCGATGCCCTCGCCAAGCGCATGGCCGAAGTCTGGGTAATCGACGCTCTCGTCACTATAGGTACCGTAATCCTTGACAGGATAACCCTTCTTCTCCAAGTACTGCAACACGAACTGCTTCATTGGGAAACCTGCGTGGTCGCAAGCTACGCCTACTGTCTTTACTTCCATAATAGTCTGGTTTTGAGTGAAGAGTGAAGAGTGAAGAGTGAAGAATCCATCGGTTTCACTGCTATGACACTTGCTCCATTGCTTCACAAGGTTAATTATATAAGTGAAGAACGAAGAGTGAAGAGTGAAGAATTCAATAGCTTCGCCTCTTGTCAATGCCCTCCATTGCTCCACAATGCTAAAATATAAAGAGTGGAGAACGAAAGGGGAGAGAATCCTAAACCTCAATGAGATAGACTATTGAATTCTTCACTCTTCGTTCTTCACTCTTCACTTAACTTACTCTGCCAAGAAAGCCTTTACTTGCTTATAGACATTCTCGCCTGTGTAGCCGAGCTTCTCGTCGAGCACCTTGTAAGGAGCAGAGAAACCGAAGCTCTCCATGCCGAATACCTTGCCGTTGGCACCTACGAGACCCTCCAATGTCACAGGAAGACCTGCTGTCATACCGAAGATCTTGGCGTTCTTTGGCAATACGCTCTCCTGGTACTCCTTGCTCTGGCTGCGGAACAAGCCCTCGGATGGAGCACTTACCACACGTACCTTGATGCCGTCGGCACGCAAGGCTGGGCAACCTGCCTCCAAGGTAGATACCTCTGAACCGCTCGCTACCAAGATCACGTCTGGATTCTCGTCGCTGCCAGCCACGATGTAAGCACCCTTGGCTGCCTGCTCGTAGTCTGTGCCCTCAGGCAACTTGGCGATGCCCTGGCGAGAGAAAATCAACGCTGTAGGAGTCTCGGTGTTCTCCATGGCGAGCTTCCAGCATACGGTGGTCTCGTCGGCGTCGGCTGGACGGAATACACGTACGCTGTCCTTGCCTGCATGGTTCTTCAACTTCTCCATCAAGCGAATCTGTGCCTCCTGCTCCACTGGCTCGTGGGTAGGTCCGTCCTCGCCTACACGGAAGGCATCGTGGGTCCAGATGAACTTCACTGGCACCTGCATCAAGGCTGCGATACGAACGGCTGGCTTCATGTAGTCGGAGAATACGAAGAATGTACCCATGGCTGCGATCACACCACCATGGAGCATCATACCGATACACATGTCTGCCATGGTCAACTCTGCGACACCTGCCTGGAAGAATGCACCTGAGAAGTCGCCACGAACGAGGCTCTTGGTCTTCTTCAAGAAACCGTCGGTCTTATCAGAGTTAGAGAGGTCGGCTGATGCACAAATCATGTTAGGCACCTGCTCTGCCAATACGCCGAGACAAGCTGCTGAAGCTGCACGTGTGGCAGAACCTTCCTTCTGCTCCACCTTGCTCCAATCCACCTTAGGAGCCTTGCCCGAGAACCACTCGTCCATCTGGGCTGCCTTCTCTGGGTTGGCCTTGCGCCACTCTGCCTCTGCGGCCTTGCGCTCTGCCACGATGCCCTTCAATTCCTCGGCACGCTTAGCATAGAGTTCCTTCACGTCGTCGAAGATGACGAATGGATTGGTAGGGTCGCCACCGAGATGCTTGATAGTGTTGGTGTAAGCCTCGCCACCGAGAGGAGCACCGTGAGTCTTGATGCTTGCCTCGTAGCTTGTGCCGTCAGCCTTCAAGGCACCCTTGCCCATGATGGTCTTACCGATGATGAGGGTAGGGCGCTCCTGCTCCTTCTGAGCTGCGTCGAGAGCCTCGCGAATCTGAGCCACGTCGTTGCCGTTGATCTTGATGACGTTCCAGCCCCAAGCCTTGTACTTCATCTCTGTGTCCTCGGTCATCACGACGCCGCACTCTGTTGAGAGCTGGATATCGTTGGAGTCGTAGAACATGATGAGGTTGTTCAAGCCGAGGTTGCCTGCGATACGGCCTACGCCCTGTGAGATTTCTTCCTCTACGGCACCATCAGAGATGTATGCGTAGATCTTGTGCTGCATCATGGTAGAGCCCAAGCGAGCCTCCAAGAACTTCTCTGCCACTGCGGCACCTGCTGCGATGGCGTGACCCTGGCCGAGAGGACCTGATGAGTTCTCGATGCCACGTGCTACGTCGAGCTCTGGGTGACCTGGAGTTACTGAACCCCACTGGCGGAACTGCTGGAGGTCTTCCAATGAGAAGAAACCACGAAGGCAGAGGCCTGAGTAGAGCATTGGGCTCATGTGACCTGGGTCGAGGAAGAAACGGTCGCGACCTGTCCATGTTGGGTCGGATGGGTCATATACCAAGTACTCTGAGAAGAGCACGTTGATGAAGTCTGCACCGCCCATGGCACCGCCTGGGTGACCTGAGTTTGCTTTTTCTACCATTGAAGCAGCCAAGATACGGATGTTGTCGGCTGCATGATTCATTACTTTAATGTCGTTCATCATACAATTGTATTAATATTGTTAATATTTTTTCTGCTAAAACATTCTTGATGCCTCTGCTCCATAACTTCATGAAGCAGAGACATGATTTTTACCCCACAAAAATACTATTTTATTTTCAAAACCACGATGGATTTTGCTGGAATCTTCACTTTTAGGGTGTTTTTCTTCAATTTTGCGTCCTTGAAGAGCGCTGGCTTCACTACGTCCGGGTGCTCGAAGTCGTTGAAGTCGCTCACTTTCTTGCAAGCGAGTATCTGACCCGTCACCGCCTTAGGAGCTGTAGCGCCGTCGAGGTTGAACTCCACCTCCTGTGCCTTGTCCAAGCTTACGTTGGCGAGGGAGAGGACGATGGTTCCGTCTGCCTTCTTGGCTGCCGATGTTGATACGAGAGGTATCTTGCGGCCGTCCTTGGCATGACTGTCTCCACGCACATCCATCGAGTCGCACTTCACGTCCATAGGCAAGTAGGTGGCCTCCTGGAAGTCCTTGTACATGTTGAACACGTGGTAGGTTGGTGTCAATACCATGTGACCTGTGCCCTTGGTGTCGGTGAGGATCATGGACTGGAGCACGTTGACCACCTGTGCGATGTTGGTCATGCGGATGCGGTCGCAGTGGCGATGGAACACGTTCAATGAGAGGGCTGCCACGAAGGCGTCGCGCATACTGTTCTGCTGGTAGAGGTGACCCTTCACGGTGCCTGGCTCCTCGTCCCACCATGTGCCCCACTCATCGACGAGGAGGCCGATTTGCTTCTTAGGGTCAGCCTTGTCCATGATGGCCTCGTGCTTCTTGATGACATCCTCGATGCCGAGGCACTTGCCCATGGTCCAGTAGAAGTCGTCGTTGCTGAACTTGGTGGCTGAGCCCTTGCTGCCGTTCCAGCCTGTCACTGTATAATAATGTAAGGAGATGCCATTGGCACGGTGTCCCACACGGTCCATCAGCACCTTGGTCCAGTTGTAGTCGTAGTCGCTGGCTCCCGAGGCAATCTTGTAGAGCTCGTTGCCGTCGTAGTTGCGGCAATACACGGAGTAGCGACGGAACAGGTCGGAGTAGTACTCAGGGCGCATATTGCCACCGCATCCCCAGCTCTCGTTGCCCACGCCGAGGAACTTCACCTTCCAAGCCTTGTCACGTCCGTTCTGGCGGCGGAGCTTGGCCATCGGGGTGTCGCCATCGCTGGTCATGTATTCCACCCATTTCGCCAACTCCTCCACGGTGCCGGAACCCACGTTTCCGCTGATATAAGGCTCGCAACCGATCATCTCGCAGAGATTCAGGAACTCATGCGTACCGAAGGAATTGTCCTCGATGGTGCCGCCCCAGTTGTTGTTTTGCATCTTTGGGCGTTTCTCACGAGGACCGATGCCGTCCATCCAATGATACTCATCGGCGAAGCATCCTCCAGGCCATCTCAAAACTGGGACTTTCAAGTCCTTGAGGGCTTGGAGCACGTCGTTGCGGTATCCTTGTGTGTTGGGAATCTTGGAGTCGGGACCTACCCAGAGACCTCCGTAGATGCAGCTTCCGAGGTGCTCGGCAAACTGTCCGTAGATTTCCTTGTAGATCTTTTGTTTTCCCTGGTTGGCATGGATTGTACCTGTCACATCCTGGGCTTGTGCCGAGAATGCGACTGCAGTAGATAATAGGGCGGTTGCGAAAAGCTTGTTCATAACTTCGTTTTGTTGTTAGTATTACTTTGTTGTTAGTAACTTTGTTGTTAGTACAACTTTTGTTGTTAGTAAAAAAGTGTCCCCTCATGAGCCTTCCGAACTTTTCAAATCTTTATTTGCAGTCTTGAAAACTTTCTTGAACTATATATTCCGATAGTAGATATTCGCCTTACCGAGTCTTTCGACTCTACGTAGATTCTTCCCAGTTCTTCAGGTTCGATGAGGGAACTTTCGTTTATAATACGTTCGTGTGGGAATAATCCCCCACAAGCATATTTATATATTTAAGAGGTGACGGCATTTCTGACGCTGACACTGACAGTTAGAAATTCCGCATCCCCATCTTTCTTATTTCTTGTTCTCAACACTTATTTCTTGTTCTCCACGGCAGCTTGCTCGATGGCAAGACCAGCCTTGTAAGTCTCGATGTAGGCATCGAAACCAGCCACGTCCTCGGCTGTAGGTGCAATCTCCACGCCCGTGTTGCCAGCGAATACCTTCTTGTCGAGGTAGTCGGCGAGGTTGAGCTTCTCGTCGTTGTTGACGAGGTAGCCGGCGAGCAATGCGATACCCCAGGCACCACCTTCGCCTGCTGTCTCCATCACAGAGATAGGGGAGTTGATGGCTGCTGCGAGGATGCGCTGACCCACGCCCTTGGTCTTGAAGAGACCGCCATGGCCGGTGATGCGATCCACCTGTACCTTCTCGTCCTTGAACAATACGTCGTTACCTATCTTCAATACGGCAACGGATGCGTAGAGGTTGGCGCGCATGAAGTTGGCGAGGTTGAACTTGTCGTTGGCTGAGCGCACGAACATAGGGCGACCTTCTGCCAATCCTGTCACAGGCTCGCCCGAGATATAGTTGTAGGCAATCAAGCCACCGCAGTCGGCGTCGCCTTCGAGCGCATGGTTGTAGAGCTTGCCGAATACCTCGTTCATATCTACCTTGACACCAAGGAGTTGCTGATATTCCTTAAAGAGATTCACCCAAGCGTTGAGGTCGGATGTACAGTTGTTGCAGTGTACCATTGCCACTGGGCTGCCATCAGGAGTTGTCACCATGTCGATGACTTCGTAAGGCTTGCTCAATGCCTTCTCCAATACGATCATGGAGAAAGAAGAAGTACCTGCAGATACGTTACCTGTGCGCTGGCGAACAGCGTTGGTGGCTACCATGCCTGTGCCCGCGTCACCCTCTGGAGGACAGAGAGGAGCACCAGCCTGGAGCGTGCCCGATGGGTCGAGCTTCTTGGCACCTTCCTCGGTCAATGCGCCTGCGTCGTCGCCTGCGTTCAAAACCTCTGGGAGGATGTCGAGAATCTTCCAGCCGAGGTTCTTTGGCTCGATGAGCTTGTCGAACTTGGCTACCATCTCAGCATCGTAGTTGTTGGTGTTGGAGTCGATAGGGAGCATACCGGATGCGTCGCCCACGCCCAAGACCTTCTTGCCAGTCAACTGCCAGTGGATGTAACCAGCGAGAGTAGTGAGGAAGTCGATCTTGCCCACGTGCTCCTCGCCGTTGAGGATAGCCTGGTAAACATGGGAGATGCTCCAGCGCAATGGGATGTTGAAGTGGAAGAGCTCAGAAAGCTCTGCTGCAGCCTTGGCTGTGTTGGTGTTGCGCCATGTGCGGAAAGGCACGAGGATGTTCTGGTCCTTGCCGAAGGCCATGTAGCCGTGCATCATCGCAGAGATACCGATGGCGGCGAGCTGCTTGATGTCGCAGTCGTACTCAGCCTTCACGTTCTTGCGAAGGTCGGCGTAGCAATCCTGCAATCCCGCCCAGATGGCTTCGATGCTGTAGGTCCAGAGACCATCCACGAGCTGGTTCTCCCACTCGTGGCTACCCTGTGCGATAGGGTTGTTATCTGTATCGATCAAGACTGCCTTGATTCGGGTAGAGCCGAACTCGATACCGAGAATCGCCTTGCCTGCCTCGATCGTTTGTTTTGCGTTACTCATCTTCTTTGTATAATTTGTGAAAAGTAAAGAGCCAAGAATCTCATGAAATAATATATCGTTATCTGATTCCTATAAATTTCCGAACTTCCAATACTGAAAATCTTCAAAAGCAAGAGTTTTCTATATCTTCAAAGCAAGAGAATTCTTCACTCTTCACTCTTCGTTCTTCACTTAATTAATTACTTCAGCGCCTTGTTGAGCATGTAGTAAACCTCATTGTTGCGAAGCTGCTGCTTGAAGCTACGGAGCTCTGTGTTCTTGTCGATGTTGACGAACTCGATGTCGAGCATCTCGCAGAAGTCCTCCCAGTAGTCGGCTGTGATGTCGTAAGAGAATGCGCTGTGGTGTGTACCACCAGAGAGAATCCATGCGCCAGCACCTACCTCGAATGAAGGCTGTGGTACCCAGAGGGCAGAAGCTACAGGGAGCTTAGGCATTGGCTTTGGCTCGATGCACTCTACCTCGCTTGCGATGAGACGGAAGCGGTTGCCGAGGTCAACGACTGTTGCCTTGATACCCTTGCCAGTCTTGGATGTGAACACGAGGCGAGCGGTCTGTGACTTGCGGATACCGATGCCGAGGAAGTGTACCTCCAACTTTGGCTTGTCGCTTGCGATGAGTGGGCAAACCTCCAACATGTGGCTCTGGAGACTTGATGTCTGACCCTCTGCGAAGTTCAATGTGTAGTCCTCCAAGAAAGAGCAACCCTTCTCCAAGCCCTGGTTCATAACCCAGAGTGTGCGATAGAGGCAAGCTGTCTTCCAGTCGCCCTCAGCACCGAAGCCATAACCCTCAGCCATCAAACGCTGTGAAGCCAAGCCAGGAATCTGGTCGAAACCTACGAAGTTAGGATCGTTGACGTCAGCGTCGCCGAGGTCGTCGAAGTTGGTGGTGAAAGCGATGGCGCCCTCGTCCTTCAATACACGACGAAGCGCAATCTCAGCCTTTGCGGAGTTCTTCACCTTCTCCCAATATACTTCCTCGCCGCTCTCGTCGATCTTGATGGTGTATTCCTTCTTGTACTCCTCTACGAGAGCATCAGCCTCCTCGTCGGTCACCTTCTTGAAGTACTCCATGAGGGAAGATACTGGGTAGTAATCTACGTGGTAGCCCAAGCGCTGCTCGAACTCAACACGGTCGCCATCGGTAACGGCCACGTTGTTCATGTTCATACCGAACATCAAGCAGCGTACATTGTGAGCGTCAGCTACGGCAGCAGCCACACGAGTCCAAACGGCGATCTGCTTCTGGGTCTCCTCGCTCTTCCAGTAACCTACGACTACCTTGCGAGGTACACGCATACGAGTGCAGATGTGACCGAACTCGATGTCGCCGTGTGCAGACTGGTTGAGGTTCATGAAGTCCATGTCGATGCTGTCCCAAGGCAACTCGGCGTTATACTGAGTGTGGAGGTGGAGGAGAGGTTTCTGGAGAGCCTGCAAGCCCTTGATCCACATCTTGGCTGGAGAGAAGGTGTGCATCCAAGTGATGATACCCACGCACTTCTCGTCGTTGTTGGCTGCCTTCATCACTGCCTCTACCTCGGCAGAAGAGTTGGCTGTGCCCTTATATACCACCTTGACAGGGATGTTGCCGCTATCGTTCAAGCCAGCTACCATCTCCTTGGAGTGATTATCTACCTGTACCACTGCGTCGCCTCCGTAAAGAAGTTGAGCACCAGTTACAAACCATACTTCTGAATTTTCAAATGCCTTAATCATGATTGTTATTGTTTTTTATATTGTTAGTTATTGTTGTTTTTTTATATTGAGTTATTGTTGTTATATTAATGTTTCTTCTTCTGTCCGTAGTAAGCGTTAGGACCGTGCTTGCGGCTGAAATGCTTCTCCACGAGCAATGGGTTCATGGTGGTGTTAGGGTTCACGCTGAAAGAGATGAACGCCATCTTAGCCACCTGCTCGGCTACCACTGCGTGATATACAGCCTCGTCGGCATCCTTGCCCCAAGTGAAAGGACCATGGTTCTTGACCAAAACGCCAGGAGTGTGGACAGGGTTGATGTTGTCCTTCTTGAAGCGATTGACGATGACAACGCCCGTGTTGTACTCGTACTCTGCCATCATGTCCTCGGTCATGGCATCTGTGCAAGGGATGCAGTCGTGGAAGTAATCGGCATGGGTGGTACCGATGTTAGGGATGTCCATGCCAGCCTGTGCCCAGGCTGTGGCGTAAGTAGAGTGGGTATGAACCACGCCGCCCAACTCAGGGAATGCACGATAGAGAACCAAGTGGGTAGGAGTATCTGATGAAGGGTTGAGGTCGCCTTCGACAACCTTGCCAGTTTCCAAGTCAACGACTACCATGTCGCTTGCCTTCATGGTGTCGTAGCTGACGCCAGATGGCTTGATGACAACGAGACCTTTCTCACGGTCGATGGCACTCACGTTGCCCCATGTGAAGAGCACGAGGTTGTGCTTCACGAGGTCAAGGTTTGCCTTGAACACTTTTTCCTTTAATTCTTCTAACATAGTTGTATTGTTTTATAATGTTGTTATTATTTTATTTCTATTGTTGTTTATCTTACTTTATCGCTACTTATTGATAGCCATCTATCTTATATGAATAGCCATCTATATATCGAGAATCCTATTTGGATTTCTGAATTGTCTTTTTTATGGAAGTCAAGAGGGCGAGTCATTTGAATTCTTCACTCTTCACTCTTCGTTCTTCACTTCAAATTAAACGAAGGGTCTTCCTCGTATGCTTTCTTGTTGAAGCGGTAGAGGGCTGCACCTCTCTTGGAAGTAACCTTGTCAATGAGTTCCGTCTTTTCGATGAAGTCGATGTCCTTGATGCGCTTGCGGAAGTTGCGCTTGTCGATTTCTTCGCCCATCACAGCCTCGAACACATGCTGTAGCTGGGTGAGTGTAAAGAGGTCGGGCAGCAACTTGAAGCTCAGCGGCTCGTTGTTGATGCGGCGACGAATCTGTGCTATCGCATTTCGTATCATTTGTTTGTGGTCGGAATAGAGTGGTGGAAGCTCGTTCAAGCTCACCCATTCCAAGTCATGCTGGATTCTGAGTTTGTCGTCATAATCCTTGACGTTGATGAGAGCGCAGTAGGCGATGGAGATGACACGCTCTCCCGGGTCACGGTCGATGCGACCGAAGGCACCCACTTGGCGGATGTACAATCCCTTCATGCCTGTCAATTCGAGAATGACACGATTGGCGGCGTCTTCGAGGTTCTCCTCTTGACCGACGAAACCACCATATAGTGACCATTCGCCACGACCTGGGTCCATCTGGCGCTTGCCGATGAGAACTTGCAGTTGGTTGCCATTGAATCCGAAGATGATACAGTCAACGGAGACGAGGACTTTGGAATGTTCGTTATAATATTGTGTCATTGCTTTTGGTTTTTGATGTTGCAAGGATAAATCCTTTTGATGTCGGAAAGCGATTCCTTGTTTTTTATTTGATGTCGGAAAGCGATTCCTTTTGTGATTAGAAAAATTGCTTCGAGCCGTATGGTTGAAATAATCTATGCGCCCCGAAGGGGCAGAAGCATCAAGCCTAGGGCAACGCCCTAGGTAATATGCAAGCAAGCATGTCGCCCTGAAGGGGCAAAAGCCTTCTGCATTTGGGGAATTTTATGCTTTTGCCCTTTCAGGGCGCATTAAATCCATGCCATCTACCCAGGGCGTTGCCCTGGGCTTGGAGCTTTTGGGCTTTCAGCCCGTCTCAACCGTACAACTAGAATTTCTTTTGTCTTTGTAGGTTTGAAAGGAAAGCAAGTCCCTCTATCGGAAGTTCCCTCAGGAGGAACTTGCTTTATAGTATTCTTAAGTCTTACTTTATAGTATTCTTAAGTCTTACGTTTGGCTTACCAGAAATACCAGTAGAATGCTGCACAAAGACCTACGACAACGAGTGTACCCACGATGTCGAACCAGTCCCAACTGTCACGGATAGACTTCTTGAAGTCCTTGGTGAAGGTGATGGCCTCTACCTGCTCCTTGCTTGGGGCAGGGGTGAAGCAACTTACCACTACCATGAAGATGAGGAGGAACACGAGCAACCAGCACTCGAATACGAGCCAGTTGGTCTGCCAGAACCATGATGTGTATTCCCAGAATGCACCGTCCATAGCTGCCTTGCCTGTGTCTGTGATGACATTGGTGACGAGACGAACCATACCGATGAGGAAACCGAAGATCATGGTGTATTCACCAGCCTTAGGAGTAATCTTCTTGGAGAAGATACCCATGGCGAACACGGCTACCATCGTAGGAGCAAGAAGTGACTGGATGCCCTGGAGATAGTTGTAAAGGGTGTCCATCTTCATCATGATTGGCAACCAAGCGAAGCCGAGGATAACGACAACGACTGTTGCCACACGACCTACGAATACGTAGTGAGCCTCAGACATGCCCTTCTTCAAAGGCTTGTAGAAGTCCTCGGTGAAGAGGGTAGCGCAAGAGTTGAAGAATGCTGCCAATGAAGCAACGAGTGCGCAGATGAAACCGATGGTCACGATACCCTTGATACCTGCAGGGAGCACGCTCTTCACCATGATGGCGAAGGCTGCGTCTGTATTGTCCATGGAGATGGCTCCCTTCTGAGCCAAGGCTGCTGCGATCATACCTGGAATCAAGAACATGAAGCAAGGCAATACCTTGAAGAAACCTGCTGCGATAGTACCACGGCGAGCACGCTTCATTACTTCCTCGTTCTTCTCGCCTGGCACCTGACCCAAGACACGCTGTACGATGTGCTGGTCGGTACACCAGTACCAGAAACCGATGATGGTAGCACCGATGAACACTACGAAGCCTGGGTACTCCTGATACATGGAGTCGCCTGCCTCCCAGTGGAACATGTGGGTGGTACCATAACCATTGTTCAGCTTGCTACAGTAGTCCATCATGTCGCCCCAACCTGCTGTGATGCTGCCACCACCGAGAGCGGAGAGACCGAGGAAGAGTACCAAGAACGAACCGATGACCAAGATAGGGGTCTGGATGGTGGAAAGGGTCATCACACCCTTCATGCCGCCGAATACGGTGAAGATGGTGGTGAGGATGATCAAGCCGATGGCACCTACCCAGAAGTTCAAGCCCCAGAGGTACTCGAAGAAAATACCACCTGTGAGGGCTGTCACGCTCACCTTGGTGAGGATGTAAGCCACGAGGGTGATGATGGAGAGCCATGAACCAGTGCGCTGTGTGTAGCGAAACTTCAGGAAGTCTGGCATGGTGATAATCTTGCCGAGCTTGTTGATGAGCAACTGGTAGAATGGTACGAACAACCATCCCAAGATGAGGATCATCCATCCCTGCATCTCCCAGTGAGCCATGCCGACACCACTCTTGGCACCAGTACCAGCCAAACCTACGAGGTGCTCAGAACCGATGTTGGCAGCAAAGATAGCCATACCGATTACATACCAAGGTTCACCCTTACCGAAGAGGTAAGCCGATGAGTCCTCGCCCTTCTGAGCCATTCTGTCCTTGACAATCGCATGCCATACTGCCCATATCACGCCAATGACACCAATGGCGAGCACTGCCCAGTCGAGCCATACGAATTCTGTGGAATTCCAATTCATAATTTCTTTTGTTTAGATTGTTATTTTTGTTTATTGTTTTGTCGGTTTCTTTTCAGGTCTCTCATCGCCTCCCGATTTGCTGGGTTGAGCAAAGGGGGAGGCAAGAGAACCTTCTTCTTATAATTGGACAAATTACTTTCCTGTATTTTTGCGAATTACTTTTCTGTAATTAGCGGAATTACTTCTTCACGCTAAACTTGTAAGCGAGATGTGAGTAATATTTTTCGCCTGGTTTCAAGGTTGCGTCAGTCCAGTCCTTCACGCCCTGTGAAATCTTAGTAGGAGAGTCTGGGTATTTCTGGCTTTCGAAGCAAACGCTCACGTGCTTAGGATATTTGATGCCGTGCTTGCAAGCGATGCCTGTGCCCTGGAAGTTGCCTGTATATACTTGGATGCCAGGCTCGTTGGTGAAAACTTCGAGCAAGATGCCGCTCTTTGGAGAGTAAAGGCTTGCGCAAACGGTCTTGTCGTCGCCCTTGCCGTTCTTATAAGTGTTCAAGCACCAGTTGTGGTCGTAACCTGTGGCGTTCTTGATTTGGTCGAAGCTATAATCCACCTTCTTGCCGATCTCTGTAGGAGTGCGGAAGTCCATAGGAGTACCTGTCACATCCTTGATTTCGCCTGTTGGGATATAGAGTGAGTCGGCTGGTGTGAACTTGTCGGCGTTGATGTACATCACTTGGTCGAAACCTTCCTTCGATGGGTCGCCGTTCAAGTTGAAGTAGCTATGGTTGGTCATGTTGACAACTGTTTCCTTGTCGGTTGTCGCACCAAACACGATGTCGAGTGTGTTGTCGCTCTTCACGGTGTAAGTGGCTGTGGCTGTCACATTGCCAGGGAAACCATTCTCGCCATCCTTTGCGTTGATGGTGAATGTAACGGAAGAATCGTTCTTGGCTGTAACGTCATAGACCTGGTTGAGCCATCCCGTGGCACCACCACCATGGAGGCAGTTGCCATTGTCGTTGGCTTTCAACTGATAGGTTGAGCCTGCGATAGAGAGCTTGGCGTCCTTGATGCGGTTGGCGTAACGACCTACCGACGAACCGTAGTCGGATGGGGAATTGAGGGTATCAGCATACTGATGGATATTGTCGTAGCCGAGCACAACGTCTGTTGGCTTTCCGTCCTTGTTAGGCACGGAGATGGAAACGACGCGACCACCGTAGTTGGTGAGGCATACTTCCATGCCGTTGTTGTTCTTGAGGGTTATCAACTCGGTTTTCTTGCCGAGGACAGTAGAGTCGAAATCAGCAGGATTAAGACCAGACTGTGTGAGATTTGCATTCTCACCGGAACCACACGCTGAAAGCATAGCTGTTACTAAGCCAGCTCCCAAAAATAGACCTTTAAATTTTCTCATTTTTAGGTTGATTATTAGTTACTTTATTATTTTGGGTGTAAAATTACAATTTTATTTCTAAACTACAATACTTTCTTCTGACTTTTTTTGCGTGAAAGTGTCTTTTTAACACTATTTGGATTATTGTGGGCGAAAACACAAGTGGAGGAAGGTTATTTTTTGGTTGTAATTAATATGTAGTCATGTGCGTCGTCGTGTCCTGATGAATATTGTTCTGCTGCCTTCGAGCCAGCTTTTAGAACTGTCATTCCCTTGATGTCTGTGGGAGAGAGTTTGCTTATTTCTTCTTTGCTGCTTGGTCTGCCATTTAGTATATACTTTGGCTCGGCTTTTTGCTTTTTAAGGGAACTTTGTACTTGTTTCGTTCCTCTGATGTGTATGCTCTTATCTATTGTTATGTGATGAGTGGTAACTAGAGAGTTCTTGGTATGGTCAATAGTGTCAATGTTTATCTTATAGTCTTCAATATTTTTCCCTTTCAGTTGACTTCCATCGAAGTTTTTTACTTTCTTTCCATCAATGATATAGAATTGTGGTAGAGTAGCGCTCTTGGCTAGCTGCGATTTGAATTTTGACAGTTGTTGACAAGCATTTGCATTCTTCTCCTTGCTGATGGATGTGATGATGATGATACCTTGGTACTTCTTGCGGTTTTCTTCGTCGTATTTGCCGAGATATTTCTTGAAGAGCTCTTCTTGTTTATTGTTGTCTTTGATGACATCTATGCTCTTGATGTTGGAAGGGTCTAGCTTATTTAATATCATGTTTCCTATGGTGGGGATGACTTTGCCATCTAAGATGATGAGTGGTGATGGATCTGCTGAGGTCTTGATGTCATGAGTTTGGATGACTTCTTTCCCATTTGCGGATACAGGGGAAACATTCATTTGGTAGTTGGTGATGTGCTTGTGTGCTAACTGGCTACCGTCAAAGTTGCTAATAGTCTCTCCATTGATAGTATATACTTGGAGAGTGTCAAGCGGCGACATGGTCTCTGGCTTGGAAGCTGTTGCTGTGAGTTGATTCATGAGCAAAGCTAAACTGATGAATAATACTTTTTTCATGATTATATGTTATTGATTATGTTTATGTATTATACATTATTAATAATGTGTATGTTTTTATCGAAGATGTGATTTCTTGGCGAAAATGCAAGTGTTGGTGTTTATTGCCTTCAAACTTATAGATTACCTTCAAGCTTATAGATTACCTTCATCGATGTCTGTTGGAGTGATGGAGGCTAATGGAGACAACTGGTAATCTTCTCCGTTGTCCTTGTCTGCTTGGATTTTATATTGATAGGTTGCTCCATGCTCGTCTGTGATGGTCAAGATAGAGTTTTCTCCATCGTATTCCATCCCCACTTGTTCTGTTGTAGGAAGGAGTAGAGAGGCTATTTCATTATATTTGTCGAAAAGTTCCAGAACATTTGGCTCGGAAGGCATTGAAGGCATTTGCAGTCTTGTTCTGTCTTCAGTTCTTGGTGTGGAGACATTTTTCGCTTCTTTTGTAGAGCAACTTTTTGTTTCTTTTGTTGAGCTATTTTTCTCTTCTTTGTCTAGCGATGATGCGGTTCTTTTTACAGGACGCTGCTCATTGGCAAGAAATATGGAGTCTTCTTTTTCCCATATCTCTTGGTCGGTCAAGCCAGTCTCGGTATTTTGGCAGACAATCTTTGAGGAAGGTTGGGAGATAAAACCTTGATTCCTTTGCTCTCTTGTTGGCAAAATGAAGAATATGAGCCCTGTTAGCATGGCGGCAGCTAATAGAATCGCTGAAATTCTAATGAATTTAATTGTTTCTTTTGGCTGTTTGATACTTTTGCTTGACATTCTTTGAGTTTGAGAATCTGCTATGATTCTGTCAAACTCTGTTGCGGCAGAACCAGATAAGGCAATTTCTTCTTTGGCGGATGTGCCAAGGAGAATGGTACGGATGGTGAGGTCTTCCTTTGTCAACTCGTTTTCTCTTGCCTGACTATAGTAGTCGGTTAGGAGATGTTCTTCTTCGAGACTTGTTTCCACTTCAAGATACCTCAGTATGAGCTTGTGTCGTACTGAGTTGTCTTTTAGTTCTGTGATATTCTTGTTAGATGTCATGTTGATAATCTCCTTTTTGTTTAATTATTGTTACCATTGAGTAGTTTGAACAGAGTTTTGCGAGCAGCCGAAATCATGGTCTTGGTGCTGGTCTTGTTAGCATTGCAGATGGTGGCAATGTCATTAAGTGACATTCCATCGCTTCGCATTGTTAGCATCTTCCTTTGGGTTGCTGGTAGCTTGGACAAGGCTTTGTCTATTCTAACTTGCATATCCTTTCCTATGATTGCTTGGTCCGTGCTGAGTTGTGAAGGATAGTTCGCATCCTCCAAGGTGGTTTCTGAGACAGAGGCTTTCCTGCGATAATCGATGCAAGTGTTTTTGGCGATAATCGTAGCCAGTGCCAATGGGCTTTGGTAATGGTCAAGTTTGTCTCGCATTTTCCAAAGTTTCACCAGGGTCTCTTGTACTGCATCTTCGGATTCCACGCTTAGGTGGGTGATGCTAAAGAAACGCTGGCAGAGCTTGAGGAGCTGTGGACGTATTTCTTGCACGATATATTCGAATTCTTTCTCTGTCATTTGTTTTATGCTTTGTCTGTTCTTTACTCTACTGACGAATTTTTGTTGCAAAGGTAAACAAAAAAATGAGGGTGTGTCATAAGTCACAACCCATGCGCCCTGAAAGGGAAATAAACTCCAAGCCTAGGGCAACGCCCTAGGCTTGGAGTCATTTAGAAAAATCGCCCTGAAAGGGCAAAAGCAACACATTATCAATGCTTTTGCCCTTTCAGGGCGACTTTCGTTTGTGTTATCATTACCCAGGGCGTTGCCCAGGGCTTGGGGCTTTTGGGCTTTCAGCCCGACTTATGACACACCCTCATTCTGTCGATTCTACTTTATATAGTTTATTTCCTTAGGAAGTTTAGCAAACCTTGTGTGAACCCTCGGAAATAACAACTGGGTAAACCTCAGGAGCGTGGCCGTACTTGGCTGTGAACTTAGCGGTAACGTCCTCTACGAACTTGTCGTAAAGCTCGTCCTTCACCAAGTTGATGGTGCAGCCACCGAAGCCACCACCCATGATACGGCTACCTGTAACGCCGTCTTCCTTGGCTACATCGTTCAAGAAGTCAAGCTCCTCGCAGCTTACCTCGTACTCCTTGCTCAAGCCGTGGTGAGTCTCGTACATCTTCTGACCAACAGTCTCGTAGTCGCCCTTCTCAAGCGCATCGCAAACTGCGAGCACACGGTCCTTCTCGCCCAATACGAAGTGAGCGCGGCTGTAATCCTCTTCGCCTACCTCGGCACGAACCTCTTCCAACTGCTCCCATGTGCAGTCGCGAAGTGTCTCAAACTTAGCCTCTGGGTGCTTGGCTGCAATGTGCTTAACCACATTCTCGCAAGAGTTGCGACGGTCGTTGTATGGAGAACCTGCCAACTCGTGCTTAACCTTGGAGTTGACCAAGCAGAGCTTGTAACCCTTAGGCTCGAATGGGAAGTACTCAAACTCACGGCTGTTGCAGTCGAGGCGCATCAACTTGCCCTCCTTGCCAAATACAGAGGCAAACTGGTCCATGATACCACAATTTACACCAATATACTTATGCTCGGTAGCTTGGCCAGCCAATACGAGGTCCCACTTAGAAACCTTGTTGTCGCCGAAGAGGTCGTTGAGAGCGAAAGCGAAGCAACTCTCCAAGGCAGCAGAAGAAGACATACCTGCACCGAGAGGCACGTCGCCATAGAATGCTGCATTGAATCCTTTAACGTCAACGCCCAATGCCTTCATCTCCTGGCAGATACCATAGATGTAGCGAGCCCAAGAAGCGCGAGGTCCCTGTGGGTCGTCAACCTTGAACTCTACACGGTCCTTCAAGTCGATAGAGTAGAGCATGACTGTGTTGGTGCCGTTAGGACGAATCTCTGCCATGATACCCTTGTCAACTGCGCCAGGGAATACGAATCCACCATTGTAGTCGGTGTGCTCACCGATGAGGTTGATACGACCTGGAGACATATAAATATTACCTGTTTTGCCATCGAAATGCTTGATGAAGCGGCTTCTTACTTTTTCGATATCCATAATTTTGAATAGTTTTGATTGTTAATATTAAAGATTTGTTGATTATCAATGATTCCCAAGAGAGAAGATGCTCTTGGGAATGGGTATTTTTAGAAGATATTAATCTACAGGAATGTCCTTGTTGATGTTCTTGCAACCTGCCACGGCGTAGAAGAACATGTAAGCCATAGAAACAAGAGGTACGATGTAGCTCAACATATAACCTGCGTTGTCGGCGATGAAGTTCTGTACCAATGGCATCAAGCCACCGCCTACTACCATCATCATGAAGATACCAGAAGCCTGGGCGGTGTATTTGCCAAGACCCTCGGTGGCAAGGTTGAAGATGGAAGACCACATGATAGAGGTGCAGAGACCGCAAAGTACCAAGAACATGGCTGAGATAGGCACAGTTACCATTTGGAATGATGAGCCTGTGAACACTGGCATTTCCACTGTGGTTGACTTACCGAGAAGTACTGCCAAGAGGATGAATACCATGCCTGCTCCGTTGGCTACAATCATCATGGCACGGCTAGATACCTTGTCGGCGATGAAGCTGGAGCAAAGACGACCTACCAACATGAGCAACCAGTATGTACCTGCAACGAAACCACCGATGGCTGCTGCGTTGGCCAAAGCTGCGCCGTTGATGAAACCACCACCGTTGGCTGTTGTGTCAGAGATGTAGAAGTTCAATGTTCCAGGGATACCTACCTCAACACCTACATATACGAAGATGGCGATAACGCCGAGGTTGAAATGGCGGAATGCCCAAGGTGAATGCTCGAAAACTGTCTTGTCTGTAGTCTTGCCCATCTCTGGGTCTTGAATAGGAATGAAGAGCAAGCAAACGAAGGCTGCTGCAAAGACAGCAAGGGCGATGTAGAGTACCAAGTTGACATCTACCATCTTGGTGTTGGCTGTCACGGTACCAATGAGAGCACCTACGAGCATAGGGGTTAAAGTACCAGACAAGGAGTTAAGCGTACCACCGATGAGGTTCAACTGGTTACCACGGTTGCCACCACCGCCGAGAAGGTTCAACATTGGGTTTACTACTGTGTTCAAGATACATACAGCGAAGCCTGAGATGAAGGCACCGAACAAATAAACGCAGAAGCCAGATACATCGGCTCCAAATTTACCTGAAAGGAACTGGATGAATACGCCTACGAAACCTGTTGCGATACCTGCCAAGGCTGTTTTCTTATAACCAATCTTGGTCAAAAGTTTACCAGCAGGGATACCCATGAAGAGGTATGCCAGGAAGTTCATGGCGTTACCCAACATACCGATCATGTTGGCACTACCGCTGTCGGCGAATACATTTTTCCAGATGACTCCGATAGGAGCTGCGAGGTTGGTTACGAATGAAATCATCGCATAGAGAAACATCATAGTGATGATGGCGATGATATTACCATTTTGTTTTTGGTTTTCCATTTTTTTAATAGTTGATATTGTTTAATGTTTTGTTTTAGACTTTGAAAGGAGTGACAGTTTTTGAGCTGCCACTCCTATGTTAGTTGTGTTTTGGATGTTTTTGTTACCTCATCCCAAAACGGCTATTTCTTTTATTTGTCAACGCCAAACTTATAGATGGTCTTCTGCATGTAAGTTTCTCCTGGCTTCAAACGGCAACTTGGGAAATAAGGATGGTTTGGTGTGTCAGGGAATTTCTGTGCCTCGAAGCAAACAGCGCTGCGACGTGGGAATGTGGCACCGTGCTGACCAGAGATACCTTCCAAGAAGTTACCGGTGTACATCTGCATACCAGGTTCTGTAGTATAGACTTCCATCGTACGGCAGCTAACAGGGTCTTTGATGCGAGCGGCGAAGCTCAACTCGCCTTCTTCCTTCTTGTTCAATACATAGTTGTGGTCATAGCCTTGGCCATTCTTGATCTGCTCATTGTCAGCGTTGATGTCTTGGCCAATAGGCTTTGGAGTACGGAAATCGAATGGTGTACCCTCTACCTTCAAGATTTCACCCGTTGGAATGGATGTCTCGTCAATAGGCAAATAATAGTTGGCATTTACCTCGCAGATGATGTTGTCGATGGTTGGGGTAGGGTTGCCAATGCCCTGGATAGAGAAGAAACCATGGTTGGTCAAGTTGACGATGGTCTCCTTGTTGGTTGTTGCTTGATACTTGATGACCAACTCGTTGTCATCAGTCAGGGTATAAGCTACCCAAACGACCAATTCGCCTGTAAATCCTTCCTCGCCGTAAGGGCTTGTGTATTTCAGTACGACAGCGTTGTCGCTCATGCGTGTAGCATCCCAAACCTTGGTATGGAAGCCTGTAGGGCCTCCGTGCAGATGGTTCTTGCCATTGTTGCAAGCCAACTGATATTCTTTGCCATGGAGAGTGAACTTACCATCGCAAATACGGTTGCCATAGCGGCCGATAAGCACGCTCAAGAATGGCTCTGGTGAATTGATAACATCTTGGATATTATCATGACCTTGGATCAGGTTAGCATAGTTGCCGTCTTTGTCAGGCATCATAATAGCTACAATAGCACCACCGTAGTTTGTCACTGCGACCTCGTTGCCTTGGTTGTTCTTCAAAATGAAAAGATCTGTCTGCTTTCCATTCACAGTGGTCTGAAAATCCTCTCTTTTCAGACCACAGAGGTTTTCTACTTCTGCGCTCATAATATCATAATTTTTTAGTTACTTTATCGTTTAAGTTATTAACTACTGCAAAGTAACTAAAAAAAAATGATTTTTACAAATTTTTTTCCAACTTATTGATTTAAAAAAACAAAAAATATCTTACGAAAGGAAATCGGCTACGATGTAGCTCGATCCGCCCACGAAGATGAAATCCTCTGTGCTTGCATCTGCCAATGCAGCCTTAAATGCTTTATCTACAGAAGAATACGGCTTTCCAGACAATCCTGACGATGCTCCTAAATTGGCGATTTTTTCTACTTTTATGGCTCTTTTGGTCGTTGCTTGCGTCCAATAGTAAATTGCGTCTTGAGGAAGCATTTTCATCACTGTTGTTACATCTTTGTCATCTACCATGCCGAAGACGATGCGAAGTTGCTTGCAAGGTTGCGACTTGATTTGTGGGGCTAGGTATTGCCATCCGCCGACGTTGTGACCTGTGTCGCAGATGACCAACGGCTTGTCTTGCATCTTCTGCCATCGTCCCATCAGACCTGTCAGTTCGTTTACATGAGCAATGCCATTTTTGATGCTTTGAGGATTTGAAATGATTGGTTGGACAGAGTTTTGTACAGAATGTGATGATGTCTTGCATTGCGAGTTGGAGGCGTCTTGTTTTGCCAAAAGATTACAAGCGTTGAGTATGGTGTTCATGTTCTTGGCTTGATAGTCGCCGCGAAGCTCGCCAGTGAGTTCTCCCCAGCTCCTTGTGCTGTATTTCATTCCGTCAGGGCAATGCCTTGCCTCCATCACCTCTTGGTACTCCTTGTCTTGTGCGAAGAGGATGGGAGCTTGCATTTCCTTGGCTTTTGCTTCGAAGACAGGTCTTGTCTCTGGGATGTCTTCGCCGATGACGACGGGTACCCCTGGTTTGATGATGCCTGCCTTTTCGCCTGCAATCTCTGCCAAGGTGTTGCCCAAGAATTGGGTGTGGTCAAGGCTGATATTGGTGATGATGGAAAGGATAGGGGTGATGATGTTGGTGCAGTCGAGTCTTCCTCCAAGTCCCACTTCTATGACGGCAATGTCAACCTTTTGCTCAGCGAAGTACTTGAATGCCAAGGCGGTGGTCAACTCGAAGAAGGAAGGATGCAACGGTTCGAAGAAAGCACGTTCCTGGTCAACGAAGTCAATGACGTATTGCTCGGGCACGCATTCTCCGTTCACTCGGATTCTTTCTCTGAAATCCACGAGATGTGGAGAGGTGTAGAGTCCTACCTTGTAACCTTCGGCTTGAAGAATGGCAGCAAGGGTGTGCGAGCAAGAGCCTTTGCCGTTGGTTCCTGCGATATGGATGGTCTTGAATTTGCGATGGGGATGACCGAAATGCTCATCCAGGGCTTCGGTTGTTTGCAATCCTGGCTTGTAGGCGGGTGCGCCTACTTTCTCGAATACGGGGGTGCTATTGAAGAGATATTCAATGGTTTCTTGATAATTCATCGTGTTTGTGTCGTTTGGTAGGATGTTTGTGTCGTTTGGTAGAGACCTCTCTGCTTTACACCTTATTATATAAGTAAAGAGAAACTTTACATGATATAAATAAAGTGAAACTTTCGTTATAAGCTATGATATGTAAGGAGAAGCTTTCCAACGTTTGGACGTGAATTTTTTTATTCAAAGCAAAAGGAGCAAACCTATATCCTTCTTTTTAGAATATAGGATGCCCCTTTCTTTGTAAAGCTTTCTATCATTTATTTAAACAAGTTCTTGAAACTCTCGAAGAGAGACTTCTTGGTGGCGTTGTCTGCCTTGAAGTTCTCGCACTCCTTGAATTTCAAAACGAGCTCTTTCTCTTCCTTTGACAGAGTCTTTGGTACGAATACGGTTATGTTGACGATGATGTCGCCCTTGCCATAGCCATAGCCTTGCACGGCAGGAAGACCCTTTCCTCTGAGTCGCATTTGCTTGCCTGGCTGTGTGCCTGGCTCAATCTTGAGTGTGGCCTTGCCGTCAAGTGTAGGTACTTCTACCTCGCCACCGAGTGTGGCTGTCGTGAAGTCAAGTACTAAGTTGTAGTACAAGTCTTGTCCGTTGCGCTCGAAGATGTCGCTCTTCTCTTCCTGGATGAGCACCTGTATGTCGCCATTGATGCCATTGTGCTTGCCGGCGTTACCCTTGCCGCGAACGGTTACGACCATGTTGTCTTCTACACCAGCAGGAATGTTGATTTCAACGACCTCGTCTCCTTTGACGATACCCTCGCCTCCACAGTGTGGACATTTCTTCTTGATGATGGTACCCTCGCCATGACAATCAGGACAAGCTACTTGGGTCTGCATCATGCCGAACATGGAGCGAACGGTTTTTATCGTCACACCGCTACCATGACAGGTAGGACAAGTCTCTGGCTGTGCACCGCCTTCGCAACCTGTACCATGACAGTCTGGGCAGGTAACGTCCTTGCGAATCTTAAACTTCTTGGTTACGCCTGTAGCGATTTCCTGCAAGGTGAGCTTTACCTTCACGCGCAAGTCGCTTCCTTGGTATTGCTGGCGAGCACTGCCGCCACCAAATCCACCGCCGAAGCCGCTGAATCCACCGCCATGGCCACCGAAGATGTCGCCAAACATGGAGAAAATGTCATCCATGTTCATGCCGCCACCTCCGCCGAAGCCTCCGAATCCACCTTGTGGACCGTCGAATCCGAACTGATCGTATTGCTGGCGTTTCTGAGGGTCACGCAAAACATCGTAAGCCTCTGCTGCCTCCTTGAATTTTTCCTCAGCCTCCTTGTTGCCAGGGTTGCGGTCTGGGTGATACTTGATGGCTATCTTTCGATAAGCCTTCTTTATTTCGTCCTCTGATGCTGACTTGTCAACGCCAAGCACCTCATAGTAATCTCTTTTTGCCATTTTATAGAGTGAGCCTCAAAGCCCGTTGTCGTTTACTTGTTTATGTTGAATCCTTTGGTTATTGGCCTACTGCTACCTTTGCGTGGCGAATGACCTTGTCGTTGAGGGTGTAGCCTGTCTGAACGCAGTCGATGACTTTGCCCTTCTTGTCGTCTCCCATGCCAGGAACCATAGCGATTGCCTCGTGGAAATCTGTATCGAAGTCCTTGTCGGCTGTCTCAATCTTCTTGACACCCAGACCTTCGAGAGCCTTGGTGAACTTGTTGAAAATCATCTGTACACCTTCCTTGATGACCTTCGGGTCCTCGCTCTTGTCGGCGATGGCGCGCTCGAAGTCGTCGAGTACTGGCAGGATGGCAGAGATGGTCTTCTCTCCACCGTTGAGGATCAAGTCTGCTTTCTCCTTGAGGGTGCGCTTGCGGTAATTCTCAAACTCTGCTGTCTTATAGAGCAACTGTTTCTTGAGTTCCTCTACTTCTTTCTGTGCTTGCTCAAGAGGGTTGAGCTTTACTTCCTCTGCCTTTTTGTCGGCAGACTCTTCACTTTCCGCCTTTTTGTCAGCAGATGTGTCAGCCTTAGCTTCTTCTGTCTCTTTCTCGCTGTGGTTCTCTGCTTGATCCTCGGAAGAGTTCTCTGAAGTAGCCTTGTTATGCTCCTGCTCGTTAGAAACCTGCTCGTTATGAGCTTGCTCCTTGACGTTTCCGTCTTCTATCTTTATTTCTTTCTCTTTAGACATAGTTGTAAATTTGCTTTTTAATTTTTTGAATATCATATTCACAAAAAGTGTGCCAACCTTATGAAAGGCTGGCACCTGCTATATATTATATATAATGTATAATCTATAAAACTTTCTATTTTAGAAAAAATGATAGCAATACTTGTTCGCAATCATGCTAAAGATTATTGCAAACCGTACATCTTGGCTTTCTGCTCCTTGATGGCCTCGTCGTAGATGTACTCATCGTATGACATGAGTTTGTCGATGGTACCTGCTGGAGTCAGTTCGATGATGCGGTTGGCCACGGTGTTGATGAACTCGTGGTCGTGGCTGGCGAAGAGGATGTTGCCCTTGAATGCTACCAAGTTGTTGTTGAATGCCTGGATGCTCTCCAAGTCCAAGTGGTTGGTTGGAGTGTCGAGAATCAAGCAGTTGGCGTTCTGCAACTGCATACGGGCAATCATACATCTCATCTTCTCACCTCCGGAGAGCACGTTCACCTTCTTCAATACTTCCTCGCCGCTGAAGAGCATACGACCTAAGTAGCCTTTCATGGCCACCTCGTTGCCTGGACCATATTGGCTCAGCCAGTCAACCAAGTTCTTGTCGCTCTGGAAGAAAGCGGTATTGTCGAGTGGGAGGTAAGCGGTCGTGATGGTCACGCCCCACTTGTATTCACCTGCGTCGGCCTTGCGGTTACCGTTGATGATCTCGAAGAGGGCGGTCATAGCCTTAGGGTTGTGAGAGAGGAATACCACCTTCTCGCCCTTTTCGATGTTGAAGTTGACGTTGTCAAAGAGTACTGTTCCGTCCTCATCGACAGCCTTCAAGCCTTCTACCTCCAAAATTTGGTTGCCTGGTTCGCGATCCATCTGGAAGATGATGCCTGGGTACTTGCGGCTTGATGGGCGGATCTCCTCAACATTCAACTTCTCCAACATCTTCTTGCGGGAAGTTGTCTGCTTGCTCTTTGCCACGTTGGCTGAGAATCGACGGATGAACTCCTCCAACTGCTTCTTCTTCTCCTCTGCCTTCATCTTCTGGTTCTGAGCTTGGCGGAGAGCCAACTGAGAACTCTCGTACCAGAAAGAGTAGTTACCTGCAAACATGGTTATCTTACCGAAGTCAATATCGACGGTCTGTGTACTAACAGAGTCGAGGAAGTGACGGTCGTGAGATACCACCAATACGGTTTGCTCCACGTTGCTCAAGTATTCCTCCAACCACTCTACGGTGTCGAGGTCGAGGTCGTTGGTAGGCTCGTCGAGGAGGAGGTTGTCAGGGTTGCCGAAGAGGGCTTTTGCCAACATGACACGCACCTTCTCTGTATTAGAAAGCTCACCCACGAGTTTGTCATGCTGTTCCTCCTTCACGCCGAGGTTTTGGAGAAGCTGTGCAGCGTTGCTCTCAGCCTCCCAACCATTCATTTCTGCGAACTTTAACTCCAAGTCGGCAGCGCGGTTACCATCTTCCTCTGTCATCTCTGGTTTAGCGTAGAGACGCTCACGCTCCTTCATGTTTTCCCAGAGAGGCTGGTGACCCATGAGGACAGTGTCCATTACACGATATTCATCGTATTTGAAGTGATCCTGTTCCAATACGGAAAGACGCTCGCCTGGACCAAGCTCCACCGTACCCTTGTTGGGTTCCAAGTCGCCGCTGATGGCACGGAGGAATGTTGACTTACCGGCACCGTTGGCACCGATAATACCATAGATGTTACCATGAGTGAACTTGAGGTTCACGTCCTTGTAAAGAACTCTCTTTCCGAATTGAATTGCAAGATTTGTTACTGTAATCATTATATATTATACCTTATTCTTTTTAGTTTTGGGTGCAAAATTACGAAAAAATATTTGAATATCAATAATTTATTGTGGAAACTTGCTTAATTTTTAGTTAAAATGTATCTGAAACTTGGCGGTATTGCCAAAAAGACGTACTTTTGTAAGCCAAAATTAAGAATATATCCAATGGTACATCAAAGCAATAAATGGCAGAATCATGCCAAGAACTATCGAGGGGGCTACGGCGTTCCTCACGACTACGACCACTATACGGTCGGCAAGCCAGCTCCGCTCTTGGAGTGGCTTCTTGCGAATGTGAAGAGTGAGAGCAAGACGAAGATTAAACAAACTTTACAGGGTAGGGGCATCAAGGTGGATGGCAAGGTTGTCACCCAGTTCGACTATGCCTTGCGCCCAGGTATGAAAGTTGCGGTAAGCAAGACGAAGAAAAACAATGAACAGTTTAAGAGCAAATATGTCAAGATTGTTTACGAGGACAGATATCTTGTCGTGGTAGAGAAAAACGTCGGCATCCTGAGTATGGCGGCAGGTCATTCCACTCTCAATGTCAAGGCTGTGCTCGATGATTATTTTCATAAGACTCGCCAAAACTGCCAGGCGCATGTCGTCCATCGTCTCGACCGTGACACTTCGGGCTTGATGATCTATGCCAAGGACAAGCAAACGGAGTTGGCTTTGGAGGATGACTGGCATCATAATGTCTATGACAGAAGATACGTCGCTGTAGTCTCTGGAGAAATGGAGGAAGACGAGGGTACGATTGCCAACTGGCTCAAGGACAACAAGGCTTATATAACTTATAGCAGTCCTACGGATAATGGCGGTAAGTATGCTGTTACTCACTTTCATACGCTTGCTCGTTCGACCGAACATTCTTTGGTGGAATTCCGTTTGGAGACAGGGCGCAAGAACCAAATCCGTGTGCATACAGCCGACATGGGACATCCTGTCTGTGGCGACATCAAGTATGGTAATGGTGATGACCCTTGCCATCGTCTTTGCCTCCATGCCTATGTGCTCTGTTTCTATCATCCCGTGACCCATCAGCCGATGGAGTTTGAAACACCGATACCAGCGGAGTTCCGTCGCCTTTTCAAATAAACTTCGCTTGGATGTTGCTGTCAGAAAAGCATCGTTTCAGGCATTAGTAAAAGTAAAATATTAAGAAAAAATGGATAATTTCGGATATTATGTTTTCGCCTTGGTAGTGCTCATTGTTGGCTTCCTGATTGTAAAGAAAGTTGCCACTTGTATGATCAAGGCTGTAGTGGCAATCATCGTGCTTGCAGTGTTGGCAGGTATTTATTGGCTGTATTTCTCCTAAGTATAGGATAAGAAGGTAGGCTGATTGTATTTGTTTTAGATTTTGATAGGTAAATGAAGAAACGGAGAATTGTTTTCCTTGGCTACTTGTGCTTTGTTATTTTGTCTGTCGGTATGTTCTTTTCAGCTTGTAGCCGTGGTGCAGGGAGTAACAGCCGACAAATCAAGAGCAAGGAAGATTTGAAAGGTGCTGTTATTGGTGTACAGTTAGGTACAACGAGTGATGGACTCGCCACTGAGTTGGAGAGGAAGGGCGACGGCACAAAGGTGGAGCGATACAACAAGGGAGCTGATGCAATTCAGGCTCTTCGACAAGGTAAGATAGACTGTGTGGTGACCGATGAGGCACCAGCTAAGGCTTTCTTGCGAGTGAATCCTTCGCTTTGCGTTTTGCCCGAGACTTTCGACGAGTCAGGATTTGCCATTTGTGTGGCTAAGGGTAATGAGAATTTGCAAAAAGCACTGAATAGTGCCATTCGTCAACTTCAAGTGAATGGTACGATTGATTCCATCGTTCAGCGTCACATGGTGCAAGGCTTGGCTGTCGCTTATACTCCCAAGGCATCGGATGCCAAGAAGATAGGACAGGAAGCCTTGTCGCAGCTAGGTTTGAAGAAAACACTCCGATTTGCCACCAACGCCACATTCGAGCCTTTCGAGTATTACCAGGCGGGCAAGATTGTGGGCATCGACGTAGATGTGGCTCATGCCCTCGGCGATTGCCTTGGAGTGGATGTCGAGATGCTTGATATGGAGTTTGATGCCATCATTACTTCTGTTCAGATGGGCAAGGCGGATGCAGGTATCGCGGGCATCACGGTGACCCCTGAAAGAGAGAAAAACATCAACTTCACTGATAATTATACCAATGTGCGTCAGGTGATTGTCGTAAATACAAGTTCGGAAGCAGTTGCTGGCAACCAGCAGGGATTTGTGGATAAGTTCAAGTCTTGTTTTGTGGAGGATGGTCGCTATCAGTATCTATTGACTGGCTTGGGCAATACACTTGTCATAACCTTCTTCGCCATTATTCTCTCAGTTATCTTGGGTACACTGATAGCTATTGTTCGGGCGACGCATGAGCGACAGGGTAATCTGCGTTTCCTAGATATGATTTGTCAAGTTTATCTTACGATCATTCGTGGTACGCCTACGATGGTACAGTTGCTCATTATTTATTATGTCGTTTTTGCATCAGCTGACATCAACAAGATTTTCGTGGCGGTCATCGCCTTTGGTTTGAACTCAGCTGCTTATATCGCCGAGGTGATTCGCTCAGGCATCATGTCGGTGGACAAGGGACAGATGGAGGCTGGAAGAAGTCTAGGACTTTCTTATGGCAAGACGATGCGTCTCGTCATCTTGCCACAGGCGTTTAAGAATGTACTGCCTGCCATGGGCAACGAGTTGATAACTCTGCTCAAGGAGACATCCATCAGCGGCTACATCGGGTTGGTGGATTTGACCAAAGGCTCTGATATTATCCGCAGTATCACTTACGAGGCTATGTTGCCATTGGGAGTGGTGGCGTGCATTTATCTCGTTATTGTTCTCGGACTTTACACGGGTGTTCGTCGATTGGAGAAGTATCTTAGAAAGGGCGAGAGAAAATAAATAAAACGTAATCATCATGCAAGAGAACAATTTGAAATCGTCAAGTGAGATTGAACTCATCAAGATCGAGGGACTTGTAAAGCGTTATGGCGACAATACGGTTCTGAAGGGTATCTCTACTTCCATTCGTCAGGGCGAAGTGGTGGCTATCATCGGTCCTTCGGGTTGCGGAAAAAGTACCTTTTTGCGTTCCATCAATCTCCTGGAGCAACCTTCCGAGGGTAAGATTTGGATTGAAGGCACGGATATCACTTCACGTGAGAATGACATCAATAAGATGCGTCAACGAGTCGGAATGGTGTTCCAACAGTTCAATCTTTTTCCTAATATGACCATTCGCCGCAACATCATGTTGGCTCCCGTAGAGTTGGGTAAGATGAATAAGACTGAGGCGGATGCCAAGGCTACGGATTTGTTGGATCGTATCGGCTTGCTCGATAAAGCGGACAGTTATCCCGATAGTCTTTCGGGTGGTCAGAAACAACGTGTGGCGATAGCGCGAGCCTTGGCGATGAATCCCGAGGTGCTGCTTTTCGACGAACCAACTTCTGCGCTCGACCCGGAAATGGTAGGCGAGGTGTTGCAATTGATGAAAGAGGTAGCGGCAGGAGGAATGACGATGGTGGTGGTGACGCACGAGATGGGATTTGCCAGGGAAGTAGCCAATCGTGTGCTTTTCTTTAGCGATGGGTATATCACCGAAGAAGGAACGCCCGATGAGGTT
>ERZ808259.214-NODE-214-length-33189-cov-4.878041_pt1 | contig 33189 bp, 51 predicted proteins | sample MGYA00521279_ERZ808259 | MGnify/ENA primary metagenome ERZ808259 (study PRJEB31516, sample SAMN03275586) | gut metagenome | biome: mammalia-associated habitat; material: feces | host: Papio cynocephalus | place: Kenya | collected 2012-07-27 ... | reverse complement strand
CTTTTCCATAGCTTCCACCAGCTCGCTATGCTCATCGTCAGACAGATACACCAGCCTATTAGGCTCGCGATAACCGTCAGTGCGCACAGTGTACCAAACGTCTACAATGCCCTCAGAAGGCGTGTAGGAGGCCGTAAACTTGTCCTGCGGCAGTCTTTCATGGAACTTGCTAAACTCACTGTCAGGGAGCGTGAAGGTCATCTGAACCTCATCTCCATACCACACCTCAGGAAGGCCGTAAAAACTAATCTTGCTAATGTTCATAATTCATTCTCCTTATCAAATATGACAGTCAAGAACCGTACAAAACCATTCATCACTATGATTTTTTAGAGCGTCATCCCACTCTGCATCATACTTCATAGTGCCCTCATTTGTCGCATTAGACACGCCAAACCATCCCATGTGGCCGGGTTCATGCCAATGTCCATCAGGGTCAAGAAAAGCATAGGGGCGAAATCTCTCACCTGCGGTCTGTTCACTGAAGTCAACCTTACCCAGCTTTTCACCATTATTCTTCACCAGATGTGCCCATCGCTCACCAGCATCGTCAAACCAATCCCATTTAGCATGGGGATTAGTCCAGTAGCCAACGACCTTATCTTCCTCATTGTAATAATCATATCCATGTTCGCGGAGGAGAAAACTTTCAAAGTCAGGATATTTGTCAGTTTTCGCCGCATATTCGGCTTCCAGATCATCAACCTCTGCCGTCTGTTCAATTTCAGGCAAATATTGATAATTCTCATCAAACGGGTGCATAATATGCTCAAGATCAGCCTTAGTCGGTTTGTAAGTGGTCAAAACGGCACACAGATAATGGCTCATAATTCTATCCCCTTCCTTATTCCGCAATGATGGCGACGAAATTACTTTCCGCAATGGCATCCTTCCATGCGTCATCAGAACCATCGCTCGCATGGCGCTCACCCTTCCAGAAGAAAGACGCATAATGCGAAATCTTGCAGTCGTACAGCGCGTAATTATAATTCCAGTCCATGCCGTAAGGATACATAACGACGCGCTTACAGTCGGGAAGCTTCTCAAAACGGTCTTTCAGAAACACGATGGAGTAAGTTTCCTGCGGCTCGATGATCGTCGCATACTTGAATTTATCGCTCATCTCAAAGCACAGCATACTTTCCTTAGTGGTTGTGAAAGAGTAGTGGCGCTCGCCGTTCTCATTAACAAAGAAGGCGTAATCATCGGGGAGCATACTGAAGTCGTTGTCATCATCATAGTAGACACCAGTTTTGCTCAGAGCCTTGTAGCCGGTCAGGTCGGGGGTGGCAGTGTTCGAGAACAGAATAGCCTTGTTGGTAGTCATGGTCATTTCTCCTTTTCTTTGTTTCATGGCCTTATTATAACACAGAATGGCAAGAATGTCAAGTTAAGTAATCGTTAATTGTTATTATCTTCTATCGTCATCTTTACCCCCACAGCTTCCACTTCCGTATCGCTATCAATCTCTTCAAGTGTAAAAAGTCCATTAGTGAGATTAACGGCATTATAGAGGCAATCTACATCGTTATTTCTTACTTTCATGTATTTGTATCCATCGCCGTAGGCATCATCCTGCTTTATCTCGAAAACCGTGCCAAGCTCAAGCTTGTAAAAAGGCACAACTTCCTTAGAACCCTTTTTCGTAATCTTAATCGCCATAATCATTTCTCCTTTTCATTCAAGTCGTTCGCTCAATCAACAATGACATTATAGCATGACGAGTCGAAAAAGTCAAGTTAAGTGATTGTTAATTATTGTCCCGTTCAGTTAACAACTAATTGCGCCGACATTTCTTCTACTATTTCATTCAACATAAACCAGTCGGGAGTAAAGGCATCTTCTTCCATGCGAATCGCATTGGCAAGATATGCACTATCAGCAGGGCGGTTAATCTTCATATATAACTGGCCTTCATGATTATTTTCGAGCGGCCTAAAAATGGCTCCAGCAGCCAAAGAATTGAAAGACACGTTCTTACTATTGTTGTTTACCACAATTTTCATCTTATTCACTCCTTAAAAGCAGATTCGAGGAAATCCCATTCTTCATCCACAGGATAGTAAGCAAGAACAACTTTAGTATTCTCACTCTTGTTATACCAAACATCAATTTCCGGACGGCACTGGCCATAGTTATATCCGTAGATAAACTCAAAGTTATACGCGCCGATAGAATTAGCCACCTTGGCATGACGGCACTTGACAGAAGTGCCCAGATAATAATGGGGCTTGTCCGTAAAATAGACAGTAGATGCGTTAAAAACAATGTCTTTCATATCTCATTCTCCCTTCTCCATAATAACTTCCTCGACCAGCACTTGCAAAAAACACTCTTCTTCCACAGTCAGCGGCAGATAAGTAAACCAAACCTTGTTCGCTTCTTCATTTTCCATCTGATAGGACAGCTCAACCTTATCCTCAGACGGATAAACATAGACACAGACATTGCCGCAAAACTCGTCACCGCGCTTTTTCGGAATATCATCGGAAAAATCAGGCGCGAAAATGAGTGCCTGTATCATGTCATCATCGTAAAACACATCAGAAACAATGGTATTGTGACGATTAAAACGGCGCGTCTTAGTCATGGTTGATTACCCCTTTCCTTGATTACATTCTTATTATAGCACGGATGGAAGCCAAAGTCAAGTTAGGATTAGGTTAAATATGCCAATAGTGATTCGGGCTAATAGAATAATAAATCAGCCACGGAAGGCCGATAAAGCCGCACAGAGACAGAAAAATCCACTTCACCAGACTATGCCCCTTTTGCTCGCGATTATAAACAACTGGATACTTAGGCTTCATAATTATCACATTCTCCTTCTTCAAAACCTTTATTTTTATCTACATTCGGCAAATCAACATCAAACCTATCTCCCGAATAATAAATCCCCGCCGAATGAAACGGCCTAATTATTCTCTCCATCTTTCAGTACCTCATATTAAGCTTCAAAAATCTATCCCTCCATCAACTGAGCAAGAAACTCCCACTCTTGTTCATTTTCAATAATTTCACTAACCGCATTTGCGGCAGATTTCACAATGATTTCAAAGTCCCCACGCTCAGGCAGGTAAACCGCATAAACGTGCTTAAAGTGCGCGTTATCAATAGCCGTAGTGGATAGTTCGACTGCACAGCCTTTAACAATGGTGCGGCGAATGGCTGTATTAGTGAAGTTGAATGTTTCCCTCTTCATAAGCTTGTTCCCCCTTTCATATTATTAGTATAACATAGAATGGACAATTTGTCAAGTTAAATCTCGGTAATATAGGCTTCAAGAAAGTCGAAATCGGGATGGTCGGGAAATACATTGCTCTTATGCACTCTGTTGTCTCCGTCAATGAAAGAAACAAAAATGGCGTGCTCACGCTTCTTATTATAATAATAACCGTAGGCAAATACAAAGTCATGCCATCCATAATCATTCTTTACATTAGCCATGCGGATTATGGCATCTCCGTGTTTCTTCATACAGTATTCTTTGCGGTGCGGCATGGTAGTGTAGTTGAAACGAAGCCTATCCATTTCATTCATATTTTCCATTCTCCTTACACTTAGTATAGCACTTTTCCGCCCCATTGTCAAGTTAAGGTTCCGTAATATAATTCTTCAAGAACTCAAAGTCGGGATGATCGGCAAACATGGTCATGCGGTGAGTTGTTCCGAACTCATCCAGACAATCAATATAAATCGCATAACTTGCCGCGCGATAGCTGTACCCCAGAACGAATGTGAAGTCGTGAAAGCCGCAATCATTTAGCACATCCGCGTGCCGAGAAATGGAGCTGCGAAAGTCTTTGCGCGGGAGCTTGGGATAGGATAATGTGGATTTGTTGAAATGAAGGACGGAGATTTTGTTGGCCATGGTGCGTCATCCTTTCTGTTTGGTTGATGGGTATAGTATAGCATGGAGTGGGGAGATTGTCAAGTTAAGAAACTGTTATTAGCAAGAAGGAAGCATAATGCTTTTGCCTTCTTGTTCCATTTCTATCGCTCCCAGATTGTGTATACCATTCTTTTCAAAAGCACGACAAATCTTTGGCAGCTTGCTAATTTTAGCATCTTCCCATAATATACCTTCATCATCTCTTGTTCCTTCTTTATCAATACAAGTCAGATTCGGTATTTTATTGAGTATTTCTTCCCCGCCTACTTCATTAACGGGCAAGGCACGATTAGCTATCAATATATAGGCATATTCACTATTTTTCTTAAATGGCAAACCCGCGTCATAGCTATCTCCATTCATAAAAAAACCAAAATTAGTTATTAGTATTCCAATACATTTTGGTATATTTCTTCCGAGACACTTACAAAAATATACATCCTTTTCATTTCCACGCTTAATACAATTAGCCGGAAGAATATACCATTTATCGCGTTCAAAACGATTACATGGCTCGAATGGTATATCATGAACAGAAATAAATATTTCTAGATAATTACGAGGCACAAGCTTGGACTTTTCTCTCTTTTTAATAGGCTCAATTTCCACATTAGGATTGAAATTATAGAAGCCGACATCTCCATCCTGTTTCATGTAGCCCACGTCAATCAACTCCTGCATCGCGCTGTAATACTGTCGCTCACTTGTCGCGGGAAACTTTTCCATAAAGTCAGGCTTGCTCACACAAAAGCGATCTCCTGCGCGCTTGGTGGCCAGATACCAGAACATACAAATGGCCGTCTTGGATAAAACGGCCAGCGGTGCATCAAACACACCATTTTGAACGGATATGGCACCATTTTCTTGCTCAAAGCTGTCTTCAATACGAATGTCGAATAAAAATCCTTTTCCCATTTTTGTCTTTTCTCCTTTTACGATAAAAATATTTTTGTTGATTTTACCAACGAAGTAAGTGTAGCACAAAGAACACAGTTTGTCAAGTTAAGATATTGTTAAAAAGTTATTTAACAGATTCTTAACTTGACTTTTAGTGAAGACTATGATAGAATACTGGGCAGAAAGGAGGTGCTATATATGGCATCTAATAAAATAACACTAAAGAGTAAAAATGAACCAAAAGAAGGAGATAAAAATTATTTTAGAATGAAGAAGGAAGTATTTGAAAATGCTTCTAATAAACTTAGCAGAGTGGGACTTGACTTGTTTATGTTCATCTACTGCTTCAATGCAGAGGGAATAACGTTTGAGCTATCTCAAAGTTATTTTGTGAAGATTTACAAACATGGAAAAACATCCTACCAAAGAGCCTTTAAGGAACTAATTGGAAAAGGCTTTTTGAAAGAAACAGAACAGGGATATGATTTTTGTGCAGAGGGAGAGAAGAATGAACTTTTATAATCGGAAAAAAATAAATATTAGTAAGAGCGCACACAGTTCTTTTCCGAAGAACAAGTATTTTACCTGTATTGACGATGACTATATGTTTCAAGCCATGAATAATTTATCTGGAACAGCTTTTAAGCTATATTGTTATTTTAGCTCAAACAAAAAAGGATTTGTTTTTCTTTTTAATGCAGGAGAGTGTTGTGAAAAAACGGGCATTAGTCGGACTCAATGCAGTCAAGCATTTAAGGAACTTGAAGAGAAAGGTTATCTCAAATACAGTCCAACAGCCGATGCGTATAACTTTAATCCGCAGAATAAATGTATTAAAAATGAATAGACTCAAGAGCTTCTTTGCGGAAGCTCTTTTTATTTATGCATTTTTGTAAAAATAATTGCATTTTTTGTCATTCTTTTTACATTTTTTGCAGTAAGAATGTCATTTTTTGTAAAAATAATTGCATAAAATGATATAATTTTTACATTTTTGAAAAAAGCAAAAAAATAACATTCGGCAGTGCTTTGTATGCGACAATTATACTTTATTGATTCTACCCCCATTGACAAAACAAGTCTTGTGCTTTTGTCAAAATCATATACAAAAACGAAAAAAGTTATGCACTTTTTGTAAAAAGAATATACAAAAATGAAAAAAGAATAGCAGAAAATGTGAAACTTTTTACATTATTGAAGTGGTAAAAACATATAGATAACGCAATTAGAAAGCAGACTGCGCTTTTTTGTTTTTTTTTGCGATATTGTTTTGTAAAAATAATAACAAAAAACAACATTATTTTTACATTTTTTGCAGTAAGTTTAGCAGAAAATGAAAAAAGAATGTACAAAAATGTAAATATTTTTTCATTTCTGAAAATGAATTGAAAATCTAAAAACAATAGTGAAATAGGATTAAAAATATCGTAGCTAATATGGTCGCGCCGTCGCTTTTTGGTATTTATCTTTTCATTTTTGTAAATATTTTTTCATTTTTGTAAATATTTTTTCATTTTTGACTATTCTTTTTACATTTTATGCTAAACTTATATACAAAAATGAAAAAAGAATGTACAAAAATGTAAATATTTTTTCATTTCTGAAAATGAGCTAAAAGTCTAATAACGATAGTAAATAAGCCAAAAACAACGCAATCGATGTTTGCGTGGCCGATTTCTCCATTTGCTTATTTTTGTAAAAATGTAAATATTTTTTCATTTTTGTACATTCTTTTTTCATTTTTGACTATTCTTCTTACATTTTTTAACATAAGTTTAGCGTTTTTTGACAAACTTTTTACATTTAAGGTAATTGACATTTTCGAGAGGACAACATCGCATTTTATTATTTTACTTTTTGTAAAAATAATATACAAAAACGCAAAAAGAATGTCATTTTTTGTCAAACTTATATACAAAAATGTAAAAAGAATGTACAAAAACGCAATTATTTTTACATTTTTGACTATTCTTTTTACATTTAGAACATTGTAAAAATGGTCAGAGTGCTGCACTATCACTAAGAACCGCATTGCGGCCTATTTTTTTAATTTTAGTCATTAGAGGCCGCAAAAAACATTTGCCGTTTTCCGTTAAAAACTTAACGGTTTCCGTTAAATGTTTTAACGGTTTCCGTTAAAAGTAGTCCCATGGTGAGACACTAATATAATATAAATAGACAATTCTATATTACCCCTAAAGGGGTAATATAGAATTGTCGTAATAGATAATAGATAATAACTAACATCCAGTAAATCATTCAAAAATCAGCAAAAAAAGAAAAAAAAAGAAAACCCTCACCAAAATCTCCTGACACGCACCTTTGCGGCGGGACGGCTCCCAAGCCTTCCCCCGCTACGCAAAGCTGCTAATGGGAAAAGAAAAAAAGAAAAACGGTAGCGGCGCGCGTCTGCCATCTTGCGCCCTTGGGTGGGCGCGATGGACAGCCACACCCCGAATGGAGTAAGAAAAAAAGTATGTTAAAAATTCTTATTTCAGCCAGTGAAATCTACACCTAAAATTGTTTCCAGCACCGCACCCATATATTTTCCTCATTCTCAGTCTTAAAGCCGCTAATTTCTCCAAAAACTCCTGTTTCATCGTGTGCTCACCAGAAGCCCATAAATGCCCTCACAGCGCCGCAAGGCGCGTGAGGGTGGAACTGTAAGGGTAAACCATCAAAAACGGCTCTATGAGGCTGTTAGAGGCCGCAGAAGTTATATAGAGAATGGAACAAAGAAATAGCAATAGATATTACTCTTGCTATTAGTCATACCCGCTTATCAAAGCCGTTTTTAACTCTACTCATTCTATATTCCACACACATCCAATTACAGGGCGAAAAATGGCTCTAAAATCGCTTGTAGCCGTTCGGTCGATAAAATGGTCATGCTATTCTACAAGCCGTTTTAAGACCGTTCTGCGGCCTGTGGAACGATGCCGTCTGTAGTCGAAGAAATTGATGCTAAAATCGTCTCTATAACATCATCCTGCCATTTACTCACACTGAGTGCTGGAATGGCTAATTAGTGCTGAAAACACAGTGTGGTCTTGAAGTCCGCAATAAAAGAATGACATAACAAAGCTCATGCGCTCAGACGGGCGCAAGGCCGCTCAATATTTACCCTTACTGTTTGTCGAACAAAGCCTCAAAGCCGCTAATAAGGACGCGCAGAATACACGAGGAAAATGAAACAAAAAACGGCCTGCAAATCTACCCCACCACTTTATCATTCTTGGGGCTAAAAGCGCTAATTTATGCTGAAAACATCGTATCGTATCGTGTTCTACAACATTCTAACAGTGTGGTGAAGCTGTGCAGATGTTTATTTAATTATACCCTATTTTTTATATAAAAATAAGAGTAAAAACCATTTTCAGCTTTCACCCTTATAAGTTTATCAATCTAATGCCTAAAACCGCTAATTTGTTCAATTTCTTCGAGTACAGCCGTAGTTTATAGTGTAATAAAAGCACTAAATCCTCTTTATTTCATACGCCTTATTCCTCCTACTATTTATACGCAAAAAATAAGGGCAAGAACCGTTTCTAATTCTTACCCCTATAATCTATCACCCCATTGCTTAAAACGGCTAATTTCTCTAAAACTCCTATTCCAGCTGTTATACGGAGCGTCCTCGCATCATAGTCTCACAGCGCTTAATTCGTTCCTCTTCTGTTAGTTCTACCTTGCGCGGCACACGAATAGTAAACCAGCTCTTTGGCAAATGCGCCACCATGTAGCCGTGATTGGATTCAGGATAGTCTGTTATTTCCACATCATCTGGATGTTCTTCCTTTAACTTGTTAATGCGGTTAATCCACTTCTTTTCGCAGGTACAAAAAGTCATATGTTTGTCTTCTACAAGATAATTCAGCGCCGTCTCATGAAAATCACTCATATTCCATTCCTTCTTTCTTAATCACATTTCACTGTTTTACCAAACAGATAATCCCCATAATATTTCAAATAACGTCGAGATAACCAATTTTTCATACCTTCATTGTGATTTTTTACCATTTCTTCTCTTGCGGTGGCATATGTTTGTTTTTTATCATAACAATATCTACATATGAAACCCCTATCAGTTCTATACCATTCAGCATTGATGATATTTACAAGTCCACAAAATACACATTTGCGATGCTTCAACTTGGGAATATCAATATCACAGGTATAATTCTTTTTTTATTTCCATTTTCATCATGCCTCTCTTTCAGAAAAGGTTTCAACTCATCTATTCTATTGAACAAATAACCCCCATAATATTTCAAATACCTTTTACTCATCTTCTTTTTCATCTCTGCATTATGCCTCCATATCCATTCAGGATTATCATATTTTTCTGTTCTATTCACCATATCATGCAGACAATTTTTACAAACCATCTTATCATCTATCCTATGCCACTCCGCGCCAATCTCATTCACTCTGCCGCAAAAATGGCACACCTCATGTTGGCACCAGAAGCTACAAAAGTACCATCTTTCATGTCATTGAAAATACGCAAAGAAACATGATTGAAAAATTTGCCGTTCCAGTTTATGAAACCCCTGCAATATATTTCTTTTTTCAACTCGTCCATAGTTTGCTGTGTCATAACTACATCTGACGGCCAATAGTAGTTATGAGTGCGGTAGAAGTTAATGGTGATGTTATCGAGTTTTTCGATAAGTGTTACGATGAATACTTCCTTTCTTTGTTTGATGGGACTATTATAGCACAAAATGATGGAAAAGTCAAGTTAAGATTTTATTCATGCTCTCCAAATAATATTTCGTCGTAAGTTTCCAAATAATTCTCATCCATCTCATTTCTCACAGTTCTATTGTGCTCACGTACCTGCCGCCGCCACTCATCACTTACAGCTCTATGACTATAAATGTTTTCAAAATAATGATCGCAAATGTCTATATGGTCTAAACTTTTCCTTCCTATCTATCCAGCCGCAAAGAGGGCATACACTGTGCTTCAGCTTTACGGAGCCGAAAAAATGAAAATCAGCTTCATTTTCATCTACTTCAATGGGAAAACCAAAATAATTATCATTCCATACGCCCTTTTTTTCTTCCATTTCACGCTTCAAATCCGCATTCATCACCAATTTCCACGGCATAAGACCGCCATGTGTGTCTTTGAAACATTTGGTGTAAAAAACAATGTCGCTAACGTCGCCACATAGAAAACTCATAAGTATCATTCCTCCTTAAAGTTAAACCAGTCGGCTATGTCTTCAAACAACATTTCTTTATATACTTCAAAATAATTCTTGTCCATCCGCTTACGCTACTCTTTCGTTGTTTTACACCCATGTTGCGCGTACCCAACTTTCATCTAAGCTGCACAGTGCATTTTTGTGTCCCATTGAGCTTCCATGCAGTAGTCATTTCATTCACGACCTGATAATTGTATTTCAAGAATAACATCATTCCATATATCGGGGTGAATAAGTATTGCTTCAGAAGTAAGATTATCATGGTCATTAGAAAATCTGTCGATAGCGTTAGAAATATAGGTTCTGGACATAAAATAGTTCCTTTCAATTAACTGGTTGATAAGATTATTGTAGCATAGTGGCAAGAAAATGTCAAGTTAAGATTGTACGATTTGTTTTTTCGAACAGTAATTCTTCATAGGCTTCTAAATAATCCCTTCCCATCTGCCATCTTTTGTTCAAATGGTATAGTTATTCACAGTCTTGATGCCTGAGTGGTTGCGCCGCGAGGCGGCAAATGATGTGTCCACGCTGACGCAAGCGAGGAATTGGCGCAAGCTGGATTCGCCTGAGTACATGGCTACCGCCACTTGAGATGCGCCGCCCGCCGCCGCGAATGTGTGCCGCTGGCGATTGTATACAAGGATACAAGAATACATTAAATCACTGCGTCGCCGATTTGCGCCATTGTATGCGCAACCATGCTTTCAACTGTTGTCTCCATCTGTGCGGCATGGCATAAGGGTCGCGCTTTTGTCGTCTCATATCCTTCTATTCCACCTTTCCGCCGCATCTTACGCCGTCGCACTGTAATTTGTCATGCGTGCCGCAGGACATTTCAGATTTCCGCATCTCACCACATAGGCACAATTTTTAAACCTGTTCATTTGAGCACTGTCGCCGCAAAATGGACAAGGTTTTAACTTGCCGCTAAAATTGCCCTCGGGTGGTTCTGCCATTCTCCATGTTGTAAATGCTTTTTCCTGCTCACTCACATCTATAATATCCGCATAAGTTTCTGCAATACATCCGTCGCCTTCCATTCGGCGTGCTTTAGCCATGGGGCAATCATCACATAGTCCCATGCGGCATTTGTTGTCATTATTTGTTAATTTCACCGCCGCTTCGTGGGTAGTTTCATAGCTACTCATAATTTTATACCCCATTCAGTCCATTGTTGTCTATTGGTCTATATCCTTGCTCAGTTTCGTTCCACTGAAATCGCTCTGTTATTTTTATCTTCTCTGGCCTTGAAATGACCACCATTTCCACATCCACAAACTCATACCCATCATCATACCAGTTGCGCGCATTGTACCATAGAAATTCACAAGCGCTATATGCGCCGAATTGAAATGTCATTTCTATGGTTCTGCCTTTGCTTGTGTCGGGTTTGCCGTTTGCCGCCCTTGGATGGAATGTTAGTATCATGTTTTGGCCCCCCTTTTTTTACAAACTTTGATTATTTTTTTTATATCTTCTATCCCTTTTTCAATTATATTATACCATTCCACAGCCCTAAAGTCAAGTTAAGACATGGTAAAAAAATAAAGCGGCCATTTCTGACCGCTTTTGCTTTATTAGTCCTCAGTTGCACAAACGTCCATGCCACAAGTAGGAACATAGGCGTAAGATAGGTTTGGAATCTCTGTACAAATGACATAACAGTCGCCAATGACGGCTGTGTCTTTAATGTCGTTGAGAATGTTTAGCATTTTTTTACAGACCATTTCTGGACTATTAGACGGATATTCCACAATAATCCATTTGTTAAACATCATCCAGTTAGGATTTATGATGATATTGTCATTCTTCGACAGAGAAATCTTTTTCTTTACATCCCATGGTGTTTGAAGCTTGTTAAGAAAAAACTTGTCGGATTCGCTGACGGGCTTCACTTCATCTGTAAATCGTTTCATTCTTCGCATCCACCATACCAGCAATCAGGAATAACTTCTTCATGTTTATTTCCCCATTTGTCTATATGCCTTTGTGTTCCTATCTGCACTACTGCGTGAGCGGTAGTAGTGTCTTCTTCTGGGTCATAGACAACATAAATACCACCCCATGTAATGGCTATCATGCGGTTTTCATGATAAAATGCTTTGTAGTCCATGACTTTGATGTTTTCGCATAGTTTATTCATAGCTCTTTCGAGATTGTCTCCTTCGGTGACAAAACCAAGTACGTTATTAAAATAAGAACATTCAGGGTCGTAAGTCATATATATTAACTCTCCGTTTGTGCTTTTGTATAAACCAGTTTCGCATGGCGTTCTTACGGGAATAACACGAGCATAGGGCTTAATGGAAATGGTTTCACGGAAATATTTTTCAGCGTTAGTCATTGTGATTTTTTACCTCTCCTTTTTAAAAATTGTTTGGGGGGAGCACGCCCCCATCACCCCCACTGCCGCTGTCCCCCTCTTCCCCCAAAAAGAGTAGTACAAAACGAATAGTGAAGTTGTATAAAACAAACATTTTGTCCATGTGATAGTGGAACAAAAAATGTCCCACTTTGTAAAATCTTTGTTAATTTTTCATTAGAAAATGATTAGAAAAGACCAAAGTCGGGAATTGCATAGTGGGGCACATTTTCGGGAAAAAACGGCCATTTTTGCGTTAAAAACGTGCATTTTAGTGCAAAAATGATATTTTGAGTAAGTTTTTGCACTTATCCACAGACTGTGGATAAATTGTGGATAACTTAATTTACTTGTGGATAACTTTTTTGCCATCGCGGAAACGTCCATGTTTCCACTTACACAAAACAAACATTTTTATAGCATAAAACGAACATTTTCGCCTCTCAAGACGTACGTTTTTTTTTTGTCCGTTTTATGAGACAACATTATACGTTTTCCGTTCAATTTTACCGCGCAAAACGGTGTCCAAAAGGGCTAAAATGTACCCTAAAATAGCCCATTTAGACGCCGCTATCCACCCCGTTTTGGACTTCCAGCGGGTTGTTCAGCCCATTTTCGATCATCCATTTGAGCACTTTTACACCATCTCCATAGGCCAAAGCGCGCCCCAGAGACACATTTATGGGCACACACTCCGTCTCAATTCGTATCTCAGTTGCGCCCTTCCACTGCTTTAGAACAGGAAAAATGTGCTCCCAGAACTCAATTTTCAGCCCTTTGCGGCATTGGATAACGTCGAATCCGTGATCAAAAATCACGTCTCTATCCTTCTCAATTGCGTCCCATTCGACGATTTTTATGCTCTTTTCGTGCTCATTTTTCTCTTCATCGAGCATAATTCCGCTTGTTTCATACATCACTCTGTCGCGCCAGAGTGTTCTATAGACCACTTTATACCACTTTAACATACCTTTTTTCTCCCTTCTGAGAGGGCATTTTCAGCCCTCTCACACTCTTTTCCACACCTATTTCAGGCCACCTTGCACCGCGTCAGCACTGTCTGAGCCTTACCGCGATATTCTTTGTGCTCTTTTACAGTGCCCGTCAGAATGCTCACATTGGCCGTATCAACGCCTTTGGATGCCTTCCAGACCATTTCATTACCCTCGTCATCCTTGAAAGAATAAAGGTAAATCGTGCCGCCAAAGCCGTTATCCCAGCTCGCGATAGGATGGAAGTCATGGACATTGCCGTGCCACTTTTCGCCCACAGTGCCCACATAGCGGCTTTCAGTAACCTTTTCAGCGGCCTTTTTCTTATCCTCGAACCGCTTAAAGGCAACGGGCGCATAGGCGATGTAGCCGAACATGGAGGACTTGCAATAGGGCTGAAGAGCCAGTGAGCGAACCTCGTTCAGGCCGTTTTCAACCGCTTCATCGACCGTCAGAGCGATCAGGCCGCGAATAATGCGTTCGCCTTCTGCCAGCTCATCGTCGGTCAGATTGTCGTTTGCGTGAGCGGCCAGCCAACTTTTGTTGCTGTTGTCCTCAGAGGACTTGATGTAGCCAGCTTCTGCAACACGCTTTGCGGCCAGAGCGAACACGTTGATGGTATCCCATGCGGTCTCATAGACGTGATTGCCATCCGCGTAGTAGCTCTCGCTGTCGTAATCGCGTTCGATAATGTCGTGCAGTTCCTTGCCCATTGCCACCAGACGCGGGTCAATACCACTGTAATCCTTCAAGCAAGAGGAACCAACCTGCTTAGTTTCGCCGTTTTTGTTGCCGACAATGAAGGTCATCTTGCGGTCATGGTTCGTGCCGCAGTGCTCGCAACGGGGAGCCAGACGCGCCCATTCAACGTCATAGCAGCCAGTGAAGTTGTTGACTACGTTGCCGCCGTCCATGTGGTGGATAGCCGCCAGCACGGAGTAATTGCCGCACTTGATGGTGTTGTCCTCGTTCATAGTGAGGTTGAACACCTCGATGGGGCGAGTACCAAGGAAGTTGTTGTGCGCGTCGTAGATGTTCTGGTTCTCCCAGAAGGTTTCGGACATGGTGTAGTCCAGGCTCGAATTGTAGCGGACGGCCTTTTTGGCGTACTTTTCAAGGGTCTTGGTCAGGTCTTCGCGCGCGCTCTCAGGGATGATGTAGGTAATGGCATTCATGGGGTTTTCCTCCTTGCCTTAACTTCATGACTATTATAACATGGCCGGAGCTGAAAGTCAAGTTAAGAGAGCGTAAAAAAGTTGATCTGGGAGACGGTTTGATACGGAGCTTTTTACCTATTAAATGAAAAACCACCCCAGTGGTTTCGAGAAAATACAAAGCAATATATGCGGATTAGATTTTGCGGTAAAGCTGGCCGAAGCAATGCTTGCCGCGCCTTTTAACTTGACAAGGAGGAAGGTTTGTGCTATAATGGTAGAAAACAAACCGAAAAGGAGTTAATGGAAGAATTGAAAAGAACACTTTATTTGGTGCTGGACACTGAGACGGCTACTATTCCAGAGTACGCTCAGCTCCCAGAGGAACGGCAGAAGGATTTTGCTATTTGGCATCCGATCATTTATGATATTGGTTGGCTTTTGATGGAGCGCAACGGTAATATTGTAAAGCAAAAATCTTACCTCGTGTCAGAAACATTTGGCAATGTGCGGCTATTCCAGACCGCATATTATAAGGAAAAACGTAATCAGTATCTTGCCGACTGGAAGCAAGGTTTGATTAAACTGGAAACATGGGATAATATAATGAAAGAACTTCAAGCAGATATGGAAGCGTCTGGCTATTTTTGTGCCTATAATGCGAGTTTTGATATGAGGGCTATTCGATATACAGAACGGTACATCTCGGCGGTTTACGGCGATATGGAAGCCTATGGCCGCTGGATTGAATGGCAACTGCTCACGGAAGAGGAAAAGAAGGCTCGGGGCTGGGTTAAATCTGAACATCCTGAGGAAACGACTTTTTCGATTAGGGGCGGTAAGCCGATTGTTTTGATAGATATTTGGGCTGTTGCCTGTGATTTTTTGAAAAATAACGAGAAATATAAGGCGTTCTGTTATAACTTCCGCCATTATAATAAATATTTCAAAACAAATGCAGAAATTGTATATCGATTTTTTATGCAAAATGACCATTTTGAAGAGGCTCATACCGCATTAGAAGATGCAAAAATTGAGTCGTGGCTACTTACTCATTTCATTGAGCGTAAGAAGGCAATTAAAAAAGGCATTACCACTCATCCATATTTAATGCTTGGTTCTATTAAATCTTATGCAGAAAAAGTTTAAGACATTTACGGGAAAATCGGTATATATTGCAAAGAGCGGAACACCAGAAAACTATTTTAACAAAGGTGCGTATTGCTTTGATGCGTCTTTATTTGAAGCGGTTGCAAGGGATGTAAAGGGTGCTGGCTCGACTGTCGCTCGTGTCGTTTGGCAAGTTTTAGCTAATAATGCCGAGGGCTTTGAATATATTTTTTCTTCAAATTATTTTTTGAAACATTGGGGATATGATAGTTCTGAAATCTCAAGTGGAAAAAAAATATTGGTTAAACTGGGCTATCTTGTGCCGGTAGAAAAAAAACGATATGATTATATTTTTTATGCGGACGCTAATGGGCTTCTTTGGGAAAGAGATAAGGAAAAAATGGAGACTTTGAATGAGCGTGCGAAGCATCTGAGCGAAAAATCTTATGCTGATTTTTTGAAATGGTGCGAAAGAGCCAAAGCTAAAGAAGAACAAAAACGACTTGAACAACAAAACAACGGTACACAATCCGATGAAAATAAAAAGGCCGATGAGGAATAATCCCCTCATCGGCCACATTTTTTTATACAAAAAAAACAGGGAGCAAGCGACACATCATCACTCACTCCCGTTTACAATTTTCTAACCACCTTTCATGTTCATCATAACAATCATATTCTTCTTCTCTTCTATTGTCTTGTCTTACAATATTAACAGACACAATAGCAGTGACTTCATTTCTCTCACTATCGCAAGTCGGCACTGCTATCCTATATGCCTTACTATTACTATCCACACTTACAGGAACTTTCAGTACATCATAATCTTCTCCGCACTCTTCCAGCGCCTTGATTATTATATCATAAAACTTATTTCTGATACCATCTTCGACGCTTTTCTTTACCCTATTCGCCTTACTTCTGCTCATAATATTCTCCTATTCTGTTATCAAGCTGCTCTTGGGCTACTGAGTTGTGATGCTGTCTCAGCGCACTTCCTACCCTCATTACGATAATATTATACTATAAATCCCACTTGTTGTCAAGTTAAGATTATATTAAATCAGCTTTCGGCCACACTGGCCTTCTTGCCTCATCAACAACTATATTATATCACATTCCCTACTATATGTCAAGTTAAGACTTTGTTAACAAAAATCATCAAAATCCACTAATAATTTGTTCTTCTTTTGGTGTATATTCATCTTTTTTCATCAACAGCCCATTGACTCTACCGTTTTCTTTACATTGTTTATATAGTTTATCATACGCAATGTTAATAGGAGTAGTTGTTTTCAGCTCTGGCCTATGCACAGCATCTAAAAATTCCTGCACATCTTTATGCAGTTTCTCATGATTGAGCCCGAAATAAATAGTCGGGCAATCTGGTGTATCTTGTATTTTATCTGTCTTTCTGATTATATCTTCCGCGACCTGTTCGCACCATTGAATGGAGTACGGGCCGGTTTCGGGAATTAGCAGTGGTCTTTTATACATGGTTTGTTATCTCCTTTTTGAAAATGAAATGTCAATCTGGGGTGGTATTAGGGAACTGGGGGTAGGGTTTTGTTTTGAGATGAGCTGGACAAAACGAAAATGAAATGCCGTTTTACCCCACCAACATTTTATACAAAAACATCGGCGTCCAGTCGGCATTGTGCTGGATGTATCACCTGCTATAAGCAGGACAACGAATGTTAATTTAACATTCTACCTTACCTGAGTGCTGCTTCAGCTTATGTAATATAAGTCTTATGATAGCTATTCTCTGTCTGAGCTTCAGGGTCAGCTCGGACGGCCTTTTTGCCGCTCATTATTTGTATTATAACACATAATCTTTTCTTTGTCAAGTTAAGATTGTGTTAAATTGTTTTGTTGGGTTTGCATGAAAATTATTTTATGTATTCTGGTGTGATATATAATAGGAAGAAACTCCCTACAAAATCGTCTTTCAGCTCCCTCAAATTCACTGACACATAAGGCATTTTGCTGCTTTATTGTTCTGCGCATTTAGTACACAAAACCATAAACTTATCCAACTATATCATACCACATATTCCACTATTTGTCAAGTTAACATTGTGTAAACAATTCTTGTCTAATCTATCTAAAAAATCCACATAAAATATTTTCCCTTACTACCATTAGAAAAATATTTCATATAGATTCATCTGCGCAAACGTCCAGTGCCGCCCCATCACTGTCTGTCTGTTTACCTACTTAACGAAGAAGATTACCCACCATCCAACCCCCATATGGCAATCTGCTATGCTACTGTGTAGCGGCCACATGACCTTCTGTGTATTAGGTGAGGATATGGCGAGAGTTTGTGTCTGTTAATTCGGGAAAGATTTTGTGGTTGCTCAATTTTCGATCGTAGCGGATTTTTGTGCTCAAAGGAATACCATTTCCTGTCTGAGGGGTAGAAAAATCGATTGCAATGGAAAATTGAAGAAGTGCAGAAAAATGTGGTTTTCTCGGCTTTTTCTGACCTGTTTTGTGGATGTGTTTTTGTGCAGTTTGTACAAATAGTATGTATGTAAGTTTGTGTGTGATGTAAGAAAATTAGGCAGAGGATGCGGTTTAGATGGCTGAAATAGGCCGTTTTGAGCCGTCACAGCTTCAATTCTGAGTGATTTTTTATTGCTTTTTGGTATAAAGTATAGGAGGAATAAAATATAAAAGACATGAATAAAAGCGTCAGATTATGGCCAGATAATATAGTTTTATGCGACTATGTGGTGAAAATAAGGCTTTTAATAGTACTTCTATGGACTTGTCTTGTACGCCCACCGATAATGTAGGTAGGTAAGTGTAGTATAAAACTCATAAAAAGTATAGTTTTTTCTTTCTTTTTGCGCACTATTAGCTACATAAATTGTAGATTTTTGCGGTTTTCCACACTTTTCTGACTTGTTTGCACATTTTTTCGGCTTAATTTTGCTCCATTTCGCACACTTTTCTACTCTTCTTTCCCATTTTCATGCACTTTTCACAATCTTTTCTCCATTTTATACAAAAATAGCGCAGAAAACGCACGCATTTTGCACTTTTGCGTGTACATTTTCTACACTTTCTACAAACATTTTTGTACAATTCTTACAAACTTTTCATTAGTCCTGCTCAACCGCATACCCAGCCATCAGCCGCATGGCCGTTATCAGCCACCAGCTCATGCCGTCCATCTGCCCTATCAGACCACTCACACTTCTGCCGCTCATTCTCTATGCCGTCAGACCACACCTGCTCAACGTTCTGTCTGCCCTGCTTTCGGCCTGTCAGATTATCCAGACCACAATTCTTATTTTCCATCATTTTTCTATAATCCAGATTATCCAGCTCTATCATTTTTCTATCACTCAAATCATCATATAGCATAACATTTTCACTCCATTTTTGTTCATGTTGCATAATCTTTATATCTCCATAACCATCTGGGCAGACCTGTAGTGATGAAACAATAAGCATTTACAGAAAATTAACATTAGAGCCTTCCGATGGCGTTCAAGGTTATAAACCCCCTATCATGTCTATTATAGCACTTTTCGGGCATTTTGTCAAGTTAAATTATGGTAAAGCTCTGAAAATTAACTTGTGGTTAACATTAAAAAATTATGAAAAGTGTGTTGTGGAATTGTTAGGGAGAGTATGAGAAGACTAATCATTGTTATGACATAATAAATAATTCGATACTATATCAGTTTAGCGTGATAAAGTACGTTGCACCTAACTATTATTATGATATAATAAATATTCGAGTGCTTATGTCAAGAGAAGGATTGTGTTAAATGCATATAAAGTTAGGCGCACTGTGCGACAGTGGAATGTAGTCGCTCACTATTATTATAGCACATTGCGGCCTGCTTGTCAATGGGTTTGGAATGTAAAATAGTCATTAAGTTGTGCATACTGGCGGAGGATGGGCAGCGGGATTCAACTCTATTATAGCACTGTGACGGCGAATTGTCAATAGGGTTATTGTGTAAAATATATGTGAAGTTAGACATACTGGCAGCGATTAAATAGAGTTTCTCAGTTCTATTATACCACTTTTTCGCGGCTTTGTCAATAGGTTTGACTTGTTAAATGTGTATTAACTTAGACATACTGTATAGAGAAAATATAAGAAAAAGCAGGGCTTTCGCCCTGCCGTTCCTCATTCCCGCAAGTTGTAGATGTGCTCGATACCGCGTGCCTTGATCAGCTCGCGTCCCTGCTCGCTGTCTGTGATGTCAAACGTATCTGTGAGATACGCCTGCACATTGATGACGCGATTATTGTATGTGTCCAGCGTCCAGAGGTCCAGCCAAACGTCAAGGCCGTTTTTGCTCAGGCGGTCAACGGCTCGCGCGTTCTTGCAGAACTCAGCGCTCACCTTGAGCGGTTCGCCGTTATACAGGCGGTTCAGGGCGATGAAAGCGTCGCGGATGGTTTCGGCCTCGATTTCGTGGAATGCGCTCATCGCCGTATAATCGGCAGACGTGAAAATGTAGGCATTTGTGGGGTTGATGGTGACCTTGTAGCTGTCTTTCTTCATGGCGATAATCTCCTCTCATAGTCGGCAGGTGATGGGCGGCGGTTGCGCTTTCCGCTCCCCTCATTACGTCCTTATTATAGCATGAGTGAGAGGAAAAGTCAATAGTTTTGCGTGTAAAGAGATTGTTAAACTGATTTACGAACGTTCGGGTTTTGTGTTATGGATGTGTTGAGTTGTACATACTTGTTGTGATGTGTAATGTAGAGTGGTTTCTCTTGTCTCTGTTAAATATGTTAAGTTGTACATACTATATGGTTTTTATAGTGTATGTGGCTGGCCGATGTGCTGGACTCTCGCAGAGCAAAAAAAGAAGAGAGCGGTTTTTTTAACCGCTCTTGTTGTCCTTGCCTTAGAAACCGTTTTCGTCCAGCTCTTCCGCGATGGCGCGCCCCAGCAAGTAACACCTGATCGTCACATCAGCACTCTCGGCTCCCTGCTTGATGATCTCGCCCATATCCTCGCCCATGTCTTCACAAGCCTCTTCCAGCTCGTCCAGATTGTGGCAAAGGGCTTCTTCGGCCTTCCAGCTGTTAAACCAGTAAGAGCCGCTCGCGTTGCCGGTTACGCTGTCTTCCGTCCATAGCGTATCGTTCAAATATTCGGTGATGTCGTCCATGTAGTCGGCGATGTCGTCAAAGTCCTCATAACCGACTTTATTCAGGATGTCAACGCGATTTTCCTCGATGTACTTGCGAACGTCCTCTTTAACAGCGTCCAGATAGTCATACTCCATAAAGCATTCTCCCTTCTTGTCCTTGGGCTACTGCCCTGTCCTGATTACATTCTTATTTTACCATCTCAGAGGGATTTTGTCAATCCCTCTGAGCGTTAAGAAACCGTTAATTCTTGCCGTTCTTGACGATGATCTCACGGGTGCAGAAGTCATCATTAACAGAGCAGACAGAAATGCGGATTTCGTCCTGCGGGAATTCTCGCCCCAAAGCGTGCGCCATGGTGCAGGCCTTGCGTTTATTGGTAGAGCCGTAGTCGCTGGAATAGTCGTTGCCGTGCTGGACTGCGTAAAACTTCTTGCTCATGAAAAATCCCCTTTCAAGTCATGGGCTTTATGCCCTTGTCTTTTCAACAACTTTATTATAGCACCTTGGGCAGGCTTTGTCAATAGGCTTTTGTGTTAAGAGATTGTTAATCGCTTGCCGCTCCTGATCGGCTGGCTGTCAGTGTCTCCTGCCCTTCCAACGACTACAGTATATCACATTCCAGGACAAAAAGCAAGTTAAGATTGTGTTGACTTAGACACACCTGTTACGGATTTCGATTTGCTTGTCTCATTCTTTTCTCGTGTTAATTTTGTTAAGTTGTACATACTATATAGAGTAAATAGAATAAAGAAAAGCGGCTTTTCGCCGCTCATTTTTTAATCGTTTCTCAATTCGAAGTCGCTGTATCCGCAAGCTGTATGCCTATAGCGGTCTGAGTGTAATAGCGCGTCAACCTTGGCGCTATAGTTTTGACGCGTCATAACAAGCGTTCCGCAATGCTTGCAATATACTTTGTAACGTTCCGCATTCTTGGTAATGGCCTTGTCCAGCTCGTTATAATGATTAACGCCGGATTTATCGGTACATCCCAATTCATCACAGACGCGGCCAAAACTTTCATCGTGCTGATGACGCGCCCAAGGTTCACGTATAATAAGAATTGCATGGGCGCACTCGTGTTTGATCGTCGTAAGAATGTGTTCTTGCGTGCCGTATTCCAACAGCAGGTTAGAGATTTTCATCTCGCGAATACCAAAAATATCCGACTTGACATAGCCGAGCGTTCTCGTCATCTTCTTGCTGATGTAGATCGGAAACGTGCGCGTACAGCCTGCCTTGCGCAGGATTTCATCAACAGTGGCGGTAACATGGGCGATAGTGGGAATCATGGGCATTGACTTCCTTTCTTTCAACCTTGTGCCTTTATTATAGCACAGAAAAACGTGTTTGTCAAGTAGGAACGTGAAGTTTTTTCGTGTGAAGTTTTTGTTGACTTAGGCATACTTGTATTGACGGGGTGAGTTATATGAAATGTTGCTGAAATGAAAAAAGTATTGCAAAAATGAAACATTGAATTGCAAATATGAAAAACTTTATACTAAAAATGAAAAACTTTTTACATTTTCTGCAATTCTTATTTTTCCAGCAATAGAGCCGAAAAAGTGCAGGCGGATGGAATTAGGAAATATTCCAAAAATGAAAAACTTTTTACCAAAATGGGGAAAAGATTTTCAAATATGCAATTCTTTATGCTGAAAATGAAAAACTTTTTACGTTTTTTGATAATTTCACATTAAGTTGTGCATACTTGTTCCGCTGGTATCTTTCGCAGTTATGGAAATATTTCAAAAATGAAAAACTTTTTACCAAAATGGGGAAAAGATTTTCAAATATGGGATATTTTCTTTCAAAAACGAAAAACTTTTTACATTTTCTGCGAAAAATGAAATCACAAAAAGCATGCAAATCTACCCAGTAGGCGGAGGATTGAAGTTTGTTGTCCACAGGTTAAGTTAGGTATACTTATCATCGGAACAGCTTTGTACGGTTTTCGGCTAATTTTGTTCCATCATGGGACACTAATATAATAAATAAATATAAGATAAATAGGTTTTTAATTTTTTTATCCCCAAGATAAAAAAATTAAAAACCGTAACTCACATTCAGAAAAAATGGCTTGAAAAACTTTTTTGAAAAACTAACACAAAACTACTTGACAAACACTCTAAACTATGCTATAATAAGTGCATGACGTTTGACGGAGAGGGTTCCGCGTGGGGCGCTCCACCTCATCCGTCAAACTGCACAAAAAAATAACTAAAACTTTGGCTTGACAAATGGCCGAAGTTGTGGTATAATAGAGCCATGGTTAAGAGAGACAGGCGGGAATGGGCACACGTTAAGACTTGATTAACTTAGACATACTATGAACTTTGACAACAACATAGAGCAGGACAGAGACGAAAAAACAGAGCAAAAGCAAGAAATGGGCGCTTGTTAATGCTTTGTTAAACCGTCAAAATACTATTGACTTTTTCAGTGTCATGTGGTAAAATATAATTGTTCCTGAGGGATGGAACAGAGTTGACCGACTTTAGAAGGGAGATACCTAACATGACCATGGATGAGAAAATCAGACAGGCGGCAGAAAACAAGATCGGTTGCGTACTCACAAGCAAGGGCGTTGTGATCGTCTATGAGGGCGGAAAATGTCGCATCATGAGCTTTAATAAAGAGCGTTTTCACAGCATCGGTTCGCGTGTTGTATTGCCTGAGAGTGCCAGCACTGAAACCATCAAGGCGGTTGTTAACCGTCTGACGGAAAAGCACTGAGAACAGAACAGGATAGCAAGCAGGGAGCGGCCAGAATGCCGCCCCTGCCGTGATTAGAAGAAGGGAGAATAGACAATGATTAACCTGAATGATAAAGCTGCTTGGGGTATTCGAGCGATTGAAAACAAGATTGCACAAGCTATGACTGAAGGTAAAGACGCTATTCTGTTCGACATGGAAGAATATATGAATGGTGATAATGTCGAGGAAGTAGCCGATAAAATGGTGCTCGAACTTTCATCCTCTGGATTTACATGGAGATGGACTTCTGAAAGCAACTACAACATTTTGATTAGTTGGTAAAAACAAGAGGGATTATCCCTCTTGTTAAAATTATGTATACTTAGACACACTGACAGACGTGTTAGCGAATTGTTAAGTTGTACATACTATATTCAGAAAACAAAAAAAAATAAGAGGGCTTCCGCCCTCCCGTTTATTCTTCCTTTTCGTTCAGCCAGATCAGCTCGCCGTTTTTCCAGTTGAAAATGCTCTGCTGATTGTGCTGTTTGCCGAACTCAACAGCATTTTCCAGATCGTCCATTTTGATGGAGTGATCGACATAGAAAACGCCATCGGAATACCACAGGCCAGCGTCGCCGTTCATTTCCTCAACGAACTTTGCAGCTTCCTTGGCCGATTTGGTTTCCTTGCCATAGTCGGCCACTTGATAGCCGTTAGGATAAGTGATCGGCTCTCCATTCTTGAGAGTAGCGCCGTCATTGTTCTTCAGGGACTTGAGCAGGGACACCAGATTGTTATACTTCATAATCATTTTTCACCTTTCATTTTGTCCTTGTGTTCGTTGGCGTTCCGTCAACCAACGTTTATATAATAACACGAAAAACGGAAATTGTCAATAGGTTTGCGTGTTAAGTGATTGTTAAATGGTGTTGTACAATATGTGGATAAATGTTGTTGAGGATAATGTTTATAGTATAATAAATTGTCAAGTGTTTTGTGTGTTAAATTTGCGTGTATTTAGACACACTGGCAGTAAACAAGACTCTCACTTCTATTATACTACAAAAAAGAAGGTTTGTCAATAGGGCTGATGTGTTAAATGTATTTTAAGTTGTACATACTGGAAAAGATTAAGCTTTCATGAACTTGTACATACTGGTAGACATATCCATTCAATTCTGTCTCACTTCTATTATATCACTCATAGGCCACAATGTCAATAGATTAGCATTGTTAAATCTTCCTGCTGGATTTTACAAACACTTAATTTGACAAAATGCAGATGGTGCGCTATAATATAAGTGTTCCAAGGGTTAGGGGCACAACACACGACCTAAATGAAGGGAGAAATCATCATGAAAGCTAACGTCAAAACCGTCATCCTGCACACTGAGCGCAATTTTCCGATTCAGTTTGAGTTTGTCAATACTACTGAAAGCACGCGCAAAGGCTTTAATCACAAGAGCGAAATGCGCTACTGGAACATGGAGACGTTCGGAAATATGTATTGGACTGAGAAAGTCCATTATATCAATCGTACGTGGGAGACGTATCAGTATCGTACAGCTATGATTAAGACTGTAAAGAAGGCGATGGATTTTCGCAAGCGCGTTCATTTGCGAAATACTTTCTTGACCGAAAACAATTTTTCTTCTCTCAGAGGACACAATAAAGCATTTGAAGAATATTGCGCAAAAGACAAGGTAATAAAGGATTTGGAGAAGGCATTGAAAGAGCTGTAATTGGACATAGACAAGCGGCAGGGATTGAAAAAGTCCCTGCCTGTTGGTTTTACCATTGATGAATAGTACGTCTAACTAAACGCATACTTAACAAAAGAAATATTCAAAAAGGTATTGACAGATAGGCGGCTGTATGATATACTATAGTTGTTCCTGAGGGAGCAAGACACTACCGACTTTGAAGGGAGATATTACCATGGATTTCATCACTTCTGTTACTGTTCCTGCTGTTCCGTTCAACGCCGAACTGACTGCCAACGAACACGAGCTGTTTCTGTACATCACGAACGATTGCGATCTGTATCGGCGTATCAAGGGCGTTATCGTGGCACTCAGACGCAAGAGCCGCAAGAACACGTATGACCACAACAAAGCCATCAAGGCATGGCGTTATGTGGCTGATCGCGGCAGCTTCTATTACAAGCAGGATTTTGGCGGATGCGGCTTCAAGCCTGCCGAGCGCGAGAATGTTGCCAAGCGTCTGGCTGACTACTATCTCGATGATGTGGAAGGCGCGGGAGGATGGGACGACGAGGACTGACAGAGAGGGCGAGTGATCGCCTTTTCTTTTTTTTGTCTATCTGGCGGAGGATGAAAATAGTATGCCTAACTTAACACAAGTGTAATGGTGCTAAGAGGATAGGAAAGCAAGAGGACAAGTATGTACAAGTAAACATACAATTAACATAAAAGGCCATTGACAAACTGATAGACGTGTGTTATAATAGAGATAGTTGAAAGGGAGGCGATTTCATGGAGCGTTTCAAGGCAAGTAGGGCGGAGATTGTCGTTTCTTACATTCGTTTCTATTCGCGTGAGTTTAGCGCTCATATGGGCGAAATTGTGGCGGGTGTGGCGCTGGGTGGCTTTATCGTGTTCCTGCCTGTTCTGGCGGCTATGTTTGTCTGAAAAAAGTTGAAAAAAGGTATTGACAAATGAGAAAAAAAGGAGTATAATAAAGACAGATCAAAGGAAGGGGGTAATCAATTTATGAAAATCATCAAGACTGACCACTATGAAAGTCGTTTTAGTTCGCGTGGTTTGAAGGGAGACTTTAAGAAAGCCGCTGATCTGGCTTACAAGCTCGGCCATGTGCGCGTGAATGATACTTGGGTGGATGCGCCTACATGGTTTGAAAATACCTGCTGGGGCATTCCGTTCGGCGAAAAAACTATTCATTTCGGCGGCTATCAGTTCAAAACCGCGTATGACAAATACGCGCAGGAGATTGTTATTACTACTGTAACTTTCCAGTTTGGAAACGGAGACAAACAGAAAGTCAAGAAGAAGAAAAAGAAGTAAGAAAGCAGGGACGGCGAAAGCCGTTCCGTTTTTTTTTTATCATCTACTGATATAGTGTGTACAACTTAATAATCGCGCAACATATTGGGGAGGGATATGGGGTTAGTTTTGTGAAGTGTGTCTAAGTTTTAGGAAAATTAACAGAAAAACGAAATTGAAATTGAAATAAGAAAAGGAAAAATGAAAATGCTGTTTTACATATTCTTAATTTGACTTTGGGCGGATTCTGGTGTATAATAAGATCAGAAAAAAGGAAAGGGAGTAAATGAAAAATGAAGTATACTATGAAGATGATGACCAAGAAGACGGAGTTCGGCAAGGTGTTCAATATCGAGCTTGAAGAGAATATTCAGAGTGTCGGTGAGTTTTTCAGGAATGTGGAGTTTATCACTTCTGTTTTGAATAGTCCGGAGATTTGTCTGCCGGTTATGGTAGAAATTAGTGATGAAGATGGCAAACTGATGGGATATATCAATAAGCCGGATTACGAAAATATAGATGGAATGAAACACTGTAACGGACGTGGAAGCAGCGTTCAGACAATAAAATATTGGTACAGAAGGCATAAAATAACAGAACAGGAAACGCGGGAGATCATTGAGAAGATCATGAAATAAAGCGAGGCAGGACTGAGTGTCCTGCCTATTTTGTTGTATACAATGCCGTCGTTTCTCTTTATAAGTACGTCTAACTTAACACGCGCGCAATATAAATATGGTGTCAAAAGGAGGAGACAAAGTATGTCTAACTAAACATGTATTTAACAAACTTTACGCATTCTTAATTTGACTTTGCGTTCGAAGCTATGTTATAATATAAGCAGATCAAGGGAAGAATGAAGGGAGAAGAGAAACATGAAGAAGTATGTGTATTATCGCGTGAAAAAGCAGGCCGACAACAAGCTTTTTAGATACGGGAGAGGCGGCGCGGATTTGCGCTGTATTGCTGGCGAATTATTTACAGAAAGAGAATACGAAAAATATTCTTTGCCGGAGAAAAAAACTGGACTGCATTTCGAACCGGAATGGTTTGAAAAAGTTGAATTGACGCGCGCTGATGTTTACCGTGCGTTTGGCGCAAGGTTTGAAGTGCAGAAGTAAAGAAATAAAATCAGAGGAATGAAATATTTTCCTCTGATTTTTTGTTAATTTTAGATAAAAGTATTTAACATAGATTTAACTTGACTTTGGACGGAGGATGTGTTATAATATATCCGTAAATGAGGAAGGGAGTTGTTAGATATGAAAGAGGTTTGCGTGTCCTACTGCATCCAGAGCGTTAAAGGTGAGGTGCTCGAGTCGGAGTACTTTGAAGGCGAAATGACTATCGAGCGCCTTGAATATATCATGGAGAAGATAGAAGACGCTGAATGTTTTGGCGTGACTATGACTTGTGTTGAGGAAGGCAAAGGCTTTCGAAATGTGCAAATCAATAAGTCGAGTGTTTCAGATAGCGCAGTGTTCCATCTGAACAGTTATAATGGAGTTTCCGAAGGTGATTTCGACAATGATTTCTTTGTCGCGCCTGCTGAAGATATTTCCGCATCTGTGCTCAATGCGCTGTATACGGCTATGCTGAACAACAAAAAAGCTGTCATTCCGTTTTATCAGAAGGAAGGTGAACAGCTATGATTATGCAGTTTAGCGGAGCCTTGATTGTTGACGGCTTTGAAGGCGAATACAGGACAGTTAAAAAGCTGGACGGCTCAATCATGCGGAGCGCTTGCAAGCTGCTCACTGACGCGCGTTTCGATGACTGTTCTTTGACCATTGTGGACGGCGAGAAAGTCGTTCATATCGGTTTTGATGGCTTTGAATATGTGTGCTCAGAGCTGGACTCAAGCTGTAAGATTGACGATTTCAATTTCAGTGTGTTTCTCAAGTGGCTGAAGGAGCTGAAATTGATATACTGATAGCAGTCGGCGGAGGATGAATTTGATGGGGCTATAGAGATTATGCGAGTATAAGCAAAAAGATTATGTTTCATGATATTTATCCTCCTATGAATGTTATGATGGTATAGGGTTTTTGTTCCCCTTTTTTCGTCTCATTATAAGTATACCACAAATCGCGCGTTTTGTCAAGTTAATTTTTCGTGAAATTAGTTATACTGGATGATGCTTCTAAAACCATATCTATTGTGCTTATTTTCGTATGTATGTTCTGTTTTGTATGATTTGCATAGAATGTTAAATTCATCTTAACTTAGACATACTGGTAGATCGTTCGTTAGAGATAACTAACCTATATATAGATTCCTCCCCTCCCCTAAGAATATTATAGCATAGATTTGGCAGTTTGTCAATAGCTTTGTTGCGTTAAAAATGTGTAGACATTTATTATAACATAATAAATATTTCATCGGTGGGATTATGAGGGTGGTTTGGTTATATAAAAGAATAAAGATGTAATGATTTGTATAACTATTTGATTATATAAAGGAATGATGATATAATGATTCGTATAAATGAATGATGATATAAATAAACGATTATTTGAAGGTTTTAAATGGATAATGGTTATTAGAATGATTATATCGGTTGTTTAGTTAGACATAACTAACCTAAAAAAACACTGATGTTCGTTTGTTAAATGTATCTTAACTTGTACATACTATGCCGAATTATGTATGTATATATAAACTTTCCGTGCTGTCCTGAATAGTATAAGAAAAGCCTGCCGTTTCGGCAGGCTTGGCGACTTGTCTGTTAGTCGGTAGTGATGAACCTAATCAGCCGTGTTTGTTCTTTGCCATTGCGCGTGCAGTGGATTACCATATATCCCTCTTTGTTCTTGCCTGCACATGCAGCATAGAACATGTGTAGGCATTCGCGCACAGCGTCATATCCGAGCGCATAATGCTCGACTGCAAAAGTACTGAAGACGCGCTCTCCATTGTTGTAAACGCGCTCCATCAGACCGATGTGGAGCATGTGCAAGAGCGCGTTATTAAGTGTGGAAAAGTCGGTAGCAGTGTAGTCCTTGGACATGGTAGCGATGGAGTGGTCATGATTAGTCATGGTAGTATCCTCCTCAAATAATGGTAGGTAGTAGTGGGACAAAGTAGAGACTATTCAATTTGTGTCGATTTGAGCCGCGCGCCTTGTGGGCGGTTAATGCTTGCCTTCTCCATCAACATTCTTATTATATCATGCTGGGCGTGCATTGTCAAGTGCTTTTCGGTCTGCTGGAGCAAAAAAGTTTTTCATGAATTAGAGATGTCTAACTCGGCTGGCAGTATGTATAACTTAACATTTTTAACAGCTTTCGTGGCGTTTGTTAATTATATTAAGTTAGACATACTGGCGCGCACGAACGTGTGTTCGCTTTCTGTACAGGAATAGAAAGACAAAAGAAAAAGCGGCCAAAACGGCCGCTTTTGCCTTATCAGTTATATTCGTCATATCTTTCATCAAAGACTGTTTCAAAGGCCATGATGAGACCTTTACGCACGTTATAGAGCACGTTAATCAGCTCCCAGTTTTCGCCTTTGTCCTCGAGCGCTTTAATGCGCTCTTCATACTCACGAATGATTTCGGCGAGGTCTTCCATTCGGCTATTAATGATCTGATTGACGGCGAGCTCGATTGACTGTTTCATGGTTTATTCTCCTCTCTGATGTCAGCGCGCGAGATCGCGCGCTCAGTGGCGGCGAGGGTTTTTTTCTCTCAACACGACTATTATAACATATTGGGAAGCTGAATGCAAGTTGAGACTGTGTTAACGATTGTTATTGTATAATAATTATTTGAGTCCATGTATTTTTCCAGTGTGTCTAACTTAACCAACTTTTAACTGTTAAGTTTTCCTTAACTTAGACATACTGTGCAAGTCTTTAATTAGAGATAACTAACTGGCTCGGCGGACGGCAGAGCGGTTTAACCTGGAATTTACGTACAGCCTATTGCCTTTTCTGGCGTTTTGCGGTATAATAAGTATGTTGATGAGGGGCGAAGGCGCTGAAATGGCGGGCGCGGCGTCCCAGCGTTGTGGCCGCGCGCGGGTCGTATCGCGCGAGAAAGTAGGGTTTTTATGGTTTACAGTGTTTCTATTGTTAACGATGTCCTTGTTACCGAGCGTATCGGTGTCGATCTCGTTGATATCGGTAGTTTTGTCAATACACTGCGCAAGCGTATTGATCAGCATCCCGCCGCTGGTTTTTCTGTCAATTTCGGCGGCATTGCTCATTTTGCTTATGCGCCGTTTTGTGGCTGCATTGCTTGGGGCTCGGATAACGAGATATGCGCGGCGAGCGCCTTGGCTTTTGTTTCTTTTGACGAGGCAGCCACTAAGTTTTGCGGCTATATCTAAATAAAAGAGGGCTTCGGCCCTTTTTTTCACTCTTCCAGTTAGATACATCTAACTGTGCGGTAGTGTGTCTAACTTAACGAAATCTCAACAGTTAAAATTATATTAAGTTAGATACACTGCTGAATGTATCCATGTACTTATGTATACATAACCATTATGGGGGATGGGGATATATTGGGCGATAGGGGATGGGACGGGAGTTTGAAAATGAAATGCCAAATTGAAATTGAAATGCGAAAACAAAATTGAAATAAGGTATTGACAAGTGGGGCGGAGGATGATATAATAAGAATGTCGGCAAGGGAATGACGGCGCCGCATGGGGCGGCGCGGTTCCGCTGGCAACTGGCGCGCACTGCCTGAAGTGCGAGAAAGTGAGGTCATTATGTTTAACGTTTACTATCGCGAGGAAGGCGCGGGAACCTTTGGCGAGCCGGTGCTCGGCGCGCTCTACCTGCTGGAAGTGGAAGACGAGGGACTAAACGAGCTGGCGCGCATGATACAGGACGTCGCAAACCGCAATCGCTGCTTTACAGCCGTCGCGCTGCTGACCGTGCGACTGGAGCGAATGGATGGCAAGCCCTACCGCGTGTATGTCGATAACGTCGTCAAGGCTGAGACGTACGACCGTGACCTTGCAATACATGAGTTTATCGCTTACATGCGCGGCGTACGGTGCGGGACGGTGAAGAGATAAGCAGGGAGGTGGGCAAGCAAGGCGAGGAAAAGAAAGAGGATAAAAAATTCTCTTTCTTTTTTTTTGTCTTTGGCAAGGCAGGCGGAGGATGTTGAGATATCAAGGGTTGTGCGGTTTGCGAGCGAATAAACATGGAACATGTGTAAGTGCAAAACGGGTTAGTGGATTACTTTGACCGGTGTTGACCATGTGGCGTTATTGTGTAAATTGTGCACCTGTTTTATTTGATGAACGTGCAGATCGATAAAAAAAACAAAATGCGTTTAGAGCCTTGAAAATGGGCTTGCGAGTGGTTTTATTCTGCGCGCGCATGAGAGTAGCAATCAAAAATGAAATGCGCCGATGGGGCTTACATGGGCTTGTAATGGATTTAGGAGAATCGGCGGAGGAATTGTAAAAGGAAAAGAAAAACGAAATTGAAATTGAAATTGAAATTGAAATATGCTGGCTGTGTGGGTGGTTATCGGAAGTAAATTGCGTAAGCTGGCGCGCTGGCGGGGGTTGAAGTGGCAGAATGAAATAGGAAAGAAGAAAACGGAAAGAAAGCAGCGCAGCAGATCGCGGTGCAGTTTTGAAATATCAATGAAGAAGCTGGTAGGGGCGGTTATGGGCGGAATTGATTTTGAAATGTGCAGAAGGGGAAACAGGATGGAAGAAAATAAAATGCGGACGCGGATTAAGCGGAAGTTTTAGGAGGTCGCGCAGGGAGGGGTTTGAAGCGCTGGCAGTACTGAAGAAATAGGAATTGAAATGCCGAAGCTGGCGGAGGATAGATGAAAGAGAAACAGAAATGAAATGCGCTGGCGCTGACAGGTTTTGGGGAAATGAAATGCAAAAGAGTTTCGGGAGCTGGCGGAGAAAAAGAGAAATAAAATGCTGGTGATGAAATGCGTTTTGAAATACTGGCGCTGAAATGAAATAAGCGGGGCGGTTGTGGGCATAGTGGGCGGAGGTTATGCGCGTGAGAAATTATTTCAATTCTATTTCAAAAATCTGAAATATTAACTTGAAATATTGCGCTGGCGGTGTATAATAGTAGTAGAAACAGGGAAGAAAGTTGAGGTTTGGAAGTCATGACGCAGTTTAAAATTGATCGAAATCGCCGATTGAATAGTCAATACGCGCGGTTTTATCCGGGACGGAAATATGAAATTGTCCGCCTGTTGGCGCGCAGGGCGGCGAATCTGAAATTGATTATCAAGGTGACCACTGGTGCGTTGCTGGGCATTGCTGGCCTGATGACGATCGTCGTTTTGCCTTGCCTGCTGGCGGGTTTTGGGGGGTGATGAAGTGGAAGTTGGTAGAGTTTTTGAGAGGCGATGAGATTTTGAAATATGGCGGAGGGACGAAAAAACGAAAATGAAATTGATTATTATGAGATAAGATTAGTTAAACATAACTAACTAAATATGACGATTGTTAAGTTGTACATACTTATCATGTTTACTTATGAGGTGGTAGTTTTGGGCGAAAAGGGCTGTTTTTGCAAGTGTTCAAGCTGAACGGCGCTGGAAATGAAATTGTGCAATTTGACGAATTGTAAACGTGTTATTAAGTTGTACATACTGCCGATCTGTCGAATGCGTGTTCGCTGTTTTTGTTCGACAGCAGGACAGCAGGGACAGCAGGACAGCAGGGACAGCAGGGACAGCAGGGACAGCAGGGACAGCAGGGACAGCAG
>ERZ808259.212-NODE-212-length-33734-cov-58.739155_pt1 | contig 33734 bp, 23 predicted proteins | sample MGYA00521279_ERZ808259 | MGnify/ENA primary metagenome ERZ808259 (study PRJEB31516, sample SAMN03275586) | gut metagenome | biome: mammalia-associated habitat; material: feces | host: Papio cynocephalus | place: Kenya | collected 2012-07-27 ... | reverse complement strand
TCCCACATCATACGTATAGGAAAACTTGGTGTCAACTCATGGGTAAACGCCCTTTCGTAATACTTTGCAGCACACTATCCCGTACCCATATCGTACCCTAACCCCTCCCCTCTAATCTCTAATCTCTAATCTCTAATCTCTAATCTCTAATCTCTAATCTCTAACCTCTAACCTCTAATCTCTATTGTCTCTTAGCAGGGTATGAAGCGTAAGGCAGGTGCGAAGTACTGAGTGCCGAAGCGAAACGAAGCCCAGTGGGCTGAGTAGAACTCTTTACCATTGCCCCTATTGCCGAATCGTGTGTGGTAAAACCTATTAGGCACATTTGTCTTATCAGTCCTATTTGCCTCATTAACCCAATTCCCCATAAAAATGCCATACCTGTTGATACCATCATATTGAATATAAATGCATTAAGTTTGCATATATCAAATGTTTATCGTAACTTTGCAGCGATAAAAAACGAACAATATGAGTACTGCAGCATTACAAAACATTTTATCCGGCATTCAGGCGCACAACCTGACGGCTGCCAATATGCGTTGGTTGGCGGAGCGGTTGTTGGATGCAGCCGATGCGGAGGATAATATCCGTCCCTATACGATTGAGGAATTGGAAGCACGTATTGCCAAATCAGAGAATGATATCAGGGCGCACAGAACGTATTCTGCGGATGAGGCGCACCATATAATGCAACGGGCTATCGGCTCTGCGCAACAGATATGCGAGTAATCTGGACAGAACAAGCATTGTCTGCTTGGCAAGAGACGGCAATGTACATATTGGCAAACTTTGGCAAGCCGTCGCAGATGGAATTCTATCAAAAGACACTATCTTGGGAGAAGGCTATCTCGCAAATGCCGAACATTGGCAAAGTAGAACATCTATTATCTCATTTGCCCAAAATATATCGAAGCGTAGTGGTGAGTAGTCACAGCAAAATGGTGTATTCGGTGGCGGATGATAGCATTACGATACATGACTTCTGGGACACACGCCGTGAACCAAAGTCTCTCGCCAAAGGCATAGAATAAATCATATCCTTTCATTTATAAATGGCTGGATATTTATGAATGCTTGGATAGCGATACCCGTCCCCGCTGACGGACGATAAACATAGTCAGCAAATGCAAAGACCCACGCACTGTAAACTTTCAAATTACCAACACCTCTTGCACATTTGCTTGAAAACGTGTAACTTTGCACCCATAAACGATAAAGTATCAACAATATAAACAACCAACTATTTGAATCACATAGGCAGTCCGGATCTCAAAGAATCAAATGAAGCGAACGGAAGTCCCCGCTTTGTTTATGTTTGTATGTAAACCAAATAAAGTAAAAAACAGAGAACGTCGCCAGCCGAATCACAAGGTGGAGACAGATATATCAATTTATTATGAAGACAAAAACTTATCTCATTATGAGTATTGCCCTGCTGATGGGAGTATCGGCGTGGGCGCAGGACCCTGCAGCGGTCTCAGTCTATGAGGACTGCAGCAAGAACGGCAAAACGTATGACGTCCGTCCCACCACTGGCACGGAAAACGGGCATACGTGGGTGGACCTCGGTCTTCCGAGCGGACTGAAATGGGCGTCATACAACATCGGTGCTACCACGCCCGAAGGCTACGGCAACTACTACGCTTGGGGCGAGACCACCACAAAAGAAGACTACTCGTGGACAACCTACAAGTACGCCAATGGTGGTCTATACAAACAGACCAAGTACTGCAACGATGCTTCTCATGGCGACAACGGCTTCACCGACAACTTGACCACTTTGGAGCCTGCGGACGATGCCGCTCACGTGAACTGGGGTGGCGATTGGCGTATGCCCACCGCTGCCGAGTGGAAAGAGTTGCGCGAGCAATGCACATGGACGTGGACCAAGCAGAATGGCGTAAAGGGTTACCAAGTAACCGGCAATACCAACAGCAACTCTATCTTCCTCCCCGCTGCGGGCTATCGCGACGACACGAACCTCATCGGTGCCGACTCCCTCGGCGACTACTGGTCTTCGTCGCTCCGCACGGACGGCTCGCACCGCGCGCGGGAACTCTACTTCTATTCGGGCAGCGTGCGCCGCTACGGCACCCCCCGCAACTATGGTCAGTCGGTGCGCCCTGTTTGCCCGTCATCTACAAATATCCTCACACTCCATATTGCCGGGTGCGAGAAGGCAGATACCATTCGATGTGATGCAGGACAGCAAATCACCATAACCGCTGTCCCCGCCAACGAGCATCACCATTTCACCCAATGGTCAGACGGCAACACCGATAACCCGCGCACTGTCTCCGTAACCAAAGACTCCACCTTTACTGCCGAATTTGCTATTGACCAACATACTATTGCCGTTACTTGCGACCCGCTGCAAGGCGAGGTAACAGGTGCAGGCACTTACGACTACGGCACGCAGGTTACATTGACCGCCACTGCCAACGAGCATTACCATTTCACCCAATGGTCAGACGGCAACACCGATAACCCGCGCACCATATCAGTAGAGGGCGATGCCACCTACACCGCCGAGTTTGCTATTGACCAACATACTATTGCCGTTACTTGCGACCCGCTGCAAGGCGTGGTAACCGGCGCAGGCACTTACTACTACGGCACGCAGGTTACATTGACCGCCACTGCCAACGAGCATCACCATTTCGTGCGTTGGTCAGACGGCAACACCGACAACCCGCGTACCATCTCCGTAACCCAAAACTCCACTTTTACCTCCGAGTTTGCGCAGGACCCTGCAGCGGTCTCAGTCTATGAGGACTGCAGCAAGAACGGCAAAACGTATGACGTCCGTCCCACCACTGGCACGGAAAACGGGCATACGTGGGTGGACCTCGGTCTTCCGAGCGGACTGAAATGGGCGTCATGCAACATCGGTGCTACCACGCCCGAAGGCTATGGCAACTACTACGCATGGGGCGAGACCACCACAAAAGAGGACTACTCGTGGGCGACCTACAAGTATGCCAATGGTGCTGAAAATAAACTCACCAAGTACTGCACCGATGCAAGTTACGGCAACAATGGTTTCACCGACAGCAAGACGGTTTTAGACCCCGAAGACGATGCCGCTCACGTGAACTGGGGCGAAGAATGGCGTATGCCTACCGATGCCGAGTGGACGGAGTTGCGCGAGCAATGCACATGGATTTGGACTACACTGAACGGAGTGTATGGTTGCCAAGTAACAAGCAATACCAACAGCAACTCCATTTTCCTCCCCGCTGCGGGCTACCGCAGGGACACTGACCTCAACAATGTCGGCTCCTACGGCGACTACTGGTCTTCATCGCTCAACATCTTCCCGAACTATGCGAGGTTCATCTACTTCAATTCGGACAACGTGAACAGTGGCCGCAACCCCCGCCGCAGCGGTCAGTCTGTGCGCCCTGTTTGCCCGTCATCTACAAATATCCTCACACTCCATATTGCCGGGTGCGAGAAGGCAGATACCATTCGATGTGGTGCAGAACAGCAAATCACCATAACCGCTGTCCCCGCCAACGAGCATCACCATTTCGTGCGTTGGTCAGATGGCAACACCGACAACCCGCGCACCATATCAGTAGAGGGCGATGCCACCTACACCGCCGAGTTTGCTATTGACCAACATACTATTGCCGTTACTTGCGACCCGCTGCAAGGCGTGGTAACCGGCGCAGGCACTTACGACTACGGCACACAGGTTACTTTGACCGCCACCGCCAATGCCGGCTACCGGTTCGAGCAGTGGAGCAATGGCGTTACTGCTAACCCGTATCTGTTCACTGCCACCGAAGACCTCACCCTTGAGGCGCAGTTCACACGTTCCACCGCCACAGCCGTGAATAACATACCTGCCGATGGCGATACCACCGTCCGCAAAGTCTTCCGCAATGGACAAGTCCTTATCCTCCGTGGTGGCAAAACCTACACCACCACTGGCGTAGAAGTAAAATAAGACCTCCCCAAACCTCTCCTTAGGAAGGAGAGACACAATAGAGATAGAGGGATAGGGATAGGGGCTGCTCGCACATTTGGGCAGCCCCTCTTGTATGCTATATCCAAGGCATAATATCCAAGGCATAATGGTCTGCCTCCGCCCAACGCGACTACTACACCGCCCTCCAAACAGTAGCCTTGTAGCCACCTACTATAGCCACCTTCCTACCCGCCTATAGCCACCCGCCGGTCCATCGCCTTATAGCCCCCGCTTTTGCACTTAGGAGGCTAAGTTTTGTGGAGACGATGCCTGTGGGGACAACGCGTCCCGCGTCGTCAGATGTATTCGTCTACGCCAGTCCTGCTAATCCTTTTTATATGGTCATTTAATGGGCTCTAATGGAGACAAAAGCAGTCCCTTAACGGAAAAAATTAACGGTCAATTATACGGCAATTAGCGGAGTCATCCGGGGACGCGGGTGTCTCGTCCGCGGTTTTCGTGTTTTTACGAACCATTTGTGATAATGCGGCGTAGCCGCCCGTTCATAACGGTCCCGATAATGCCTTTATATGGTCATTTAATGGGTATTAATGGAGTCCAAAACCCCAAAATGGAGAAAATTAACGGCTCATTGACGGCAATTAACGGAGACCTTGTACCCGACAATGCAATTCGTGGTCAATTTGTGGATAATTATAGTTTATCACCATTTTAATGGCACTGCATGGGCTTTAATGGAGCCCAAAGCAGTCCCTTAACGAAGAAAATAAATGGGTTATTAACGGTCATTAACGGAGCCTTCTGTCCGATAATGCCATTTGTGGTCAATTAATGGGCATTAATGGAGTCCAAAACCCCCAAATGGGGAAAATTAACGGCTCATTGACGGCAATTAACGGAGACCTTGTACTCGACAATGCAATTCGTGCTCAATTTATGGGTAATTACATGTTTGCCTGTCGCCCATCTGATGCGTGCCGCCTGCAAAAAATCAAAATCCATTTGCACACGTCAATTACTTTTCGTATCTTTACGCCCTAATTTGTATAATGCAGATTTTGTACTCGTTCCGACAGCACAAAAGTGTATGGAACTTCAGTACATTATTGTAGTCAGGTAATATGAGTTTAATAGCAAACCGAACAAATAGTCCTCAGTTCACAGCCATAGACTTTTTCTGTGGCGGAGGCGGTGTGACTTGTGGTCTCCGCCAAGCAGGTATCGGTGTAAACCGAGTGAATAAAGGAGCATTCGCTTAATAATTATCTGTTGTACGGATTAAAATTTAATAGTTATGAAGAAACGTAAGGTCGCTTTTTTTAGTGTTATTTTGAAAAATGGCAATAGTATTGCTGAAACCAAAGTATGCTTGTCAGTATTATTACCTTTTATTCAGAGTTTACCATTAATAGACAAGAAAGTCGATTTACCATCGGAACGTTTTTGTATTATGGATAATTTGCAAATAAGTGATTCAGGAGAATATTATCGTATTTTATTTAAAAGTGCACGCCATAGTTATCGAGCTCCTTTATTGGATAGAGAAACCATTCTTGAACGAGAAAATCCAAAAAGGATGACAGAGGGAGAACAAATGAAAACTCATGCTGTAATTAAGTATCTCCCTAATGAAGTCATCCTGTTTTTGGAACAGGGGGCTAATTGTATGACAAGCAATAGCATAGCATATTATTTAAATGAATTTGTAACAAATTACAATGATGAGCATAGTGAATCTATGATACATGGGATGTTTATAGTCCAACAACTTCTAAAAGAAGACTTCTTTGAACAATTACAATCAATGGATCGAGTTATTAAGGCAGATATAGTTACAGACAAAAGAATCTTGGGAAGCGATAGCCTGAAGTTTATGGAACGTACAACTAGTCTCAAAGAGGAAATTAAAATCAACATCTCTGCTCAAAGAGGTTTGTCCTTGAAAGATGCTATCATTGATGCGTGGCATAAATTTGCAACTGGAACTACTCAAATTTCCCGCATTCGTGTAGAAGGTATTGGGGGACACAGAGAAAAGACTATTATCAATACAGACCAATTTGCCAAAATCGAATACATAGACGCAAATCAAAATGAGGATACTGGCGAATTTGACACCACAGATATATTCCGTAGAATGATGCTTGTTGCTCAACGCTATGTATAGGGAATACTTGCTTAATATATCAGATTATTTTAGCCTTCTTTCTAAACAAGAAGTGCGCTTTGAATTTGTTGTTCCCATAATTATAGGTGTCGCTGCATTTATTCATTCTTTCTATGAACTATGCTTATACGATGTTGTCGTTGAGATTGTGCAAGTATTGGAAATTCTATTAGGTTTTGCATTGGCTGCGTTGGCGTTATTCGTTACGATGAATACAGAAAAGGTTAATCTACTAAAAAACAACATAATAGAAAAAAAAGATAGCAGGGGAAGATGTGTCTTTATATAGATACATCATCATTGAATTTTCATATCTGATATTTGTGATTTCTACATTATGCATTGGGTATCTATTGGAATTGATTATTCCATGCTACAATGATATACTGGCAGCAATTGTCAATAGTATATTTATTTTCATTTCTTTTCACGTGCTATTTTCTATAGTAAGAACGCTGACTTCATTGTCATTTATTTTGCAAAAGGAATGAATAATGCACTATCACTATATATATTGTCTATGGATATTGCCAAAATTGTGATTCCTTGGCATATCCTAGAGATGAAATTTTAAAGGAATAGGATGAAATGTAATATAACATTAGGTGAAACAGTAGCAAGTATAGTAACCCGTCATATGCTTTGCTACTCAGAACAAGAATGCGCGTACATTCTTGCGGGTCTTAATATAATATATAGGTTAGATTTAAACCTTGATATTCAGTGTTCATCTATAGAGATAGAGAGTTTTCAAGAAAATTTATCAAGAATAAACGAAAAAGAATTAAGACGCCGTGACGAAGGCGTATACTATACTCCCAAAGACATTACGGAATATATCGTCGCAAATACCTATCTAAACTATCTTCAGCCGGATAATACTCAAGTTTATCCTGTCTCGAAATGTATGCAGATAATTACAAATACAAATTATAACAAGTTATTTAATGCAAAGATATTCGACCCGACTTGTGGAACAGCGGAATTTTTGTTGAGTGCGCTTAATTTGAAGTTACAAATACTAGCACATAGTTCTGATGAAGATATTTTAGATATGATTACTACCATCTATGGAAATGATATTGCTGAAGAATCTATTTTGCTTTCAAAGATAAGAATATTCTTTGCTGTAATTCATATTCTAAGCGACAAAAGTAATGCTCCAAAAGTAGCAAAGATACTTAATAAAAACTTTACTGCATATGATTATGTGATTAATGATACTATAAGTCCAAAGTTCGATGTTGTCATTGGTAATCCTCCTTATGTTGAGTATGGCAAATTGCCAAGGAGACCTAAAACAAACTATGGTAATTCATATGCTGATGTTTTGCAAAATGCGATACTCTCGGCAAAAGATAGTGCGGCTATAGGCTTTGTTATTCCTCTTTCATTTGTTTCCACCACAAGAATGAAAGGCATACGGGATTATGCTTATGAGAAATTAAATAAAATATTTGTTCTGAATTTTGCAGATCGTCCTGATTGCCTGTTTGCTGGCGTTCATCAGAAACTTACTATCCTATTAGGAGTGAAAGGTAAAAATAAATGCAATGTGTATTCATCAAGTTACTATCATTGGTATAGTGACGAAAGAGATAGATTGCTTAATAATGCAACGGTCTTTCCTGTAAAACAAAATGACAAGTACATTCCAAAGATAGGAACAATTTGCGAGCATAGCATTTTCGAGAAGATATTGAGTCCACAAGGAAAAAGTTTCGGAGAGATTATACGCAATGCAGGTAATGCCACATTACCAGTTTATTTGAATATGCGTGGATGTTTTTGGATGAAAGCCTTCTCTTTTAATCCAGGGTCTAATGAATATAAGTTGTTTAATTGTCCAAAAGATATGCAAGCCTACATTCTATGCCTGTTGAATTCAAATCTATTTTTCCTATATTGGACGATAGTTTCCGATTGTTGGCATATCACAGGAAAAGAACTATTAGAGTTCATTATTCCGACAAATGATATTGATTTCAATGCTTTTAGAGGCTTAGCCTCGAAACTTGAGCTGAAATTAGAGAATACAAAAAACTATATAGGGAGCAAACAAACCGTTTACGAGTACAAGCATAAAGAGTGTAAAAAAGAAATTGATGAGATTGACATTTTGCTACAACAGATATACTGTCTCACTAATGAAGAAATAGAGTTTCTAAGAAATTACAATATTCGATATAGAATGAGTAATGGTTAACTATAATGTTATAGATTTATTTTCGGGTTGTGGAGGTTTTTCTATTGGATTTGAGAAAGCCGGTTGCCGCATCCTGAAAGCAGTAGAATATGACAAGTCTATTGCACTGTCTTATTCCCATAATCATCGTAATACGATTATGTATGCCGAGGATATTGGGAAGGTTGACAATAAAAAGTACTTCTCGTATAGAGAGGCTGATATTATTATTGGAGGACCGCCTTGTCAGGGCTTTTCCATGGCTGGTGCAAGAATACGTGAAGGAAATACTTTTATAAATGATCCCAGAAACTATCTATTTCGTCATTACGTAAATGTGGTGAAGATTGTACGCCCAAAAGTATTTCTCCTTGAAAATGTCAGGGGCATATTATCTAAAGATAAGGGGACTATTTTTAAAGAAATAGTTAATGAATTTAGTGATCCCAAGAATTTTGATGGCGATAGATACTATCTTCATTATAAAGTATGCAAGGCAGTGGAATATGGTGTCCCTCAGCAACGCGAACGTGTGGTGGTAATAGGCGTATTAAATCACGACTTTGACATAGATGCTGTTTTTGAAACTGCTCACAATGATATACAGAGAATGGATTCTCATTTCTTTGATAAAGTAACATTGAGGGATGCCATTTCCGATTTGCAAGCCCCGACTAAAGATGGACAAGTCTTATTAAATCCTTGTCAATCAAATTATCAAGAATTTCTCCGCGAAGGATGTACGTGTACTTATAATCACCTTGTTTCTAAACACAATTTAGTTGCTATAGAAAGAATGAAACATATTGGCGTCGGAGAAAATTGGAAAGTACTGCCTGAGGATATTCATTCTGTGCATAGTGGTGCATATGGTAGATTGGATTGGGAGAAACCGACAATGACTATCACTACACGATTTGACACTCCTGCAGGAGGACGTTTTATACATCCTACAGAAAATAGGACACTTACACCTCGCGAGGCTGCACGTGTACAATCATTCCCTGATAACTTTGAATTTATAGGAAACAAGACTATTATTTGTCGCCAGATAGGGAATGCGGTTCCGCCCAAGATGGCATTTTTCCTAGCAAACGTAGCAAGACATTTAATACAATGAATCAACTAAGTGACAACAAATTATCCAAATTAAAATCCTTGGGTTCCCAAGGCGGGTTTTGGTATATCACAAAGCAAAATCTAATATTTAGAGATTTGTGCTTTATAGCCAAAATTCTAGAGGATTGGGATGACCAAAAAGAAGAAAATTATCAAAGTTTTTTCGACCGCAACAAGACATTATTACAGTATGGATCATTACCTTCTGACTTGGCGCATCGTGCTACAAAGAATTGTGAATATATTGGTTTAACTGTGCCTTCAGAGAAATATAGTACACAGAATTTAACACCCTTCTACTTTGTAATAAAGGAATTGTGTAATGGAGATTTCAATCAATTGTCTTTCTATCCAGAAATAATAGATAAACAATTAGAGCGAATGTATGTTGATTCGCAAACAAATAGTGTATACACCGTTAATTTTCAAATTTGTCCTTTTATGTTTTTATTCAAGATTTTACTCCTTATCGGAGATATTACGGGCTCATTTAAAATCTCAAAAAATGAGTTTAAGTTATTTGTCGCCACAGCCCAATCTTGGTCTGAATATTTTGAAGTTGTTGAATCTATTTTGCGATATAGAAATGATGCTGATTATAAGACGCAGTGTGATTTGAACAGTGGAAAGGTAAGCGACTCGCGTTATCAGGTGTTAGCACAAAACCACTCTCAACTCGAGATTAATGGTAATGATATTTCTATTCGTGATAACGAAATCAGAAATGTTCGTCGCAAGGTGGCAGAATACGAATTGAGCGATAAGATACAATCGTCCAAAGATATATTTGAACCGATATTAAGTATAAAAGTAGATGCCAAGTGCGATGTCTCTTATCTCCCCTATCTGACGGCATTGCGGACAAAGCCGTTTATGCTCCTTGCGGGCATCTCAGGAACGGGCAAAAGCCGTATCGTGCGCAAGTTGGCACAGGCAACCAATCCGAAAGCGTATGCAAATGAAGATGACCGTTGGAAAGATAACCGACCGGAGAATTTCAAGTTAATTCAAGTCAAACCCAATTGGCACAACTCTATGGATGTAGTGGGATATATGTCCAACATTCCTGCTCCGCATTATGTGTTTACCGACTTTGTGCGTTTTATTGTCAAAGCATGGCAGCACAAGGACACGCCGTATTTCCTCTGTTTGGACGAAATGAACCTTGCTCCTGTAGAGGAATACTTTGCAGAGTTCCTAAGTGCTATCGAATCGCGTGCTTTGGACGAGAAAGGCGAATATATAACAGACCCTATTATTGCCCCCTTCAAAGAGTTTGCCCAAGATGTGCGCGAGGATATGCTCCGGCAGTTGCTCGGCGAAGCACTTCATACAGAGACCAATCCGTTGGCGATACAGTTCACGGAGAAAGGTCTGACGCTGCCGCCTAACCTGATGGTTATGGGTACGGTCAATATGGACGAAACGACATTCTCTTTCTCCCGAAAAGTGCTTGACCGCGCTATGTCCATAGAGATGAACGAAGTCAATTTCGACGATTTCAAAGAGGGCAAAACGGAACTGATGCCGTTGCTAACAGAGCAGAATGAGTTGTTGGTAAAACGTCCGCAGAAAGCATGCGAGGTGCAAAACAAGATAGATTGTGACAGGGTGATTAAATACCTGACAGACGTGAATGCATTGTTGGACGGTACGCCGTTCAAACTTGGTTACCGTGCCGCCAACGAGGCGATACTATATGTGTCCGCGTGCCATGATTTTGCTGGCGAGGACTTCCGTCTCGAAAAAGCACTTGACGAGTTCACCCTGATGAAGATCTTGTCACGTATAGAAGGCGATGACAGCCGTTTGTCTGTGGATGAGCGTGACGAGCGTCTGCAGGTAGCAGGTATAGACAGCAACGCCATGGAAGATGGCGAACAAAGCCTCAACCTGCTCAACTGCCTGCGTGCCATTGTGAAGAAACATATCGGTCAGAACACAGAGACTGAAAGGAAAATCAACCGTATGTACCACACGCTGATGCGCGAGCATTTCGTTTCCTATTGGAATTAAGCGTATATGGCAACTGGCAGCGTGAATATCTTCGAGGTGGAGAATAACGATGTGCGCATACGTTTCTCTTGTTTGTCTTCGGCAGATCGTATCAGCCGCGCAATGAAGAATATGCGCATAGGGGAAGGCGACAGCCGTCTGCAGGCGGAGTTCCGTTCGTCTCAGCCGGATGTGCGTTTTTTCTTTGACGGCAAAGAGGAGCGGGGCTCTGTAACACGCGAAGCGGTATTTTTTGAGAATACATCCTATCCGACGCTGATAGAAGCCAAAGAGGGCGTAAGCTGTATGAGTCTCCGTTTCTCCAACTCGCCTATTGAACGCAGTCTGAGTGCGGACGGACAATTGCTGTACGGTGCAGTCAGTTTCGGTAACCAGGTAGGCAAAGCGGACATCTGCCTTGCCTATTACAAAAACGGACGGCATCAGTCCTTGCGTTTCACGACAGAGGTGTTGAGTTACAAGATGGACTACCGCTCGGATATGAAGCAAATCATTCGCGACATTGAGGAAGAATACAGTATGCTTTCCTTCGCATTCATGCGCGAGACCTATCTCAACTTCCGTACGCGGCAAGGTCAGTCCACAGACTTGATATGGTGGCAGATATTCCGTACATGCTACCAGGATATTCTTTATGCCTGTCGTCATATCATACAGGCTCCGCGGCACAGGCTGCATCCGGAAGTGCGCTATGAACGGGCAGAGCGACTGCGGTTGCTCACGTCTGACATGGAGAACGAATACAGCCGTTTCAGCGACGATGCCAATCATCTGTATCGCACGACAGAATTGTGTCATACGAATGATACGGTAGAGAACCGTTTTCTCAAGTTTGTGATGAACGAATTGCTCAACCGGTTTCAGACCGTGAGCCGGCATATACGCAATACGTCGCAATCGGTATGTTTGGAAAAAGAACTGCAGGAGATGGAGGAGAACCTGCAACGTACTGTACGGCATCCGTTTTTCCGCAATATAGGACAGTTCCGTGGTTTCGTACAGGATTCGCTGGTCATGAAACGTGCCAATGGTTATCGCACCATTTATCAAAAATGGATTGAATTGTTGTGTGGGTACGAACTGGAAGAAGGTATCAACCAATTGGAGACCAAAGATATTTCCGTGCTGTACGAGATATGGTGTTTCCTCAAAGTGAAAAACATCGTGGAAGATATCCTTGGCGAGAAAGTGGAAGCGCGTTATTCTGGTTGCAAACTGACACCGAAGTTTGTGCGCGACCTGAGTTGGGGTACGCAATCGGAAGTAACTTTTGTGCGCACGGAGGACGGCGTGGAATTGGCATCCGTTATGTACAATGCACCTGTTAACGATAGCGACAAGCAGACGGAATCGGCTGTTCGCGGCACTACCACTTTTACTACCGCACAGAGACCGGACATAGTGCTGCGGCTGACCAAGCGGCAAAAAGACATCCAATATACCTTCCTTTTCGATGCCAAATACAGGATTGCAGACAGCAAACAAGATGGTCAGGACGTACCTCCGGTAGATGCAATCGACCAAATGCACCGCTACCGCGATGCCATCTATTATGTGGATCAGGCAAGTGGCAAGCCCAAACGCGAAATTATTGGAGGCTATGTGTTATTCCCTGGCAACTATACCAAAGAAGAGTATGCACAATCATACTACCATCAATCGGCAGAGAAAGTGGGTATCGGTGCTTTCCCGTTGCGGCCGACAAGTGATTTGCTGGTTTCTCCTAATGACAGCGAACAGGCTTTGCGCGAACAGATAGCGGTTTGGTTGCAGAGCAAACGGATGCTGTCAAATCTGTACAAAAAGGCTATTCCTCAGCACGGGTTGACATACCGCAATCCGGATGATGTCATATTGGTCAACTATGCACCTGCCGCAAAACTGGCAAAGATGAGGGAGACAGGATTATGTTATCTACGGACAGGCGAGGAGCAGGGTGCTATTGTGATGACGCAGGAGGCTGTAAGTGCACGGTATGCGATGCTGCACAATGGCAGAAACGGCACATTGTACAAAATCAAAGGCAAAGGACCACGTTTCTGGGCAAAAGCCGATTTGGAGAAGAAAGGCTTTGAGAATTTAGGGCATGATTATTATCTGGTGTACGAACTGGATACTTCCAAGTCCGCCGAGTATAATAATATTCCCGCTCTTAACCGCGGTCCCCAAACCACCAAGCCTGATTTTATGACATGGGAAGAATTGATGGAGAAAAAGGACAAATAAACACAAAGAATATGTATATAGCATTATGATTGCAAACGAAATTAAAACAATTATTACAGATATACAGGCTTCTCCCAAAGAATGTGAGTGGGTCGAAATAAAGCAGAACAATTCTAATCCGCAACTAATAGGGGAATACATTTCTGCCTTGTCAAACGGAGCAGCATATATGGGACAATCCAAAGGTTATCTTGTTTTTGGGTTAAAAGATGATACACATGAAATAGTAGGAACGGATTATAATCCTCAAAATGAGAAAATCGGTAATCAAGAGTTGGAGAACTGGATTGCCACACAATTGTCTCCCCGTATTGATTTTGTAATTCACAATAACATTATCATTAACGGAAAAAGAGTAGTTCTTTTTGTTATTGACTCTGCTGGTAATACTCCAGTCAAATTTAAGGGAGTAGCATATACACGGGTTGGTTCTTACAAGAAAAATCTATCGGACCATCCGGAAATCGAACGTAAAATATGGCAAAACACTCATAACAATTGCTTTGAAACCAAGATAGCCAAGAGTGGACTGAGTGCAGATGAAATGCTGGCTTTGATTGATTATGCATCCGTGTTTAAATTACTGCATATTCCTTTTCCTGAAACAAAAACTGCTATTTTGAATAAGTTAGCAGAAGAGAAATTGATTCACAAACGGGCTTCATGTTATGATATTACTAATTTAGGAGCAATCTTGTTTGCTAACAATTTACAATCTTTCGAGATGCTATCCCGTAAGGCTGTTCGCGTTATTTTCTATAAAGGGACCAATAAATTGCATGCGATACGTGAACAGGTCGGAAATAAAGGATATGCTATCGGTTTTGAGGGGCTTGTTAATTATATTAACGAAAGACTGCCTATAAATGAAGAAATAGGAAAAGTATTACGAAAAGACAATCCTATCTATCCGGAAATAGCCATTCGTGAGTTTGTAGCGAATGCTCTTATTCATCAGGATTTTTATATAGGAGGGATGTCTCCGATGATTGAGATATATGCCAATAGGATGGAAATATCCAATCCTGGCAAGCCGCTAATTGATGTGCTTCGCTTCATAGACCATACCCCAATTAGCAGAAATGAACATCTTGCATCTATTATGCGGCGAATGAATTTTTGTGAGGAACGAGGAAGCGGTGTAGATAGAGCATTGCATCAATGTGAATTATATCAACTTCCTGCACCTGATTTTATAAAAGATGATTTTAGTACAAAAGTTGTGATGTTTACTCCTCAGACATTACGTCAGATGAATAGGGAGGATAAAATCAGAGCGTGTTATCAGCATTGTTGCTTGAAATATGTAGCTGGTGAAAAGATGACTAACGAAAGTTTAAGAGGACGGTTGGAAATTTCTGATGCCAATTATTCTATTGCCTCACGTATTATATCGGATACCATTTCGGCAAACTTAATACGATTAGATGATAAGAATAAATCAAGAAAGTATGCACAATATGTACCGATATGGTCTTAGTTTTATGTGACGGCAGAGTGATTAAACAACTAATTTTATGTGTAATCCGCTGAAAGTCAGGTGTGTTTTTATGTGATTGTAATGTGATTGAAGTATAATTTGTATCACAATTTATCTATGCCCGACATCCTGACACCACAACAACGCCACCGCTGTATGTCGCATATACGCAGCCGGGGGACAAAACCCGAACTGACGGTGCGGAAATGGTTGTGGACACACGGCTACAGGTACCGGCTGAATGTCAAGAGCGTGCCTGGCAAGCCGGACGTTGTGATGCGCAAGTACAGAACGGCGATATTCGTCAATGGTTGTTTTTGGCACGGGCACGAAGGCTGCTGGCAGTTTGTACTGCCGAAAACCAATACGGCGTTCTGGCAAGCGAAGATTGAGCGCAACCGCGAACGAGACCGACGGAACGAGGAATTGCTCCGTGCCAACGGCTGGCAAGTGATTACATTGTGGGCGTGCAGTCTGACCAAAGACCGCCTCGAACCCACCATGCAGCAGGTTGCCGTTGCGCTGAATCACAACTTATTACAGATAATCAACCACCATACCCGCTAAAAAGTTATTGGCTTGTTTGCGGAACTGATGTTGGGAGAAGTAAATGAATAAAAAAGCAAAAAAATCCGTCTATAGGTGATAGATTTTACCATTTTCTCCGTTATACAAGTGGAGAGGAAAAGTTTAATCTATCAACCCCATTATATATGAACCAAACAACAATATACGACAACCTGACAGACCGGCAAATCGTTGAACGGCTGATACACTACGACCGCGAAATGGAAACGTGGTTCTTCTTTGTCTATTGTGCGCCTGTACTGCAATCCGTCAACCGGCGGTTCTTCCATGGCGAACAATCAATGGAGAAAATGACCAACGATTTCTATCTGCACCTCAAGAAACAGGATTGGCACGCACTCAGGCAATACCGTCCGGCAGGTGCACTCAAAGTATGGCTCACCACTGTAGCAACCAATCTCTTCATACCGCGTCCTGACACCACTTCAATGGTCACAACCATGGACAATGACGAAATGGAGGCGTTCTTGGAAGAGGATAACCTGTACTACACGCAACGGCAAGAGAATCTGCAGGCAATAGAAAGCGCATTAGACCACCTGCCTAACCCGCGTTACCGATACATCTTGAAAGGTATATATTGTTGGCAATTGTCCCCGCAACTATTAGCAGATAAATTGGGCATCACACTGCCGAATTTCTACAATCTCCACCACCGCGCCCTTACAGCATTGAAGAAAAATATGATACAAAACGTCAATTCGATATAATTTTTGGGATATATAATTTATGGCTAATTTGCGATAATACGGCGTAGCCGTCCGTTCAAAAGAACCCCGATGATACCAATTCGTGTTTATTATCTGTTGAGGTTACGATGTTGCTATCTATTGTTTAATAGTTGTTATCAGTTGTTGACCTGCAAAGTATCCTTCTGTTGTTATATCGAATACACGTTATTAATGATAATCTACCACTATGTCCGCCATGCCTGAAATAGAACATCATCCCTTACCGCCCTTTTTGCCGCAGGGGGCGAGGGTGCTGATGCTGGGCAGTTTTCCGCCTCCTCGGGAACGGTGGTGTATGGATTTCTTCTATCCCAATCCGCAGAACGATATGTGGCGCATCATGGGGCAGGTGTTCTTCGGCGACAAGACGCACTTCGAACTGCAAAGAGACAACACACACTTCGAACTATACAGAGACAAAACACATTGGGAGGGACAAAGAGACAAAACGTCTTTGGGACTACCAAGAGACGGGATTCTAAGAGACAGGCAGCACAGCCCCAAGAACCGCAAGACGGTGTTTGACTGCGAAGCCATCGTGGCTTTTTGCAGGGAGCAGGGTATTGCCATCTTCGACACGGCGCAGGCGGTCAGACGCCTGCAAGGCAACGCTGCCGATGAGCATCTGGAGATTGCGGAGCGGACGGACATAGCCGCATTGCTGCAGCAGATCCCCGAGTGCCACAACCTCTGCTGCACGGGCGGCAAAGCAGCAAACACCTTGGCGGACATACTGCACACTGCCACGCCCAAAGTAGGCGGATATATTGATACCCTTTTCAACGGCACCCCCGTCCGTTTCTGGCGTATGCCTTCCACCTCCCGCGCCTACCCATTGCCGTTCCTCCCAAAAGCCGCCGCCTACCAACGTATGTTCACCATGCTCCCCGCCCGTCATTGACACAGGACAACATGTAATCATTCTTGCATATATCAAATGTTTATTGTAATTTTGCAGCGATAAAAAATGGAAATTTTATAAAAGCAAACAAATTGAAAATAGAGGAGATATCTTTATGAACGGAATAATCCTATATCAATCGAAATATGGTGCTACCAAAAGGTACGCCGATTGGCTCTCGGAAGAAACAGGGTTTCAGTGTATAGAAACAAGAAAAGCGGATATCAACGAAATTCTTAAGTATGACACTGTTGTCTTAGGCGGAGGCATCTATGCTTCCGGTATTGCCGGATTATCGTTTCTGAAGAAGAATATCCGTAAATTAGCAGGTAAAAAAATCATTGTGTTTTGTTGTGGCGCATCTCCCTATGAAGAAAATGCATTTCAGCAAATCAGGGAGTATAATTTGAAAGATAACTTGTCCGGTCTTCCTCTTTTTTATTGCCGTGGAGCGTGGAATATGGATGCCATGACTTTCGGGGACAGAACATTATGCAAATTACTCAGAAGGGCGACTGCAAAGAAAGATCCGGCCGATTACGAAGTATGGGAAAAAGCATTGATGGCAGCAGGGGATGATAAATGCGACTGGACTGACAAGAAATACATTGAACCGATACTGGAATATATCAAGCACTAAATTCTTGTTTGCCAATCCGCCAAAGGCGGAGCAATTCTTTGGCTGATATACTTACTTGCCCTGTTCCTTACGCCTGCCAATACATATTCAGTATGCTCTATGCCGGTCTGATGGGGGTTGCACAAGAAAAACACAGATAGATAAATCACCTGTCTTGTTCAAAATCAAAAGATAGTGGTGCAGAATAGTTATGAGTGCTATTTTGCACCGCACTTTTATACATATACTTATATCCTTATATCCTATTTGACTTTGTTGTAAGTACACCAAATTGACGTTTGGGGTGGATTTTTGAGCCGGTATAGAACAAACACGCTATAGTCTGTTTTTCCCCGAGCAGTCCTTTCTGCTCCTTTTGTGTGTACACATCTTATGTCGGAATATCGCCAAGTATGTCGTATATTTGCCGTACCTTTGCCGCAGTTTTCCGATACCATACTGCACACACCTCCGCTAATACCATTTTCTTGATTATATGAAGCATTTCTTTCTCTCTATGACTCTTGCCGCTTGTGCTGTCCTGTCCGCTCAAGCCGATCTGACCGAAGATTTCAATTCTGCCAAAGGCAGTTGGACAACAGAGACCCAAGTGAACCTGCCGAGTGGCAACTGGACTTTCGGCGGCGGGGCGCAAGCCAATACAAGCAACGGCGTTGCGGCTGTCAAGTTCAATGCCAACGGGGCATATATGATTTCGCCTGCTATCGACAGCGTGAAATCGCTCTCGTTTGCCTACCGTGCCGGCGGCAGCAACAAACGCATTGCTATTGCTTACCAAATAGGTTCCGGCGACTGGCAGCCCATAGATACATTGCTGATCAAGAGTTCGGCATCGGCTTTCTCATCCTATTCCAAGACGCTCGGTTTGGATAGTACCCAACAGGTGCGTATCCGTCTTACAGGGCTGCAAAGCAATAGTTATGTGGACGATTTCAAGATGGTACAAGCCCAAGCGGGCGGCAACACCGGCGGGGGCGGAGGTACGGTTATCCCCGCAGACCCCGATCCTGGTTTTACCCGCCCGACTTTCGTGGCTACCCATAACACCTATTATATATCGCCTGATGGCAACGATGAGACCGGCGACGGCTCATTCGAAAAACCGTGGTACAACCTCGGCAAGGCAGTGAGTGTTGCCCAGGCGGGCGATACAAGATGTCGTGGCGCGGCACAGACTCCAAACTGACTATTCGGCTGAAACAATCGGGTACGGCAGAGCAGCCCATCGTCATCTCTTCCTACGAAGCCGAAGCACCGATCTTCGACTTTGAGCAGCAACTGCTCGACTGCAACCGCAGCCCGAAGAACGTCGGCGATCGCGGTATTCACCTCACGGGCGACCATTGGATATTGTTCGGCTTGCATATTATGCACGCTGCCGACAATGCCATCAAGTTGGAAGGTTCCTACAACCGTGTGGAGCGTTGCGAGTTCTGCTACAACCTCGATACCGGTATCCAGTTGGGTTTCGGGCATAAGTTCTCCGATACGTTCCCCGGCGTTTCCGAGAACGACGGTACCCACTGTGCCTACAACGACATCATCGATTGCGATTCGCACCACAACTGCGACTTCGATATGAACTACGGTTCGGACGCCGACGGCTTTGCCTGCAAGATGCACAACGGCAAGGGCAACCGCTTTATCCGCTGCCGTGCATGGCGCAACTCCGATGATGCGTGGGACTTGTATGAGACCGACTATGATGTGGTCTTGGTCGAGTGCTGGGCATGGATGTCAGGGTTTGCAACCGACCATACGTGGGTCAAAGAGTACTTGGACGGCAGTGCCTCTTTCTCGGGCAACGGCAATGGTATCAAACTCGGCGGTAATGGCACGGGCGGCAGCAGCAAGGGTATCCACTATGCCTACAACTGTGTGGCTTTCGGCTGCAACAAGTCCGGTTCTGTCAAGGGCTTCGACTGCAACAGCCACAAAGGCGGACATGTGCTGGTCAACTGCCTGGCATTCGATAACGGCTACGACTATATGTTCGAGTCCGGCGGCAGCGATGCCAATACCCACTTTGTCAACAATGTATGTTTCGGCAGACAAGAGATATGCGTGGGCGACGACGACCACAACGCTATCATCAATCTGCCCACCAAGAACGCTTGGTCGAACAACCTGGTGCGCGATTTCAGCCGTGATGACTATCAGAGCCTCGCCGAAGAGGACGCTATGGCTCCGCGGCGGGGCGACGGGTCTATGCCTGCGCGTTTTGCACGGCTCAAACCCGAAAGCCGGCTGGTAGATGCCGGTAGGGTGCCGGACGCACAATATACGCAGAAACTGGCAGAAGTCTATCAGGTCTATCCCTACATACAACAGAAAATCTATGGTGCGGCACGCGACCTCGGTCCGTATGAACTGCCCGTCGGGGAAGACCCTGCCACCGCTGTGCAGCAGATTATCTCGCCCGATAGCCGGGGCGGACTGCAAGTGCTGCAAGGCAACGCTGCCGATGAGGTGATATTGTGTTACAGTGTTCCCGCAGATGCCCGGGTGGAACTGTCCCTCTATTCTGTCAACGGACAATGTTACGAAACGATGTATCCCGGTGCTGCCACCAATGGGGTGCTATACTACCAACCGCTCTCCACGGCATCATTGCCGTCGGGTATGTATGTTGTCGTCCTTCGGGGCGATAACTATACCGCAAAAGCCAAACTGATTGTGCGGTAAAGAAAGAATGTGTTATTGATTTTGCAGACACGGGACAGAAATTTTACCTCTGTCCCGCGTCTTTTTATGCACAGAATTATGCATACTATGCAATTCCCATACTTCGTAATACCAATTACGTAGAAAAGACGTAGAAAGGACGTAGAAAGGACGTAGAAAGAATGGGCTTTTTAGCGGGGGATAAGCCTCTGTTTTATGCATTGTATACAGATTTGTATTGCATATTATGCATAACGTGTTCGGTTTATAGTCTTCTGAATTCCGCCAGTGTGATGGCGGTGGCGATGGATACATTCAGGCTCTCGGAGGTGGTTGCACCAATAGGGTAGGAGGGTATCAGCAGCGGGTGCGTGATAAGCGGGCGTACCGCTTCCGAGATGCCGTTTCCCTCGTTCCCCATTACGATAATTCCTCTGCTTTTATCGGGAATAGCCCCTGTCTCATACATAGTGCGTCCGTTGAGCAGGGTGCCATAGACGGGCATAGCGGCTTTGTGTGCCTCCTGCAACAGGGGTAACAAGTCCGTGTAATGCACGCTCACCCGAGCCAATGCCCCCATAGTGGCTTGCACCACTTTCGGATTATAGCAGTCGGCTGTACCGGGCGAACAATACAAATCGTGTACGCCGAACCAATCGCACGTGCGGATAATCGTGCCTAAGTTACCGGGGTCTTGTATCCCGTCCAAGGCTACGCACAGATGCGCTGTATCTAATCTGCTCTCGCATAATGCAGGCGTTCTGAACACCCCGACAATCCCTTGCGGCGTACGCTGGGAAGACATCTGCTCTATCTCCGTATCGGAGGCATTATCCGTGTCAAAAAGATACTCGAGTGTATAGGTTTTTTGCAGTTCTTCTATACACTTATGTCCCTCGGCTACAAACAGTCCGAGTTCGTCGCGGAACTTCTTCTGCTGCAAACTGCGCACCATTTTCACTTGCGCCTTCGATACGTGCGCTACTGCCTGTCTCGGACCGAATGAATACATACCTGTTTTGGAAATTTGTGCAAAGGTAGTTCTTTATTTGGATATGTGCAAAATTTTCCGTAACTTTGCGGGCTATATTATGCATATATGGTTCGGTCTGTACGACATAGGGTGAGCAGCATATTGGCAGTAGTGGGCTGCCTGCTGTTGTCGGCGTGCAGTACGACCAAGTTTGTACCCGACGGGCAGTATCTGCTCAACAAGGCACGTATCAAGGTTACCGATACCAAAGAGGTTACCGCCTCCGACCTGAACGACTATCTCCGTCAGAAGCAGAACACCGAAATCCTCGGTTTCTGGAAACTCCAGTTGGACATCTACAACACCGCCCCTGCGGATACGATCACCAAGGGCAAACGCTGGCTTGCCGCCAATGCGCACAAGGTGGGCGAAGCACCCGTTATCTACGACGAGGACCTGACACGCGTCTCAATGGAGCAACTGGCGCAGACTATGAGCAACAAAGGCTATTTCAATGTCGTGGTGGATACGCAGAAAGTCTATAAAAAGAAAAAAGTGAACCTCACCTATTTGGTTACTGCCAACAAGCCCTATACAATACGCAAATACAAGGTGGATATAGAGCAACCGGAAGTGCGCACTATCGCCACCAACAGCAACTGCCTGATTAAGGACGGTATGCAGTTTTCCACCTCTGTGCTGGACGATGAGCGGCAGCGTATAGCCACCAAGATGCACAACGAGGGCTATTTCTATTTCGACAAGTCGATGCTTGAGTACGAGGCGGACAGCAGTTACAACTGTCTCGGGGCGGATGTGGATATCCGTATGTCGAAGTATGTCAGTCAGTTGCCGGATAGTGCACAGAAACGGCTGTACACCAAATATACCATTCGGCAAGTCTATTTCCATATTGATTACGACCCGTCGCGCCTGCCTGCCGATGCCGAACTGCATATCGAGCAGGACAAGTACGGCAACGAGTATTCGTATATCGGCAAGCGTTTCCTGCGCCCCGGTGTGCTGCGCCGCAACTGCCGCATCAAAGCGGGCGGACTGTATAGCGAACGCCGCGTGGAGCGAACCTATTCGCTCCTCAATGCACTCGCACCAGTCAAATATGTGGATATTGCTTTCGACCCCGTAGGGGAGAACCAATTGGATTGCCATATCACTGTCTCGCGCGGCAAACTGAACAATATCTCCGCAGAGGTGGAGGGTACCTATTCTGCGGGGGACTGGGGTATCGCTGCCGGTGCGAGCTATATCAACAGGAATATCTTTCACGGTGCGGAACAGTTGTCGCTCAGCGGACGTGCCAGTTACGAATGGCGCCAGAACGGCGGGCATGCCATTGAGGGAAAAGCCGAAGCGGGACTCACTTTCCCCACCGGTGTGCGTATCAACATCGCCTACAACTACCAGCAGCGTCCCGACGAATACACCCGTACCATCGCCAATGCGGGGCTATACTATACCATTCCGCGCAAACCGCACAGTCGTTGGACGCACCGCTTCAACCTGATAGACGTCAGTTACATCTACCTGCCGTGGATGTCCGACCGCTTCAAAGCGGATTTTATTGACAAGTCATCCGTACTGAAATCCAGTTACGAAGACCATTTTATCCTCGGTTGGAGTTATTCTGGTACGTACACCAACTATCGCAAGAGTGCGCCCAACCGCAGTTACATCAATTTCAACTACTATCTCGAGACGGCAGGCAACGCTCTCTATGGCATAGCCAAAACCGCCCACCTGACCACCAACGACGCAGATGCCTACACAGTATGGCATATCCCCTTTGCGCAGTATGCCAAAGCAGATGTGAACTTCACTTTCCACCACGTGATGACTCCCAAGCATCGGTTGGTGTATCATACGGGTGTCGGTGTGGCGGTGCCGTATCTCAATGCTACGGTGCTGCCCTTCGAGAAACGATATTTCTCGGGCGGTTCGAATAGTGTCCGCGGCTGGCAGGCACGCACTCTCGGTCCCGGCGGTTTCCGTGGTGCGAACAATACAATGGTCTATGACCTGCAGGCGGGCGATATCCGCCTCGACCTGAACATTGAATACCGCTGGAAGGTATGGACGTATATCGAACTGGCAGCGTTTGTCGATGCCGGTAATATATGGACGATACGCAACTATGAGCAGCAGCCGTATGGTGTCTTTGAGTGGGACGAGTTCTACAAACAGATCGCCCTCTCGTATGGCGTTGGGCTGCGCTTGGATTTCAGTATCCTGATACTGCGTCTGGATCTGGGCGTCAAACTGCACGACCCGAGTCGCCTCTACGGCGACCTTTCGGGTACCCAGTGGCGCACCGTCCCAAACGGACTGAGTTGGCAAGACGATATGACACTCCATTTTGCTATCGGCTACCCGTTCTAACCCCAATAAAGCCCCTTAGTCCGATTAGTCCGATAAAATGCTAAAACCCTACTACATACAAGGTGTTGTCGAAGCCGGTTGCGACGAGGCAGGACGCGGTCCGTTGGCGGGAAGTGTGTTTGCCGCTGCGGTAATCCTAGACCCGGAGCGCATTGCTGAGATACCCGAACTGCAACGTCTCAACGACTCGAAGCAACTCACGGAGCGGGAACGGTATGCCCTGCGCCCCGTCATTGAGCGCGAGGCACAGGCATGGGCGGTAGCGGAGGTTACGGTGGATGAGATAGACCGTATCAATATCCTCAACGCCTCTATCCTCGGTATGCAGCGGGCATTAGACCAACTCGCCGTCTGCCCCGAACATATCATCGTGGACGGCAACAAATGGAAACCCTATATTCCCCAAGGCGGGGTTATGGAGGTGCCAGCACAGACGGTGGTCAAAGGGGACGGCAAATATATGTCCATCGCGGCGGCGAGTATTCTTGCCAAGACCTACCGCGACGACTATATGCTCCGCATGGCGGAGGAATACCCGCAGTACGGTTGGGCGGACAACAAAGGTTACCCCACACGGGCGCACTACGAAGCGATTGCCCGCTATGGTATCACTCCCTACCACCGCAAAACCTTCCGGCTGTACAAAGACAATGTAGGGGGTTCAATGCCGCATAGCGAACAGGAACCTATAAAACGATAATCAAAACAATACAAATATGCAAAACTTTACTGTACGAAACGGGGGCGAACAGAAGCCCCGTAAGAAACATGGTTGTCTTTGGCTGGTGTGCCTTGGCGCACTCCTGTACATTGGTATGTGCGCTTGGATGGGCTATCTGATGGGCGGAATGTTCTCCGCTCCCGCCACCAAACTGGAGGCGAACTCGGTCTATAAACTCAAACTGAGCGGCACCCTTGTGGAGCAGGGGCAGGAAGCCAATCCGTTTGCCGCGCTGCTGAGTTCGAACCCCTACTACAGCCAGGACGAAACCGTCGGTTTGGACGAACTGCTGAGCAATATCCGTCTTGCCAAAACCGACGACCGTATCCTCGGTATCTACCTCGAGGGCGGTTCGCTCTCTATGGCTCCCGCAAGTGCCAAAGCCCTGCGTGATGCCCTGCTCGATTTCAAGACCTCGGGCAAATGGATTATTGCCTATGCTTCGTCCTACGGACAGACCAACTACTACGTGGCTTCGGTGGCAGATAAGATATACCTTAACCCAACCGCTTCTATCGACTGGAACGGTCTGTCGGCACAGAAAATGTACTATACCCGTCTGATGGACAAACTCGGTATCGAGATGCAGATCCTCAAGGTGGGTACATTCAAGTCGGCTGTAGAACCCTATTTCCGCACCTCTATGTCGGAGGCTGACCGTCTGCAGACGCAGCAGTATCTCGGCGGTATCTGGGACGAGATGAAAGCCGCTGTATCGGAGAGCCGGCATATCAGCGTGGAGCAACTCGACCAATATGCCGACCTCTATATGGGTCTGCAGCCGCAGGAAAAATACATCGAATACGGCTTTGCCGACACGCTCCTCTATGTGCAGGATATGGATAGCGTGCTGCGCCTCTATACCGGTACCAAGGACTATAAACTGCTTTCTACCAATAGCCTGACGCTCGTGGAGCGCACTCCGTCGAAAGCCAAAGACAAAGTGGCGGTAATCTATGCCGAGGGCGAGATAACCGACAACAGCGGCAACGGTATTGTGGGTACGGATATGGTGAAACTAATCAAGAAGATTGGCAAAGACGATGATGTGAAAGCCGTTGTGCTGCGTGTGAACAGCCCGGGCGGTAGTGCCGATGCCAGCGAACAGATCTGGCACGCCGTGCAGACCCTGCGCGAGAAAGGGCTGCCCGTGGTAGTCTCAATGGGCGACTATGCCGCTTCCGGCGGATACTATATCTCTTGCGGTGCCGACTATATATTCGCCGAGCCGACCACTCTCACCGGTTCAATCGGTATCTTCGGCATAGTGCCGAATATGAGCAAAATACTTGATAAGGTGGGACTGGACATCGATGGTGTCGGCACCAATGCGCACTCCGACTTGCAGACCAATATGGTCTATAAGGGTATGAACCCCGAGGAGTTCCGTATGATGCAGACTATGGTGGAGCGCGGTTACGACCTCTTTACCCGCCGCTGCGCCGAAGGACGCCACACTACGCAGGAGGCAATCAAGCAGATCGGCGAGGGACGTGTATGGCTCGGCAAAGATGCACTTAATATCGGTCTGGTGGACTCGCTCGGTAATATCGACAACGCTATTGAGAAAGCCGTCGAACTGGCGGCGTTGGATAATTATCGTGTAGCATATTACCCCGAGAAAACCGACCCTATGGAGGAACTGCTCTCTATGTTCGACAACACTACCGACGAGGAACGCCTCCTCATCAAAATGCGTGAATTTGCATCCCAACCGCGCGTTATGGCATTGATGCCCGAAGTGAAAATACAATAACCCCATCCCTTGCTGACCATGAGACCGCTTGATTTGCTGACCATACCGCTCAGTTGGTGCTACGCCCTCGGTGTAGGCGTGCGCCATCTGCTATACGACGAGCATATTCTCCCTTCGCATACCGTGAGTATGCCCACTATCTGTGTGGGCAATCTCGCGGTGGGCGGTACGGGCAAGACCCCGCATGTCGAGTACCTGCTGCGGCTGCTCTCGAAGCACTACCGCGTGGCGGTGCTATCGCGGGGCTACAAGCGCAAGACGCATGGTTTCGTTCTTGCCGACGTGGCTTCCACCGCTGCTACCATCGGCGACGAGGCTATGCAGATACACTCCAAGTTCCCCGATATTCCCGTGGCGGTCTGCGAGGACAGAGTGCGCGGTGTGCGACGCCTGCAAAAGCAGATCGAGGGACTGCAAGTGGTGCTGCTGGACGATGCCTACCAGCATCGCGCTATCCGCTGCGGCTATTATATCCTGCTTACGCCCTGCGACCAACTCTATATTGACGACCATCTGCTGCCTTGGGGACACCTCCGCGACCTCAAAGTGCAGTCGCAGAAAGCCAATATGGTGATCGTTACCAAGTGTCCCAACGATATGCAGCCTATTGAGCAGCGTGTCATCAGCAACCGTCTGGGACTGGCTACTTTCCAACAACTCTTTTTCTCCCATATCCGCTATGGCAGGATAGCGGCGCAGGGACGACCGCTGGTGGTAACAGGGATTGCGCAGAATACGTATCTGATGGAGCATATACGTCGCCTTTATCCCGATGCGGAACTGCTATCTTTTCCCGACCATCATATCTTCACCCACGCGGATATACGCCGTATCGAGGAGCGTGCCAAGGGATTCGATTTCGTGCTGACCACTGAGAAAGACTACCAGCGTTTCCTGCTCACACCGCTGCCCGAACATCTGGGTACCCGCCTGCAAACGATCCCCATAGAGATCGATTGGCGCGACCGGCAACACGACTTCGACCACGCTATCCTCACCTACGTCCGCGAAGCACTTAGAAAGAATTAGGCATATTCCTGCTATCCTATAACCAACCTATAACGATCCTATAACAAATTCAAGCAACAAATTAACGCCTAATTACACGATAATTAACGTTAACATACAACAACATGCATTTTTTGAAACTCATACGCCGTTTTGTCCCGCCTTACAAGGGCGAGATGGCACTCAATATCTTTTTCAACCTTCTTTCGACTATCCTGTCACTATTCTCTTTTGCGGCAATCATTCCTGTGCTGCAAATCCTGTTCGGACTGAGCGAAACCACAGCGCAGTATGTTGATTTGGCAACGGTCGGTTCGCTCAACGATTGGCTCTCTGCCCTCAAAAACAATCTCTATTGCTGGATGGGCGAACAAATCTCCCTCCACGGCGGGGGCTATATGCTCTTTCTGCTGGGGCTTTTCCTCGTAGTTATGACGGGGCTCAAAGTGCTGACGGCGTGGCTGGCTAATTTCTATATGGTGCCTATCCGCACAGGCGTACTCCGCGACCTGCGCAAGTCGCTCTATGACAAAGTGGTGAGCCTCCCAATCGGCTATTTCACCGAGGAGCGCAAAGGCGATGTCATGTCGCGTATGACTAACGATGTCGGCGAGGTGGAAGCCAGTATTATGTCCGCACTCGATGTCTTGTTCAAGGACCCGATTATGATCCTTATCTACCTCATCACGCTTTTTTGTATCTCGTGGCAACTCACGCTTTTTGTCTTGGTGCTGCTGCCGGTGGTAGGGCTGCTGATCGGACGTATCGGGCGTTCCCTCAAGCGTGCATCGCAGCGCGGGCAGGAGCAGAATGCCGAAATCCTTACTCAGATAGACGAGACCCTCGGCGGATTGCGTGTGGTCAAAGCCTTCAATGCCGAGGACAAACTCAAGCAGCGTTTCCTCAATCTCATCAACGATACCCGCCGCACGTTCAACCGCATCGACCGCCGCTACTATCTGGCACATCCGGTGTCCGAGTTCCTCGGCACGGCGCTGGTGGCGGTGATATTATGGTTCGGCGGAATGTTGATTTTGAGTGACCATAGTAGCATTGATGCCGCTACGTTTATCTACTATTTAGTCATTTTCTATTCGCTCATCAATCCCGCCAAAGACCTCAGCAAAGCGGGCTACGGCGTGCGCAAAGGTATGGCTTCGTTGGAGCGTATCGACAAGATTCTCAATACCCAATCCAACATTACGGAGAACTCACACCCGCAACCACTTTCTGCTTTCCGCGACCGTATAGAGTACCGCGACGTATGCTTCTCCTACCGCGAAGATGTACCCGTGCTACGCCATATCAATCTTTCTATCCGCAAGGGGCAGATGGTGGCGCTCGTGGGGCAGTCCGGTAGTGGCAAAACCACGTTGGCAGACCTTCTTCCACGTTTCTATGACCCTAAGTCCGGCTGCATAACCATCGATGGCACGGACATCCGCAATGTCCGTACCTACGACCTGCGTGCTCTGATGGGCAATGTCAACCAGGAGGCAATCCTCTTCAACGACACGTTCTATAACAATATCACTTTCGGTGTCGATACCGCACTGCCTGCCCCTGGCGGACAGACGTGGCAGCAGGCGGTGGAAGCGGCTGCCCGTATCGCCAATGCGCACGAGTTCATTATGGCTACCCCCGACGGCTATGGCACGTATATAGGCGACCGCGGTTCGCGCCTCAGCGGCGGGCAGCGTCAGCGTATATCCATCGCCCGCGCTATCCTCAAAAACCCGCCTATCCTGATTTTGGACGAAGCCACATCCGCCCTCGACACCGAGTCCGAGAAACAGGTGCAGGAAGCCCTTGAACACCTGATGAAAGACCGCACCACACTCGTCGTGGCACACCGTCTCTCCACTATCCGCAATGCCGACCTGATCTGTGTTCTCCACGAGGGCGAGATAGTCGAGATGGGGCGCCACGAAGACCTCCTCGCCCTCAACGGCTACTACCGCCGCCTCGTCGATATGCAAAACGGACGATAACCCCTTGCGACAATCATAACTCTCTTACCTATATCTTTATGTTATCAAGAGTAGGTGATCAGTAGGTGATCAGTAGGTGATCAGTAGGTGATTAGTAGGTGATTAGTGGGTGATTAGTAGGTGATTCTGCATAGGATAGGCGGTGTTCTCTCAATAGTTGGTATCAAGTTTTGCAGGGGACGCGGATGCCCTCGTCCGCGGTTCGGTAATGGGGACAGATTGCTATATAATAAAAGAGGCAGCCTGATCGGTGTCGGGCAGCCTCTTTTGTTGTAAATAACGTCAGCTTGATATAAGATATTCTATGACGAATAGTTTTTTGATAGTTGATGTTGGTTGTTTCCTTTTATATATTTGAATATATTTGGTCTAATTTCTCGTGTATTTGTTTCTAAGCGCGGCACGTGTTACAGGGTTCCCGCAAGTAACGCGCAGTGGGATGTCGGTTGTGCCGCAAGAAAAGTTTTGAAAGTTTTGTTTTCTTATAAGTCCTCGTTATGTCAAACTCATATACTTGGATTTCTTACCGCTTTGCGGCAAAGGAGTTTTTATTTTACGTTAAATATCGCTTTTATCGCATCAGTTTGACCGTTCCGCGGGCGGTTTGTACCAGATACATACCTCTCGGCAGATCCATTGTATATATATCCTCATTGGTGGTAGCCACTTTCCTACCTTGTATGTCGTAGATATTCACCCATTCGCCTGCTTGATAAACATTCTCAATGCCCATCGGCTGAATGGCTGTAACGGTTACCACATAGTGCCGCACGTTGATATAATCGCTTACAGTATAGACCACCGGCACCAGGTTGCTGTTGCTGAAATCCACGCTGCCGTTCTCGTCGGCGTACTTGCAGAGCGTATGCGTAGTCGGGTCGGACAGGGCGATAGTCGGCGTCAGTGCGGTCAGGTCGGTACCCTCGGGCATTACCAAACAGATGCTGTCTTTGTCCCGATAAATCGTGGCTGCATTGCCGTCAATGCTGAACGATTGTATTTCCAATTTGGGCAGACTGATGGTGGCGGTGCTGTTGAGCAGATAGTCCACACAGGCGTCTATCAGTTTCTTGCCCTCGGCGGTCAGGCGTTGGCTGCTCTGTAGCGAGAGTGGAAAGCAGATGTATTTCTTGCCGCCGCGCATGGCTGCGGGTACTTCGTGCAGGAACGTCTCTTCCACGCCGTCGGCGGTATATTCCTCGCCGCGCGTGGCGGCGGTTGCCAAGCAGAGCGTACCCTGATAATCCACCGCTGCGGGCATCAGCCCTTTCCCTACTACTGAATCAATCACTTGTACCGCATCACCCTGTTTCTTGCCTATTGCTTTGATAATCGGGTGTGTCGGTTGTACCACGCGTACCGACTTGTTGTTGAGACTGCCGTTGTCGGGGTCGCCCCAGTCGAGACGGCTCTCCGAATAGGAGAACGATTTCATATTCAGCACGGGCATACTGATTTCTGTGCCGCGTGCCAGTGCCATAATCTCGCCGTTGTTGGCGTCCACATCCTCCGAGATTAGCACCCACGTATATTTGTCGTATTGTGCTTTCTCGCGCAGTTTTGATTGCGCCTTGCGGGGCACAAGGTTCTTCCCTTTGCTCTTCAGGTACAGATACACGCCGTCTTTCTCGTATGCGCCGCTGTTTTTGTATAGATACAGTACAGGGTTGTTGCCCGGGTCGAAAGTGGTAACGGTCAGTTTGCCATGAATGCTGTTGCCGCCCAATACGCTGATAGTGAACGGATACACACCTGCCGTGGTAGGCGTGCCGCTGATTGTGTACGTGCCGTTGCTTCCGCTTCCCGTTATCCCCGCGGGCGTGCCATTGGTCCAAACCAGCGTGATGTCTTTCTCGCTCAAAGCATAGTAGCGGAAAGTAAAGCCGTCGATAGCCTCGTTGGTAAAGCCGTCTTGTATGGTGTCGGACGTAGCCTCAATCTTCGAGGATACGGTTATCTTGCCGGTCAGCGAGTTGGTTATTTGGTTGCTCCCGTTGTATGCCACCACCTTATATTTATAGATGCCAACAGGGCAGTTAGCCGTACCGCTCAGGGTCAGCGTGTCGCCGATTTCGTCGCTGTTGCCTTGTGTGAGCGTGATGCCTGTTGCCTCTGCCCCCTCCCATTCGAGAACGGTCTTGCCCTTGCTGTTGTACTTGGTGTAGTAGGTAACCGGTGCCATGGCACGGGTCTGCAACACATTCTGCGTAGAGTCGTTACCCTTTATCCAACTTACACGCGGTTCGTCCGTCACACGTAGTGAGAAACCTAACAGTTTGCATTGACCATTGATGGCTTTTACTGTTACCACATGCTCACCCGTGGAAATGCTGTAGCGGCGAATGGTATAGTTGTCTTTATTGAACTGCAAAGGCTGGAGAATACCATCTATATATACCTCGAAGTATTGGTTGTCGCCGGGCTTGGTGCCTTTCTGATCCTGTTTCTTGTCCTTCGCATAGATGGAGAACTGGTCATACCCGCTGAAATGGAAAGTGTATGTATGCCCGTTCTCCATACGGTGTTCGCGTCCGGATGTGCCTTTGGTAAACTCATCTTGGGCAGAAGCCGAGGCGGAACTAATAGATGCTATCGTCCCCTTAAACCAGCCGTCTATCGCCTCGCAGGAGATTTTGGTCTCGTTGGTGGTCATTCCGTTTGTTCTGTCCGTACCGGTGGTATTGAATGTAGCCGAATCGCTTGCATTGCGGGCGGCATAATACACCTCATACTCCCGCCCGCCGAAAGCGGTAAGCGTACCGCCGTAACCGCCCGCAATCTTCTCGGCTTCATAGATACCGGGCGTGTGGATACTCAGGTCGGAAGACGGCACTTTGATATTGAACGTAATCGTATAAGTCTGTTGTGTGCCGTCCTCGGCGGTTACTACCACCGTGGCTTTGTCGGTCAGCGAACCGGCTTGCGTAATCTTAATGGTTGCTTTGCTGTCGTTTTGCGTGGCACTTACTTGCGGCACGGCACTGCCACTCTCTGCGTCCACCGTATAATTGTACACGCCTGCCTGCAACGTAACCGCCTTCCCGCCTACGGTCAGGCTCTTGAGCGTCGCATCGCTCGATTTGGGTTGCTCTACTTGCAGCGTAACGGTATAAATGGCTGTCTTGCCCGACTTGGACTTAACCGTATATTGCACAGGTTTGCTGAAATCCTGTGCGCCTTGCGGAGTGTATGAATCGATGTTATTGCCCGACAGGGTAGGGGTAAGCCCCTGCAAACTGCTGCCAATCGGCAATGTGGCAGTAATAGTCTTGTTCGCTTGGTCAATCGTGGCTGGTACGCCTGCTACTGTAAATGAGGTGATAACAGGCTCATCGGCTACGGCTTGGCTGAACTGAATGGTGTAAGTCTTGGTCGTTGTGCCGTCCTCGGCTGTAACCAATACCGATGCTTTCCCCGTTGTCGAAGCGGCTTGCGTAATGCTCGTTGTGGCTTTGCTGTCGTTGGCGGTTGCCGTTACCTGCGGCACACCCGAATAGGTGGCAGGCAGCATCACACTGTAATCCAACTTACCCGCATTAAACCCCGCAACACTCGTTCCGTCATATTTCAACTCTTTGAGCGTCGCATCCGTCGATTTCTGCACAGGCGTAGAACCGGCAGAAAACTTGACTGCATATAGATATACAGATTCTATTTTTGCTCTAAAAGAGATATAGTAGGTTTTTGCTGGGTCTAATCCTGACAATGTACACTTGTTTGCTCCTTTGATGGTAACTGCAAAAGAATTTTGAGCAACAATATCAGTTCCATTTTCAGAGGCTACAATCAGAAATTCTTTGCCTTTGTCTGCATATCCGTATGCAGTAGCAGAAGATATACCACTCACCAAAAATACCACTTGGCGTCCTTTTGTAAAATCAGAAACAACCTTTAGTTCCTGTTGGGGAACATTCGATGAGGTATTTTTAACTTCAGCGTCTTCAGGTGTCATCTTAAAAGATTTGTTCGTACCGCTAAATGCACCATCTTTTTTGTTTTGATATGCACAATTATTAGCCTGTTGATATGTTTTGAAGGCATCTTGCCCTATGATTAGCAAATCACTCTTAACATTCAATGGCACGAATTTGTCAAGTGAAATGCCTGCCCATACATTGAAAATACCTGCCCACAATGTAAAGACGATGAAGAATGCTTTTTTGAATATGTTTCTCATATCAATAGTTCGTTAAAAAATAACTAATAAACTTATTTGTAGGCAGTTGAGTAC
>ERZ808259.207-NODE-207-length-34868-cov-65.687703_pt1 | contig 34868 bp, 20 predicted proteins | sample MGYA00521279_ERZ808259 | MGnify/ENA primary metagenome ERZ808259 (study PRJEB31516, sample SAMN03275586) | gut metagenome | biome: mammalia-associated habitat; material: feces | host: Papio cynocephalus | place: Kenya | collected 2012-07-27 ... | reverse complement strand
GAAAGATTGCTTCTTCAATTATTTTCCCTAACTTTGCACAAAATTGCATTTGTTACTGGACAGTACACGTTACTATTTTTGATGCGGTTGCCCTGTATATTTGTACATAAGTGTTGCATAAATGAAAATTTTGTAGTAATTTTGCCCTTGATTTATCAATAGGCCAAATACCGTTGGTTTTAACTCGTTTTGCACAGCCTTGTTTCTATACACAGAAAACCGGTCTGTTTCATCTTTGTAATAAAATAAACAAAATATAATTTACTAACTAAAAACTCTATTCTTATGAGGCAGAACAAACTTTTCCTGTTTTTGTTGTCGGTTTGCTTCTCTGTGGGAATAACAGCGCAGACGGCGGCTACGTCGCTGCCATACTCCACAGGCTTCGAAGACGCAACGGACAATGCTTCCTGGCAGTTCGCCAATGCCACGGTTAACCAGTGGTGTATCGGCTCTGCCGCCAACCACGGCGGTACCAATGCGCTGTATATCAGTAGCGATGGAGGTACATCTTGTAAATACGATAATTCAGAGAGAACCACCTCTTTCGCCTATCGTACTTTCCATTTTGATGCTTCGGATTATAGCATATCCTTCGATTGGACGGGGCAGGGAGAATCTACGTATGATGGCGTACAAGTGCTGCTTATCCCGTCGAGTGTCTCATTGTCATCGTTGGGAGCAGATAACAATAACATCACTTTAGGTACTATCTCCGGATTTACCATCAGTACTTTGCCTAGTTCCATTACGCAAGCCGGTTACATACGCTTAAACTGTTCTAATCCGTATTCCGCAACCAAACAATGGATTTTCAATAGCCAGAGTGAATGGAATCCGGAAAGCCAAAAGGTTACCATATCCGCTGCAGGTGATTATAATCTGGTCTTTATATTCCAATGTGATAACAGTAGCGGCGCAACGGCTCCTGCTATTGATAATATCTTTATCAGCAAGATGGCTTGTGTAGAGATGGCGGCACCTGCTGTCTCCGATATTACCGCCAACTCGGCAAAGGTTGCATGGACTGCCTCTACATCAACGGATGTGCAGGGCTATGACTACATAGTTATTCCGGCGAGCGGTTCTATAGACGAGAGCAAGGTACAGCATGCTGCAACACAGACGCAGGCTTCGGTTACGGAGTTGTCTGCCAATACGGATTATGTGGCGTATGTACGTGCGGTATGCGAAGAGGGTGCCGGTGCGTGGGCTCGTACGGCTTTCCATACCGACTGTGCGCCGATATCCGTTCCTTTTGCAGAAGGCTTTGAGGGGACTATGCCGGCAGGCGAGAAGGTCATGCCCTATTGCTGGGAGGCTATTAAAAATAGCGGCTACCCGTATGTGTATGAACCCAGTTACTCTTCGGGTGCGTACAACGGTGAAAAGAGCCTGATCTTTATGGGCGGCAGCAGTGGCAGTGAGAATTACGCCATTCTGCCGACCTTCAGCGTTCCCGTCAATGAGTTGATGCTGTCGTTCTATTACAAGAGCGGATATGTACAGGACGGATACGGAAAATTCATTGTGGGTGTGATGAGCAACCCTGCGGACAAAAGCACGTTTGTTGCCATAGACACCCTGGAGCAGAAAGGCAGTTGGACATTGGCTAAAGTGTACCTGAACGATGCACCTGCCACCCACAACTATATTGCCATCAAATACGGCTGCGCTGACAAAGCGTCCGGCAACTCGTATATTGATGATATTACCGTGGATAATATGCCTGCTTGCGTGCCTGCCAAGAAAATCCGCATCAATGCCACTACGCAAACATCGGCTACCATTGCTTGGCAAGCAGGCAAAGACGAAACCGATTGGATTGTGAAGTATGTGGCTGCGGGTGAGACTGACACGGTTACGAGCAATGTCTCGGCTACTCCGTCGCTGACTATCAATGGGCTGAAACACAGTACTTCCTATTCCTATTATGTAGCCGTACAATCGGATTGCGGCAGCGAAAAGGCGGAGGTTACAAAAGCCACCTTGTCGTTTGCTACCGAATGTGCAGCGTTTACTGCGGTTCGAGACTCGATCCTGTTGGATTTTGAGACCTATCGCAACGGGCAGAGTTTCGCGGATATCCCCTGCTGGAATACCTTTGCCGGCAAGGGTACCACCACTACATGGAAAGTGGAGTCCGGTAGTGCCTCTTTGAGCAATCTGTATGATAACACCAACTATTCCGTTTTGGTAACACCCGAGTTGGAAATCCCGGGAAATTCGGAATTGAGTTTGTATGTAAAATCGAGTTATAGTTCGGCATATACAGCCAATGACAGTTTGATTGTGTATATCAATGCAGACCCGACTTTGGAGGGGGCTACCCGTTTGGGCAAAATTACCGGTCTGACCTCGGACTACCAATTCTTCCGTTTCAGTTTGGAGCAATTCCGCGGCAACCACTATGTGCTGATTGTGTCATACAACTATGGTGCGGTTTTGGTGGACAATATCCTTATTTCTCCGGAACCCGCCTGCCTGCCTCCTACCAAGTTGGTGCTGGACAGTGTAGGTGCCGGTGAGGCAACATTCAGTTGGACTCCCGGCAAGAACGAGACCCAATGGCAGATAGTGGCAGTGAACAACAGCCAGGCTCTCTATTTCGAGGAAACGGTGGATAATACCCCCGCTTTCACAATGACGGGACTTGAGCCTGCCACTACCGATACATTCAGCATTACGATCACCTCGGTATGCGACGATGTGCCGAGCGTGGAAACTCTGACGGGGACACTGATCTTCACCACCATCTGCGAACCCGCAGACCATACCGCAGCCGCACCGGGCGACACCCTGCTCTTTACCTCGTTTGAGGCAGACGACAAGAACGAGGCGTTTGAGGATGGTCCATGGGATGATAATGCACATATCTGCTGGACAAATATCCGCCACGGCGGTGGTAACGGCAACGACTATCTGCGTTGGTCGGTTGGCAATGATTCGAGATATGATACCCATTCGGGCGAACAAAGTCTGTCGCTGTCCGCTCCGAGCAGCAATACCCATCCGGGCATTCTCTTTGCTCTCCCCGCAATGACTTTCAGCGAGGGACAGGAACTGGGCTTGAGTTTCTGGGCTAAATGCGGTAGCAGTCTGGATTCCATTGTGGTTTATCTCAATAGCACGCCGTCTGTTGAGGGCGCAACGCATATCGGCAACACAGGTATTCTGACGAGCGATATGACCTATTATGAGTTCGACCCGATCCGTACCACAGCAGGCGTAAACTATGTGATTGTCTATACCGAGCGTTCTGCCTCTTCGAAAATGTACTTGGACGACCTTACATTGCGCGTGCTGCCCAACTGCCGCAAGGTGAAAGAGGCAGAGATTACCGACATTGCTACCACCAGTGCCAAACTGGCTTGGACGCCCGCACACGAGGAGAATACATGGAATGTGGTAGTAAAGAACGGCAAAGATACCCTGCTCAATACGCAGGCAACCACCCCATCGGTACCATTATCGAACCTTACCCCCGCCACCAGATACACGTTCTCCGTTACTATCGCTGCCGTATGCGACGGCGTGGAGGCTGCCGAGAAATATGAAGGACAGTTGTCTTTCACCACAGGGTGCGAGGTCATCACCGCTTTCCCGTGGAGCGAGGGCTTTGAGGCTATGCCTATGGGCAACAGCACCTCCGATGGACCGCTCTGCTGGAACATCTTGGATGCCAACCAAGGCGGCAATGCGTCGGTATTTGTAGCCTATAGTTATACCCCGTCTTCGTATGGTTATAATCCTCCCAAGGCTTACCATTCGGGCAGCAAAGGTCTGGTAATGGCATTGACCTCCGGCAGCAACGCTGCGGCTTATGCTTTGCTTCCTGATATGGAGAATGTTGCCGGCAAGCAGTTGGTATTCTGGTACAAGTTGTACGAGACAAACAAGAAACTGGAAGTGGGCTATCTGACCGATGTGGCTGACAAGACGACATGGAAAACTATTGCTTCCTATACCCCCAAAACGAGTGATACATGGGAGGAGATTAAAGTTACTTTGGCTGTCCCTGAGGATGTAGTGAACCCGCATTTCGGTTTCCGCTTTGCTGCATCCTATTCGAATACAGCAGCCTATATCGATGACATCAAGGTGCGCGAGGTGCCTGTCTGCGATATGGCAACCGACCTGCACGTCATCGACTCGCTCAGCACTGCCAATAGTGCTACGGTGGCTTGGTCGGGCTTGGCAGATGCCGGTTATACCGTTATCTTCCGCGGCAACGATACTATCACCAAACAGGTAACCGATACCTTCTGCGTGTTGGACGGACTGAGCGCATCGCGTATCTACCACTATGAGGTAAGCGTTGTGGCCCGTTGCGCCGCAGGCGAAGCCGTGGATACTCTCACCGCCAACCTGCAATGGCTGACCGACTGCGCCGGGGCTGTTACCACCTTCCCCTACAATATCGGTTTCGAGGAAGAAGATGGCTATGCATTCGAATCTTCCACAGTCTATACTATGCCGAAATGTGTTGTTTCTGAGGTTTGCGAGGGTGCTTCTAACTATCGTCTCATTCCTTCAAACAGCAATCCTAATGGTGTTCACTCGGGTAGTCAGTACCTGTATATGTATGGTGCTTTTTCTTATAGTTACAAATATCGCAGTTCGTTTGCATTCCCGGAAATGGTTATTCCTGAGGCTGACGCATACGAATTGGCTATTTGGTCGCGTATCAATAGTAATAGTAATAAGAATTATCCTGATAGCGTAGAGGTGTTCTACAATACCGAAAAGCAGTCGTTGGACGGCGCAACGAAGATAGGTGCGTTCAAGCCGACAACCACTTATACCCGGTACAAGTTCACGTTGCCTGCAGCAGGCAGTCAGTATGTGATTCTCAAGGCGTGGGCGAACCAAGGGCAGATCTTCTTCGACGATGCTTCGTTCCGCAAGATACCGAGTTGCTTCCCTGTGGAGAACGTGCGTGTCAGTGCTGTAGGTCTGGATACCGCCCGTATTGTATGGGATACAAAGAACGATGGTGCAAGTTATCGTGTAAACATTATGCAAGGTACGAATGTGTTGTATGACGGTATGGTCAATGATACGGTGCTTGTACTCCGCAACTTGACCTCATCTACTATGTACAACGACCTGAAAGTGACGATTGTAACCGCCTGCACAGACGGTGAAATATCTGCCGACATCTATACCGGAATTATCTCTTTTGCCACCGAGTGTCGCACTATCACCGACTTCCCATGGGTGGAGGACTTCGAGGGCTTTAATGAAGGCACTTTCAGCAATCCTTGCTGGCTCAATGAGCATATATCCGGCAATGGAGATAAATTGTTTGCTATTGCTCAGGGTAAGAGGGATGGCAAAGACGCGAAATTTGTAAAACTGCCAGACCAGACAGCAACCACGTACACGCGTCTGGTACTGCCTACAATGGATATACCGGCAGAAGGGGCGTATGATTTCTATTTGGATGTACATCGTCATTCGGGTTCCAACAAACCGACCGAGGGTGTATATATCATCGCCGGTACCGATACCGATACGCTTGCTTTCATTCCACGGCAGATAGCGGTAAATGGCATCAATGTTCCGATAGAAACTGCTGAAGCATGGTACACCTACCATTTTACCATCCCGAAGGCAGGTGTGCAGAACATCACCATCTTGGGACGTAGCGAGTATGGAAGTGCAACCAATATGGATAACTTCACAGTCAAAGCCAACGGCAAAGTGCCTTCGGCATTGTCGGGTACGGGCGCTGATACCGACTTGGCAATCAAATTTATCCGCAACGGACAAGTGTATATTTTGCGCAATGGTATCATCTACAATGCCCTCGGGCAGCGTGTCGAGGTGCTGAAATAATCGCTCTATAGCGTAGTCATACATCGGGCGGACTGCTTTCGGGCAGCCCGCCTTTGTTTTTATCAGGGCAACTGTCTCCTATGCAGAATATTCAATTTCTGTACATATAATACAAATTACAGCAACGAGACGGCAACGAGACGGCAACGACATTACCTTTTATGCGGTGGTTTTATACACTTTATGCACTAAATGTGTTGCATAAACTGCATAAAAACAGGCTTATCCTATGCATAAAAACCAATTCTTTCTACGTCTTTTCTACGTAATGGGTATATGGAGGTATAAGAATTGCATAAACTGTATATTTTAGAGGAGGACATAGACCTGTGGCGGCAAGTTGCTGCCTTTGTCTTGTGGGGGTTGCGTATATCGGAAAAATGTAGTAACTTTGTGCGCTATTTGTGCAAATAGCATTGTATAAGATATTTACCTACAGAGATATGAAGAAATTCAACGAGTACAAACAACTGAATTTGCCGGAATTGAGCCGCGAGGTGCTGGCAGACTGGGAGAAGGAAGACCTGTTCCACAAGAGTATCACGACACGTGCGGGGCATCCGCAGTTCCTGTTCTTCGAGGGACCTCCTTCGGCAAACGGTATGCCGGGTATTCACCATGTGCTGGCGCGTACTATCAAAGATACTTTCTGCCGCTACAAGACTATGCAGGGCTATCAGGTACAGCGCAAGGCAGGTTGGGACACCCACGGACTGCCTGTGGAACTCGGTGTGGAGAAGATGCTCGGTATCACCAAAGAGGACATCGGCAAGAAAATCAGTGTGGACGAATACAACGCCGCTTGCCGCCGCGAGGTGATGAAATATACCAAGGAGTGGACCAACCTGACGAAGCAGATGGGCTATTGGGTGGATTTGGAGAACCCGTATATCACCTACGACAACAAATATATCGAGACCCTCTGGTATCTGCTCAAGCGTCTGTACGAGAACGGCTACCTCTACAAGGGCTATACTATCCAGCCTTACTCGCCGGCAGCGGGTACGGGCTTGTCGTCGCACGAGTTGAACCAGCCCGGTTGCTACCGTGATGTAAAAGACACCACCTGCACCGCCCAGTTCAAGATTAAGAAACTTAATAAGACATTGTCCGATGCGCTTCACCCCCTCTTTGAGGGGGACGGGGGGAGTGCCCTTTATGCTCTCGCATGGACGACCACGCCGTGGACATTGCCGAGCAATACGGCACTCTGCGTAGGCCCGAAGATTGACTATGTGGTGGTGCGCGGGGAGAATCCCTATACCAAGATACCGGCTCTCTACCTGCTGGCGGAGGCGCGTCTGGCAGCCTACAGCAAAGAGTTGGGCGAAGCCCCAGAGATACTCTGGCGCGGCAAAGGCACCGACCTCGTCGGTATGGAGTATGAGCAACTTATCCCGTGGGCAAAGCCTGACGGCGACGCTTTCCGTATCATTGCGGGCGACTACGTAACCACCGAGGACGGTACGGGTATAGTGCATATCGCGCCGACTTTCGGTGCAGACGATGCGTTTGTGGCAAAGAAAGCGAATATCCCGGGTATGGTCTTCCTGACCAAGAAAGGCGAACAACGCCCGATGGTGGATATGACGGGTAAGTTCTTCCTGCTTGAGGATTTGGACGATGCGTTTGTGGCAAATCATATCGATGTAGAGGCATACAAGCCGTGGGCAGGACGCTTTGTGAAGAACGCTTACGACCCCAATCTGACGGAAAAAGACGAGACCCTCGACATCAGTATCTGTATGGTGCTGAAAGCCGAGAACAAAGCCTTCCGCATTGAGAAGCACGTGCATACCTATCCGCACTGCTGGCGTACCGACAAACCGGTGCTTTACTACCCGCTTGACTCGTGGTTTATCCGCTCTACCAAAGCACGCGAGGAGATGATACGGCTGAACAACACCATCAACTGGCAACCCGAATCGACGGGTACGGGGCGTTTCGGCAAGTGGCTCGAGAACCTGAACGACTGGAACCTTTCCCGCTCGCGCTACTGGGGTACACCGCTGCCTATCTGGCGCACGGAAGACGGTCTGGAAGAGATATGCATCGGGTCGATTAAAGAACTATTTGAGGAGATAGACAAGTCGATCAAAGCGGGCTTTATGAAAGAGAACCCGTACCCAAAACATGTGGTAGGCGACTACTCGAAAGAGAACTACGACCCGTCGGTGATTGACTTGCACCGCCCGTATGTGGACGGCATCATTCTCTGCTCACCAAGCGGCAAACCGATGAAGCGCGAACTCGACCTGATAGATGTATGGTTCGATTCGGGTGCTATGCCGTATGCACAGAACCACTATCCGTTTGAGAACCAAGACGCTCCGCGCACGGCAGACTTTATCTGTGAGGGTGTGGACCAGACCCGCGGTTGGTTCTTTACGCTGCATGCCATCCATACGATGATAGAGGACAAAGTGGCGTACAAGAATGTGATTTCCAACGGATTGGTGCTGGATAAGAACGGAAACAAGATGTCGAAACGGTTGGGCAATGCGGTGGATCCGTTTGCTACACTCGACAAGTACGGTGCCGACCCTGTGCGCTGGTATATGCTGACCAACTCCAGTCCGTGGGACAACCTCAAGTTCGACCCCGAGGGCGTGGACGAGGTGCGCCGCAAGTTCTTCGGCACGCTCTATAATACGTATGGTTTCTTTGCCTTGTATGCGAACGTGGATGGCTGGGACAATGCACAATGCACAATGCACAATGCACAATGTACGGAAATAGACAAATGGATTTTGAGCCGTCTGAACTCGTTGGTTCAGGAGGTTACTGCCGATTATGAGACATACGAGCCCACCAAGGCGGGACGTGCTGTCTCCGATTTCGTGCAGGACGACCTGAGCAACTGGTATGTACGTTTGAACCGCAAACGCTTCTGGGGCGGCGAGATGAACGCCGACAAACAGGTGGCATACGCCACACTCTACACCTGTCTGAAGACCGTGGCGCAACTGATGGCACCCAATGCACCATTCTTTGCCGACTGCCTCTATCGCGACCTGACAGGAGATACCGTGCATCTGAGCAATTGGCCGAAAGCCGATGAGACATTGATTGACAAAGACTTGGAACGCAGTATGTACCTTGCGCAACAGGCTACATCGATGATTCTCAGTCTGCGCAAGCGTGCCGAGAAGAATGTGCGTCAGCCGTTGCAGAAAGCCGTTATCCCCGCGCCGGACAAAGATACGCTGCAAGCCCTGCTCCACGTGCAGGACCTGATCAAGAGCGAGGTGAACGTAAAAGAGTTGGTTATCACCACTGCCGAGAACTCCGAAGTAAAACTTGTGAAGAAAATCAAGCCGAACTTCAAGGTATTGGGCAAGAAAGTGGGCGGTAAGATGAAAGAACTGGCTGCGGCTATCAGTAAGATGACGCAGGACGAGATTGCACAGTTTGAGGCGGCAGGTACGTTCCAACTGTTGGATATTGACCTCGTGGCAGAGGATGTGGACATCATCACGGAGGATATGCCGGGCTGGCTCGTGGCGAACAACGGTATCCTCACCATTGCCCTCGATATCGAACTCAACGACGCCTTGATTGAGGAAGGTATTGCGCGCGAACTAATCAACCGTATCCAGAACCTGCGCAAGACATCGGGCTTGGAGATAACCGACCGTATCGCCATAGAGATAGAGCGCCGCGACGAGATTGCCGCTGCCGTGGAGCATTGCCGCGACTACATCGCTTCGCAAGTCCTCGCCACCTCGCTTACGCTGGTAGATAAGGTTACATCGCCCCAATCCCTCGATATGGACGGCTATATGGTAAATATAAGTATCAAGAAAGCATAAGTATGCCCGCACACGAACCGGCACCACGTAATAGGACGCTTTCGGTACTGCCGAGTGAGGTTTCCGCCTTACAGCAAAGACTCTTGTACAAAGAGGATTTGTTGCAAGGGGTGGATTGTCTCAACCGTACTATTTGTGCCGATGTATTGGATGTGTTGGACTTGCTACCTGAAGCGTTCGCGGATTTGATTATAATAGACCCGCCTTACAACCTAAACAAGAATTTCAACGGATTGAAGTTTGCGGCAAGAGACGATGAGGCGTATGAGCAATATCTATTGTTGTGGTTTCACAAGGTTTGCAGCAAACTGAAACCGCAAGGTACGTTGTATATGTGCGGCGACTGGAAGTCAACGGCGGCAATGCAACGCGTGATAGAAACGGAACTGACTATTCTTAACCGTATCACGTGGCAACGCGAGAAAGGACGTGGTGCAAAGACCAACTGGAAAAACGGAATGGAGGATATTTGGTTTGCCGTAAAAGACCCGAACCATTATTACTTTGATGTAGATGCCGTAATGATGAAACGCCAAGTGATTGCTCCTTACAAGCAAAACGGCAAACCGAAAGATTGGGAAGAAAGCGAAGAAGGGCGTTTTCGCCTGACATATCCGTCCAATTTTTGGGACGATATCAGTATTCCGTTTTGGTCTATGCCCGAGAATACCGCCCACCCGACGCAGAAACCCGAGAAACTGATTGCCAAACTGATTCTGGCATCTTCCAAAGCGGGCGATGTGGTGTTTGACCCGTTTCTCGGGAGCGGGACAACGAGTGTGGTAGCCAAGAAATTGGGCAGGCAGTATTGTGGCGTGGAGATAAATGAGGAGTATTGCTTGTGGACGGAAAAACGTTTGGAGCAAGCCGCATTGGATAACACTATACAAGGTTATACGGCGGGAGTATTTTGGGAACGCAATACGCTCAACAGGCAAAAAGCAGATACCAAGATTGCTCCGATACAGCCGATAAAATCAACCCCTTTGACCATAAATTTCTAATTGTATGTTAGTAGAGCAACATATATCTATTATTGAGAGCACGCTACTTAAGTATCTGAACGACAATGCGCAACGGATAGTGAATACATTCTCCCCGCGTATTGTCGGGGATGCTTTGCAGGAGTTTATTGCCGAGCATTTGCAATCTTGTTTTCCACAGCAGTTTGCTGCAAAGTTCGAGACGGATTTTGAGCGACGCTCTATGGAAGATATGGCGTTTTATGATAATGCGGGTAACTATTATGCAATAGATGTCAAAACGCACGATGTAGATACGCATTTCAGTATGCCCAACTTGATTTCGATGCAGCGCTTGGCAAAGTTCTACCGTAATGACACCAATACATTCTGTATCTTGATTGTTGATTACAAAGTGGTTGCAGACCATATCGAATATCTGAGTTGCCATTTCAAGCCAATAGAGCATTTTGCGTGGAGTTGTCTGATATTAGGCGCACTCGGTTGGGGACAAATACAGATAAAGGACTCTAACCGGTTGTTGTTTGAGCCACAGCCTTCGCGCAAGAAATGGATGCTTGAATTATGCGAAGCGGCTGCGGCTTTCTACGAGACAGAGATAGGGAAAATTGCGGAACGCAAAGACTGGTTTAGCAAAGAGAAAACATATTGGGAACAACATAAATAATTGTAATTCTATGAAAAAGAATATCTTACGTATTGCCATCGTGGCACTGGCAGGAGCCTTAATGGCTTCGTGTGTGGGTGTGGAAGAACCTATGAATGGTAACATTGTCGGACTTTGGTTGGAAAACGGCACGGAACACTATGTCTGCTTTACCACAGAACAGGCGGATACAACGTACCAATATGGCTACGAGTGGGACGGAAAGGACGAAGTAACCGAAGAGGATGTGTTGAATGACAAATATGGAAACGGTTGGTTCAAGTGGTTGCTGGAGAAACCACAACTGACGGAAATCCACCTGATGAGCAATGGCGGTGGCGACATTCCGAAGATTTACACCATCACCAAACTCACAGATACCGAACTGCAATACTACGAAAAGGATAAACCGAAAAACAAATTCTCCTTCTCACGTATGAAATAATGAAACGTTTCTGGAAGATATTCGGTATCACACTCGGCGCAATAGTAGGGGTGTTGCTGGTTGTGGTGTGCGTGGCGATTTGGCTGATATTCACGCCCGCACGGCTGACACCTATCGTGCGGCAAGTGGCGGACAAGTATATCACCTGCCAACATAAGGTGGGCGAGGTGGACTTGACGTTCTTTTCCACGTTCCCCGAGTTCGGATTGCGCGTGGACGGACTCTGTCTCATCAACCCCACAGAGGGTGCGCAGAGCGATACGCTCTTGGCTGCACCCGAGGTGGTTGCCACAGTGAATATAGTGGAGTTTTTGCAGCATAGTAATCTGGTTGTCAAAGAGTTGTCTTTGCCTAATGCAGTAGCGAATATCTATATCGCCGCCGATGGTACGACCAATTTCGATGTATTTGCGCTCTCATCGGACACCACGGCTGCCGATACCACTTCTTCGGGGCTGCCTTTCAAGCAAATCAGCGTGGACGCCGCCCGTATCGAGGGGCGGTATATCTCATTTGTGGACGAAAAAGACAGTATCTCCGCTTCGCTGGCAAACACCGTCTTGGCGGCTCGTATCGGCAGTTGGGACGATGTGCTGCTGACGCTCCAATCGGAGGCTGTGAGTGCTATGCTCGGCGATACGCAATATGCGGACAGCCTGCAGGTGGCAGTCGCCTTGCCCGCATCGGTGGACTTGGAGAATATGCACTTTGCATTGCACAAAGCCGAATTGCAGGTAAACGAGTTCGCCTTGCAGTTGGACGGAACCGCCGACCTTGCCGACTCTGTCTCCTTAAATGTACACGCGCGTGCGCACGAGTGGCAGATAGCACCTTTGTTGGCTCTTTTGCCACCAACACTGACGGATATGCTCCGCGACATCGAGGTGGACGGACGTATGTCGTTTGTCGCGGGTGTATGCGGGGTCTATAGCGGGTCGCAAATGCCATTGGTAGATGCTCACTTGGTGCTTGAGGACGGGCGTGGCAAGTACGCCGCATTGCCCTACATCTTGCGCGATGTAGCCTTGGATGCCGATGCGCATATCGACCTCAACGACGACAAGGCAAGTGCGGTGCAGATACATTCGCTCACCGCAAAGACTTTGGATAGCAGAATAGATGCTTCGGGCGAAGTGTCCGAACTGCTGTCGGATATGTTGCTCGACCTCGAAGTGAATGCCGATTTGCACCTGCCTGACATCGCTTATTTCCTGCCCGACAATATGCTAACCACAGGGCATGGGCAGGGCAAGGTCAGGGCGAAGGTACACCTGAGCGACCTGACGGATATGCGTTTGGAGCGCGGGCGGTTCAGCGGCGATATCCGCCTGCAAGGCGTGGATTTCCAAATGGACAGTATGTCGGCTAAACTGCCCGATACACGCTTGCAATTTACCTTGCCCAACCCCAAGCCGTCGCGTAAGTCGGTCGGTTGGCTGGCGGCACAAGTGTCGCTGCAAAATATTGATTTCGAGATGATTGATGCGCTGGCAGCACAACTCGGACATACCGATTTGCAACTCGAGGCAAGCAATATCTTGGGCAGCAGTCCTGTCCTTTGCGCTACACTCGGACTGCAATCCGCAGCACCTCTGCACGTGGCAATGGACAGTATGGAGGCAACCATCGCCGCCCCACACCTGAAAGCCTATGCGGAGTACAACACCAAGGACACCACTGCAGTGCCGACCTTGCAGGCGAACCTCTCGTTTGACGACCTGCGCGGCTATTACACGGATATACAGGCACATCTGACCAAGTCTTCGCTGGAGGCGAATCTCCGTCCCTGCAAGCGCAACAAGGCTGTGCCGCGTTTGGAGGCATCCGTTCAAACGAAGGCGCTTGAGGGCAAGATGGGTAAAGATATGCAGGTGAAGACGGCGGCGCTGTCTCTCAAAGCGGCAGCACGCTACAACAAACAGGGCGAGAACCTGCTCCTGCAATGGAACCCGAAACTGGATGTCGATTTGCAGGCGGGCGAAGTACACTTGGCGGCTGTCGGCAAACCTGTCTATATCCCGCAAATCACATTTTCCTATTCGAATAAAGACTTCCACATCGCACAATCGCAAGTGCGGGTGGGTAACTCCGACTTTGCCCTCTCCGGCGAGGTGCGAAATATCGGTGCATGGCTGCGCAAACAGGGTGATTTGACCGGCGAACTGAACTTCATCTCCGACCATACCGATGTGAACGAACTGATGGCACTCTGCTCTGCCGACTCGGGCAGCGAGGAGCAACCCGCGGAGGACAAAGAACAAGGGACAAAGAACGAAGAACAAAAAACAAAGGACAGCACCACAGCGGAAGCCTCGCCGTTCCTTGTGCCGCTGGGCGTAGATGTGGCACTCAACACGCACATCAAAGAGGCGGTGGTGTTCAACGAGGTGGCGCACGACCTGAAAGGCAAACTCTACATCAAAGACGGCACACTCGTCTTGGACGAGATGGGTTTCGTCTGCAATGCCGCCAAACTGCAACTCACCGCAATGTACCGGACACCGCGCCGCAACCATATCTATGTCGGTTTCGACTACCACATGCTTGACATTGACATCGCCGAACTCATCCACATGATCCCGCAACTCGACTCTGTCGTGCCGATGTTGCGTTCGTTCAAGGGCGCAGCGGAGTTCCATCTTGCGGCGGAGACCTACACCAATGCCAAGTACGAACTGAAGCCTTCCACCCTGCGAGGAGCATGCAGTATCTTCGGCAAAGACCTTGTCGTGATGGACAACGCAACGTTCAGCAAAATATCCAAGTTGCTGCTATTCAACAAGAAAACTGAGAACAAAGTGGATAGTATATCCGCCGAACTGACCGTCTATAAGAAGGAGATAGATGTCTATCCGTTCTGCGTCTCGCTCGACAACTATATGGTGGCACTCGGCGGACGGCACAACCTCGATATGACTTTCGACTATGACATCAACGTCCTTTCGCCTATCTATTTGGGCGTGAACGTATCGGGCAATATCGACGACCTGAAAATCAAATTGGCGAAGTGCAAGTTCGCCAAAGATTTCAAGCCGCATTTCCACGGCAAAGTGGATGAAGAGAGTGCCAACCTGCGAAAGATGATACGCGAATCTATGCGTAAAAACGTAAAAATACAATAATATGAAAAAATCAGTTCTATTCGGCATCGCCGCAATCACGCTTATGGCATGTAACAATCAGAACCCGTTTTTGTCGGAGCAGAACACACCCTATGGTGTGCCCGCTTTCGACAAAATTAAAACCGAGCACTATATGCCCGCTTTCGAGGCGGCTATAGCGCAGAACAAAGCCGAGATAGAGGCTATCGTGTCCAACCCCGCCGAACCTACTTTCGAGAATACCATCGTCGCACTTGACCGCAGCGGTGGTCTGCTGGAGAAAGTGAGCGGAGTGTTCTTTAATGTATTGGAGGCGGACGGCAACGACGAAATGAACCGTATCGCCGAGAAAGTAACTCCTATGCTCTCTGACCTGAGCGACGGTATTCTGCTCAACGACAGTCTGTTCCAACGAATCAAGTTTGTGTACGACCAGCGTGAGCAACTCGGGCTGAACGCCGAGCAGATGCGTCTTCTAACCGAGACCTATAAGCATTTTGCACTGAATGGTGCCAATCTCCAGCCTGAGCAGAAAGAACGCCTCAAGGAGATTAACAGCGAGTTGGGTTTGCTGTCGCTTCAATTCGGCAACAACGTAGTAGCAGAGACCAATGCCTACCAACTCTTCATCACAGACGAGAACCAACTCAAAGGGCTGCCCGAGAGCGCGAAAGCCGCTGCCAAAGAGGAGGCAGCCGCTGCCGGTCGCCCCGATGCTTGGCTCTTCACGCCCAAGCGCACCTCGTTCACGCCAGTCCTGCAGTACTGCGAGAACCGCGACTTGCGCCGCGAACTGCTGCTGGCATACACCACCCGTGGCAACCACGACAACGAGTACGACAACAAAGCCGTCATCGTCAAGACAATGAAACTGCGTGTCGAGAAAGCACACCTCTTCGGCTACGACTGCCCCGCCGACTATATCCTCGCCGACTGTATGGCGCACGATGCCAAGACCGTGGACGCTTTTCTCCAATCAGTATGGGAGCCCAGTCTCGCTGCAGCCAAGCGTGAAGCCGCTGAACTCCAAACGCTTATGAACGAAGACCTGCCCGGTGAGGAACTGCAACCGTGGGATTGGTGGTACTATGCCGAGAAACTCCGCAAGGCGAAATACGATCTCGATGAGGAGCAACTCAAGCCCTATTTTGAACTGAGCAACGTCCGCAAAGGCGTGTTCGGATTGGCGCACAACCTCTATGGACTCAATTTCGAGCAACTCACCGATATGCCCGTCTATAACCCGGAAGTGGAGGTCTTCAAGGTAACTGACGCTGACGGCAGTCTCGTGGGCATTCTCTACACCGACTATTTCCCACGCGCAGGCAAACGCCCGGGCGCATGGATGAACAATATCTGCAACCAGTACGTGGATGCCGACGGCGTGGACCATCGCCCCGTCATCATCAATGTCGGCAACTTCAACAAGCCCACACAGGGCAACCCATCGCTTCTCTCTATGGACGATGTCGAAACCCTCTTCCACGAGTTCGGACACGCCCTCCACGGACTTATGTCCAAGGCAACATACAAGACGCTCGCAGGCACCAACACCCCGCGCGACTTCGTCGAACTCCCCTCGCAGTTTATGGAGAACTACTGCTACCGCCCTGAGATAATGAAGACCTATGCCATTCATTATCAGACCGGTGAAGTGATGCCTGACTCGCTGATCAGAAAAATCAACAATGCCCAAACCTTCAATCAGGGCTTTGTCGAGACCGAACTATTGTCGGCGTCTATCCTCGATATGGACTACCACGAGATGACCGACACCGCCGACTTTGATGTCAATGTATTTGAGGCGGAGGCGATGGCAAAGATGCACATGATACCGCAAATCATAACGCGCTACCGCTCCACGTTCTACAACCACATCTTCACCACAGGTTACGAGGCCGGTTACTATAGTTACACTTGGTCGGCTGTGCTGGATGCGGACGCTTTTGCAGCCTTCGAGGAGACGGGCGATGTCCTCAATCCGGAGGTGGCAAAACGTTTCCGCCACTTGCTCGAACAGGGTGGCACCCGTGATGCAGCCGAACTCTATCAGGAGTTCCGCGGAAAACCCGCCGACCCAAAATACCTCTTGGAGCGTAAGGGTTTTGTGGAAGAGCCGTCTGATGCAGCAGACTCTTCCGATGTGGAAAAATAATAGGATGTAGGATACACTGGCGGAAAGAACGCCGCTGAAAAATCAACAGTTTTCTGTCCGACGAGGCTGTCTAACAAGTTAAAAAGAATACCTGTTCTTCAGAAAAAGATTGCTCTTGACGACGCGAGCCGCGTCGTCTCCCTCCAAAATAACAGGCTGCCCACATCAGTAGGCAGCCTGTTTTGTCATATCACGCTTCTGACACCCTCCCCGTCATCTGTATAGCAACAATAGGTGATTCATAGGTGATTTCTTATAGGATAGCGGGTGCTTACCCTGCAGTTGGCACCAAAATTATAGCAATCGGAGTATATCTATAAACTCGGTATAGGTGTATGCGCCGTCTTCTTTCCGGTTTTGATAGACGAGGAAATAGCGGTATTCGCCGCCCGCTTTGTTTGCCCACATATTGCCGAGCAGAATCTTGTCGGCGGCATCAAGGTGGTCGCCTTTGGTCTCAAGCAATACCGTCTTTCCGCGACAGGTGCGGATGATAAAGTCGGGGTAGTGGTTGATAAAACCATTGATACAGAAGTCTTTGCGCTCGCGGTTGCGTGTCCACCACTCCACATTATCGAGGTTCGCCACCTCGTTGATAACCTGTCGCTCAAAGCCGTTGACATCCTCTTCGCGTGTGTGCAGCATCTTGGTGATACTGTCTTGCGGAGCAGACAGCACTATCTCATCGGGGATAGAGAATGCGGGGCGCACAAAGATTTGGTCGGTGTCTAATCCGCGGCGGAACTGCTGCTGTTTGTAGCGGTTTTCCAATGCCAGTATATCCTGCTTCAGCACCTGTGTGTATTCGTTGATGTGCAGTAGAAACTGCTCAAAGTCTGCTTCATGGAACTCAATAAACCGCTGTTCGATATAGCCTTGCACATCTTTCAGGGTGAGGGGTATCATCTTGCCCATCAGTGCCGCCACCTCGCTGCTGCAGCGGGTGCGCTTGCTCTCGATGGAACCGGCATCACGGATATAGTTCAGTATCAGGTCGTAGGCAGAGCCTTTGATTTTCTCGTACCGTGGCGTATGGTCGTCGGTAAGGTCGGATATATCCACTTTGTAGAGACTCGTTTCTGCGGCTTCGCACGAGAACGGGGGTGTCTCCTGTGCGGAAAGGCGGAAACCTTGCAGGAGGTCTTCGCCCTCCAGCAGGTGTTCGCTTGCCTCGCCGAAGATATTGCCGGGCGAACTCCCGTCCCTGATGAAGAACTGCGGCAGCCGAACCGCTTTGGCACTCTCGGCAAAGAGCGACTGTATCGTGGCGCGTTTGACACTTTCTGCCAGTTCTACCGGCACTTGTTCGCCGGTCTGCTGTTGTATCTGTTGTTCCATGTCCGTGGCTTGTTGTTGTGCGGTGGCGAGTATCTGTGCCACCTCTTTGTTCTCGCTAATAGGGTTTACTGCCGGCGTTGCTGTTTCGGTTCGTCCGTCGAAACGGATAGCCGTTGTGTCGATGTCATCGGCTGTGGTCGTCTGCGGGTGTGTCTCTTCGGGGAAGAGCATTTGCAGGGTAGGGGCGGCACTTGGTGCCGGTGCGGCGTTTTCCGCCATATCAAGGGAGCGGTAGTCGCGGGCGGAGAAACCGGCATGGTTGAGTCCTGCTACCACGCTTTGCAACGTGTCCTGGAACTTTGCCGATGCGGTCAGCACGTAGGACAGGTTCAGCACATCGGCTGTGTTGTGCCGCGCATACGGCAGACGCAGTACACGCCCCACTATCTGCTCCACGTCCACGCTCGACGACTTGTCCGCCAGCGATGCCAATATGTAGGCAAATGGGCAGTCCCACCCCTCTTTGAGGGCGTTGATGGTGATGATATAGCGCACGGGGCAGTCGGGCGACATCAGGTTCACGCCTGCCAGTTCGTTGATGTCGGCGGTTTTTATTTTTATCTGCTCTTCGGGGATATGGAGTGCCGTCAGTTTCTCGCGTATCTTGTCGAAGGTCTCACGCTCCTCGTCTTTGTTCTTCGGTTCGGCTTGGAACAGCACTATCGGGCGTATGTAGCGCGTCGGGTCTTGGCGGGCGGTCTGCTCCAGCGAGCGTTGCAGGTGCAGCGCCGAGTCGATGACCTGGTTTTTGTTGGTATGGTTATAGACAATCACGGGCAGTTTGACCATGTTGTTGCGTTTGAGTTCCAGCGCATCGGTGAAACAGATGATGTTGCTGTTCTGCTTGGGCGTGGCGGTGAGGTCAAGCACTATTGAGGGTGCCATATCGTTGAGCATATCCTCCGAGAGCGATGTGTTGGCGTTGTGGCTCTCGTCCACTATCACTACGGGGTGCAACGCCCGCAGGACGGACATCAGTTGTATCTCACCCGCAGCGTCCGCCACGGCATCGGGCAGACCGGCAAACGACTGCAGGTACCCGTTGTCCTGATAGACCTTGCGCCCGTCTTTGTTGGTGGCACGGAAGGAGTCGAACGTGGCGACCATGATGCACAGGTTCTCCCGTACGTTGGAGAGCGAGAACCCTTGTCCGAGCAACGCCTGCTGCTTGTCGAAGACGAGAACACGGCTGTTGAAATCGATGTCAATACGTTGCCGGTACGGGTGGCGCGGATTGGTGAGGTGGCGCAGTGTCTGCTCTAAGATAGTAGTGGACGGCACTAACCATACCACCATCCGGCAGGCGGTGTGTATGTGGTTGAAGAGCACCCGCAATGCCGCCGAAGCAAGCAGTGTCTTTCCGCCGCCTGTCGGCACTTTGCAGCAGATATGCGGGGCGTGGCGGACGTTGTCCTTGTAGGGTTCGATGGCGGTGCCGCGGCAAGGCTCGTAGGCGGGACGGTTGGTGCGCCAGAAGGTGCGGAACGCCTCTACATAGTTGTGGTGCGGGTCTTGCTCAATAAGGGTGAGATAACGCTCTATCTCGTCTAAGTTGTGCTGTTGGTATGATTTCAGTTCCATTGTGTGTTCGATTGATTTTGGGTGATAAGGTCTTTAATGTCCTTAAAGTCCTTAAGGTCTCTAAGGACACTTCATAATTCCCCTACACTTTTTTGATGTCGCGGGGGATTTGCTTGAAGGTGATATGGTGGGCTTGCATAAAGTCGCGGCTCAGGCGGCAGCAGTCGGCATAGATGATGTACTGCTCGGCTTGGTCGGCAGGGGTGAACGTATTGAGAAACGCTCTGTCCAATACCGTCTCCTCGCCACGTTTGTAGTAGAAATAGTAGTTGGTGCCGTCCTTGCGACCTAACAAGTAGGGGTGCGTACTGACGACGCGGGACGCGTCGTCTCCCATATATGGCATAGTCATACGGTTTGTACCAAACCGACCGCGGGCGAGGGCACCCGCGTCCCCGGCAGCCCCGTCGTCAGTACAATCTTTAGGACTGTGATACGGCGTGTTTGTCTCGCTGTACCAGATATATCGCCGTATCTGCTCGGGGTCCGCATGGTCGTTGAGCAGACCGGTCTGCGGGTTATAGACCGTGTCGCCTAACTCATAGAACGCAAATGAACCGCCCGTGCCCTCTACGGCTTTGTTGCCCTCGCCGTAACCGTTAATCACACGGCGCACCCGCTCGGCAGTGATGGTCTCGGCATAGTCGCACATCTCCACCAAGATAAACCGCCTGTGCCCGCCGTCCTGCTTGTTGAGATTCAACACCGCATGAGCAGTAGTACCCGAACCCGCAAAAGAGTCGAGGATGAGGGCGTCTTTATGCGTGGCTATTTGCAATAAACGAGAAATTAATGCGGTTGGTTTTGGAAAAGGAAATGGTGAGTCTCCAAAAATCGCATTTAGTTCCTTTTTGCCTGTTATAGATGTATGTACATCTGTAAATAAACTACTTTGAATGAGTTGTGATTCTTTAGTTGGAAAAATTTTAAGCCGTGGTACACCTGCTCCGTTTTTGGCAAAATAAATGCGATTATCATTAAGAGCCTCTTCGTATTCTTCCTTTGTCAAAGTCCAGTTCCTTGTAAAACTTTCTCCTGCAGGATTGGTGATTGTGTAGTATTTCGTTCCCGTTGTTGTTTTGATGCCATTTCTTGATATGTTCCCAGAGAACCAAGGACCTCGAGGGTCGTTATCAGGATTGCTTTGAATAGAATCTGTAAAATCACGTTGTCCTGTATATTTACTAAAACGTGTGTCCGTTTTATTAAAGCAGGCGATAATATACTCATGCTCTTTTCTAACGGTCAAGCCTGCAGTTTTTACGAAGGAACTTTCGCTTTTATCCTGCAAGCACCAGATGTATTGCTCAACATTTTGCACTCCAAACAACTCATGGCAAATCTCTTTCAAATTTGTCTGTTCAAAATCATCGATAGAGATAAACATAACCCCAGTGGGGGAGAGCAGTTTTTGTAGCAGGACAAGGCGGGGGTACATCATACAGAGCCACTTGTCGTGGCGGGTCAGGTCTTCGGCTTCTTTACCCACCACTGCACCCAACCATTTGCGGATATGAGGGTCATTGACGTTGTCGTTGTACACCCAACCTTCGTTGCCCGTATTGTACGGCGGGTCGATGTATATGCAATCCACGCGGTTCTCATACTCGGGCAGCAACGCTTTGAGTGCCTCAAGGTTGTCGCCGTGGATAATTTTATTGACCTCCCCAACCCATCCAAGGGAGGGGTTATCGGTATTGGCACTGACGACCGCGGGCGAGGCGCCCGCGTCCCCGGCAGCCCTGATGTTTTTGACGACGCGGAACGCGTCGTCCCCATACGTATTGTTCTCATTGCCATACGTGTATTGCTGTTTCAAGACGCGGTAGGGGACATCGTTGTGGTGGGTCTGTACTTTCTCTTTTCCTATCCAGTGGAGAGTGGGCATAATGGTCTGTCTTGCGGTGGTCGCCCTTGCCCTCGGCGACCGGTACGGATACAAAAAACGTGGGCAACTATACCTATCGAACTTATTACTGCGGTCGTAGGAAACCTTAATCTCAAGTTCGGTATATAGCGTCCACGTGCATATATACACGCCATACACGACAAGGGAAGACCCCGTTGTCGTGCGGCGGAGGTATATACACTCCGTAAACGTCCACCAATACCGCTCTCTGGAGATCATTGAAATTTCCTACGTTTCAGTAATCAGATTGCGACGAGTAAACGTCTTTTTCTCTTATGTCGGTTGCGCGGTTCTACCCGCACAACACGTGTGCAAAGGTAAACATTTTCCGCGAGATACGCAAATAAATTATGTATTGCCACATACCGCGGGTCTGTGTTCTCCTCAAAAATACTGTTTTTATGCAGTATATGCGACAAATATAGTGCATAAAGTGTATAAAAGCACCGCACAAAAGGTAATTCTTTCTACGTCCTTTCTACGTCTTTTCTACGTAATTGGTATTATGGAGTATAGTGGAGTATAGGAATTGCATACTTTGCATATTATGCATATTACGTGTTAATTATTATTTGTTAATTGGCAAGTTAATTGTGTATGTGATTTTTTTTGTATATCTTTGCGGTGTTTTTAGGAAGTAGGTTTCTGTATGAAGTTTCTTGCCCGTATCACGCGTATGCCGTTGCCGATAGCCTTGGTGCTGTCGGTGGTGGTGCTGTGCGGGTGGATTCCGAGGTTCCTCAATGGTGATTGGCGGCAGGTGCTTCCTACGCTGTTGCTTGTGGTGGTGAACGGGGTGATGTTTTGGTATCTGACGGTTTGCGCGGGGCTGGCACGCGACAGAGACGGTTTGCCGTTGTTCGTTTATCTGTTGTCCGCAACGGCTTTCCTTGCCGCTAATGGTTGTTGGCAGGGGCAGACGGCGGTATTGTGTATGCTGTTGGTATTGCTGTTGCTGCGCAAGGCGTTTCGCGAGGACGAACCTACGGAGAGTGCTTTTGTGGCGGCATTGCTCCTGTCCGGGGCTTCGCTGGTGTTGCCGGATATGGTATGGCTGATACCCGCTGTGTGGGTGGCATATATTCTGTTACATTCTTTCGGCTTGCGTGTCTGGCTGGCTACGCTGATAGGGGCTGCGGTGTTTGCCGTTTATTTCGTGTTGGCATGGCATTTCGGTTGGATTGAAAATGTGTATATGCCGATGTTCGACCGCAGTTGGCTGTTCTCCGCTTTGCCGCTATCGGAGGCGATTAAGGAGGTCTCGCTGATAGGGATAGGCATCGTGCTGTTTGTGGCTTCGCTGGTGAGAACGGACAGAGACAGCACAGGGCAGCAGAACTGGCTTCTGCTCTTTACGTTGTTTTTTATTGTTGCAGGCGGCTTGTCGCTGTTCCCTATGCGCACGGCGGCAACGGCTTGCTGCGGTTCGCTGCTTCCGGTGGCTCTGCTGCTCTTTTCGGGGCTGTGGGTGCTGTTTTTCCGCCAGCGGGAGTCGGCGGCAAGGGGGATTATGTATATAATTGGACTCATACTCTTGGTAGTATGTTATTGGATATAAGATGAGAATACATTTTATTGCAATCGGCGGTGCGGCAATGCACAACCTCGCTATGGCGGTAGCGAGCAAGCCCGGCTATGTGGTTACGGGGTCGGACGACGAGATTTTCGATCCTGCGCGGACGCATCTGCGTGAGGCGGGATTGCTGCCCGCGGAAATGGGTTGGCACCCCGAGATGATTACACCGGATATAGATGCCATCATTCTGGGTATGCACGCGCGGGAGGACAATCCCGAGTTGGTGCGTGCCCGCGAACTGGGGCTGAAGATTTATTCGTTCCCCGAGTACCTGTACGAGCAGACCAAGGACAAGATACGTATTGTGGTAGGCGGCAGTCATGGCAAGACCACCACTACCTCGATGATTCTCTATGTATTGCAGCACTTAGGTATCGAAACCGACTATATGGTGGGTGCGCAGATAGAGGGTTTCGAGCGTATGGTGCGCCTGAGCGACACCGCCAAGTATGCGGTGTTCGAGGGCGATGAATACCTGACGTCGCCGCTTGACCTGCGTTCCAAATTCCTGTGGTATCACCCGCATATCGCCATTCTGACGGGTATTGCGTGGGATCATATCAATGTCTTTCCCACTTTCCCGCAGTATGTGGAGACCTTCCGCAAGTTTGTAGATACTATCGAACCCGACGGCACGTTTATTTATTACGCAAACGATGAGAACCTGCAAGCGATAGCCGCAGGTGCGCGGGCGGACATATCGTGTGTGCCTTACGATGCCTATACGGGCAGCGTACCCATGCAGGTCTTCGGGCGGCACAATATGCAGAACCTGCAGGCGGCGTGTCTGGCATGCCAACGGATTGGCGTACAGGCGGACGATTTCTACCGTGTCATCAGCACGTTTACGGGGGCGAGCAACCGCTTGGAGAAGATTTGCGAGACGGCGGACGCTGTGGCATACAAGGATTTTGCCCACTCGCCCAGCAAACTGCGGGCAACGGTCAATGCCGTGCGCGAACGTTATCCCGGCAAGAAACTGGTGGCGTGTATGGAGTTGCATACGTTCAGTTCGCTGATGGCGGATTTCCTGCCGCAGTACAACGGTTGTATGCAGGAGGCGGATGTGGCATTGGTCTATTTCAACCCGAAGGTGATAGAACACAAGCGCCTTGCGCCCATTACCGCCGAAGAAGTCCGCCGTGCTTTCGGTTCGGCGAATGTGGAGGTATTTACCGACAGCCATGCCATGCAGGCACGCCTGCGGAGTATGGATTACAAAAATACCGCCCTGCTGATGATGACCAGCGGCACTTTCGACGGGATAGATATTCCCGCCTTTGCCAAGCAACTGCTGAATAGGTAGCAGGACGGCATATTGCAACCCGGTTGCAGGAAAAAAACAGTACTTTTGCAGCGTAAATTTGAAAAACTATACGCTATGCAAAGGTACTATTTTTTATTGTGTGTCTATATGGCGGCTGTGCTGACAGGCTGCGGCGGACATAACCACGAACACGACCACGACCATGAGGAGGCAGAGCATCACGACCACAAACAGGGCGAAATCGTCTTCTCGCCCGAGAAGGCTGCTGCGGTAGGTTTGCAGACCGAAACCATTGTGGCGCAACCCTTTACGGAAGCCGTCAAGGTGTCGGGGCGGCTGGCTACACCGGGCAACAAAGTGCGGTCTGTGGTGGCTGCCATGAGCGGTGTGGTAAAATGGCAGCACACCCTCAACGAGGGTACGGCTGTACGCAAAGGCGAGGTGCTGGCGCATATATCCGTGCGCGGTATGGCGGCAAGCGACCCCGTGGAGACGGCGCGTATCCAATACGAGACCGCCCGCAAGGAGTACGACCGTGCGCAGGGGCTGACCGGCAGCCAAATCATCTCGGCACAGGAGATGGAGCAGATAACCCTGCGCTACCAAAATGCCAAAGCGCAATACGAAGCCCTGCAAGACAAGAAAGCCGACGACGGTTGTATCGAGATACGCGCCCCGCAGGACGGCTACGTGAGCGGACTGAACATCGCCAACGGCGACTATGTCGAGGCGGGGCAGGTGCTGCTCAGCGTGAGTCAGACGCAGCAACTGCTGCTGCAAGCGGACGTGCCGGAACGCTACTGGAACCGTTTGGGCAGTATCCGCAGTGCCAATTTCGCACCTGCCTACAGCGACACCACCTACCGTCTGGCGGATATGAACGGACGCCTGCTGTCGGTGGGCAGGACGGCGGACACGCAGACGGGCTACGTGCCTGTGGTGTTCGCTTTCGACAACAAGGCGGGCTTGGTCTCGGGAGCATACGCCGATGTCTATCTGCTCTTGGCTGACCGTCAGGAAGCCCTGTCCGTACCCCTGTCGGCTATCACCGAGGAGCAGGGTGTCTATTCGGTCTATGTGCAACTGGACGAGGACTGCTACATGAAGCGCGAGGTTACCCTCGGTCAGAGCAACGGCGAGCGCGTCTTGGTCAAGAGCGGTCTCCGCTCGGGCGAGACGGTAGTTACCCGCGCCGCCCTGCAAGTGAAACTCGCCGGCAGTGCCACCGTCATCCCCGGACACACGCATAATCATTGATAAAACCAAACTCAAAGACCTCCCCTAACCCCTCCTTCAAAGGAGGGGAATACAATAAATAAGGTGGTAGATTTCCCGAAGGTGGTAAATAATAGTATTAAAATACCTATATATATCAATCGCCTCCTCACCGTGTCAAACAGCATAGGATACGCAAGGGATGCGCAAGGGATAGGCAATTGATAAAATGTTAATAAGATATAAATAAAGAATATAAAATTTACGGTTAATCTGTGATAATGCGGTGTAGCCGCCCGTTCACAAAAGACCCAATAATAATAGTATGGAAAAGATTTTGTATAAGAGCATTTTCGTTATGGCAGCCTTGCTCATGGTAAGTATATCCGCCACCGCGGAGACGTACATCGAGCAGGACAGCATCACGCGGAACAAGCAGGATTTTGCCTATCTTGCGGCGTACACCGAGGCGAACTATGCCGCATTCCCTGCGATTATGCAGGCGGGGTATGCCGCTCCCTATCAGGCGATGAAAGATTCTTTCGGACTGAAAATCAGCACGGGCGAGTGGGGCATACGGCAAGCCGCGTGCGAGTATGTCTATTGGTTCAATGCGCAGTTCGATGCCCATTTCTACGTGGACGAGTACCTATTCTGGCAGGTGTACAAGCGCCGCGACACGCCTGATTACAAGCAACTGATGAACTATGCGCCGCAGGCGGTGTCGCAACGCGTGAACAAGAAGACATGGCTGCTGCGCATACCCTCATGCGCGGGGCAGGACCCCACCAACGAGTGGGTGGCGCAGGCGGTGGCAGCGTTCCTGCAAAGCGGTTGCAAGCACCTCATCATAGACTTGCGCGGCAACAGCGGTGGCAGTGACGAGATATGGATGCCGCTTCTGCCTCTGCTTATTGACCACCAAGCCACTACACCCGAGACCTACTGGTTCCGCAACACCCACGCCAACCGCTACCACCCCGCTATGCAGAACGGTTTGTTGGACATCATATCCGACCACGACAACCCCGCACCCTCTTTCCTGCAGGTCGGTGCGGACGAGGGCGATGACGACGAAGACGAAGCCATCCCCGCACACGACGCACGGATACATATCTCGTTTGTTATCGACCGCAAAACCGCCAGTTCGGCAGAGACTATCCTGCGCGTTGCGCAGAACTACACCGCCCGCGAGCGATACACTATCTACGGCAAAGAGAACAGCGCAGGTGCGTCCGAGACGGGCAACCTCTTCCCGTTCCATTTGCCCAACAGCCGCATACAGGTCTTCTATCCGAACACGGTGTCATCGCTCTTCCTGCGCAACGGACACCCGAGCAAAGCCTCGGGCATCGCACCCGACATACGTCTCGAACTCCCATACCCCGACACCCTAACCGATAACATAGACAGTTGGGTGCAATACATAACAGACCTCCCCAACCCCTCCAAAGGAGGGGCTTACAAAGCGAACAAAAAGAAAAAATGATTATGATAGCCAAGATTACAGCCCTTGCCTTGTTGGCAAACTTCTATGCTGTGTATTTCGGCAAGAAAGCCGCCCAACGCAGACAGGGCATACAGACCAACCAAATAGGTGTCGGCAGCAAACCCAAACGGGTGCTGCGGATAGAGCGGTTGATGGGCATAGCCACTCTGCTGGTCGTGCCGGTGGAAGTGTTGAGTATCATTGTTTTCCCACGCTGGACACTGATTCCGCAGTTGCGGGATTGCCCTGTCTTGCAATGGGCGGGACTGATAATCGCAGCATCGGGACTGGTGTTTTTCATCATCGCCGTACTGACGATGGCGGACAGTTGGCGGGCAGGCATACCGGAGAAAGATGAGACACAACTGGTGCAAACGGGAATCTATCGCATCAGCCGCAATCCCGCTTTCGTAGGGTTCGACTTGATGTATATCGGGCTGTTGCTGGCGTTCCCGAACCTGCTGCACTTGGTCTTCGCCCTCTTTCCTGTGATGATGCTCCACCTGCAGATAAGGCAGGAAGAAGCCTACTGCCGCACCGCCTTCGGGGAACCATACGAAGCGTATTGCAAGAACGTACGGCGGTACCTCTAATTATGAATTAGGAATGAGTCGGTTAGAAAAAATACGTTTGAGATTTAACTTTTGGCGGTTGGGTGCATCTTACAGATAGAAGTGCATTTCTAAACCATAAGTTAAACTCTAAAAAAACAACAAGTATGAAACGTTATTTCATTATGGTGCTGGTACTGGTATGCAGTATGAGTATCGTAGCAGAAGACAACTCGGGCAAGGAACAGAAACGTGCTGCCCGCGAACAACAGTTAACCGAACAGACGAATGCGTACATTACGCAGTTCGGCTTGACGGGTGAACAGGCGGAGCGTTTCCGCAATATCTACACCGACTACAGCAAGAAACTGCAAGGCGTGAAACTGCTATACAAAAAAGACAAGTCGCCTGCCGCTCCGACCGAGGATGAGATAGAGGCGGCTATACGCAGCCGCTTCGAGCGTCAGCGGAGTATTCTGAATATCCGTGAGGAGTACTACCACAAGTTGCGTACCGTACTTGCCCCCTCGCAGATACAGCAGATTTATGACGATGAGCAGGTGCGCAAAGGGCAGTTGCAAAAGCAGAATAAATGATGATTGACAGATTGGTCAAGACATATAACCAGCCGCTGTACCGCTATCTGAGGCGTATGCTCCGCAACAGCGAGGACGCCAAGGATGTACTGCAAAACACATGGCTGCAGGTGTACACCCATATCGGAGAACTGCGTGAGCAGTCCTCCGAGCGGGCGTATCTGTATCGTGTGGCGACCAACTGCGCCTATATGTGGCTTCGCAATGAACAACCATCGGAAGCAATAGACGATGTGGACGAATCGGTATTGCAGACATTGCATAGCGAACCCGATATAGAACTTGGACAGGAGTTGCTGGCACGATTAGAGCAGACCATATTGCGCCTGCCGCCCACGCAACGGGCGATATTCAACCTGCGCTACCACGAGGATATGTCGTATGAAGAGATAGCCGAGATTACCCAATCGACGGTAGGGGCGGCGAAGACCAACTACAGTCTGGCGAAGCGCAAAATCAGCGGCTGGCTAACGGCTATGGTGTCGTCGGTACTGCTGGTGGTTACTCTCGGAATTGCCTATGGAATATACGAGAACAAACCTTCGGCGGGAGAGATAGTGTATGCCTCGGATGATTGGGCGGAGTTTGCAAATGATGATTTATTCTTGGAACGATGAAACGGATAGTATTGGCACTGATGTGCGTGCTGAGCCTTGGGGCTATGGCACAGACGGAGACGGTGTTCACCAAAGAGCAGTTTCCGCTGAATAGCGGAGCGGTGTTACCCTACCGGCAGATGCGGATAGCGGGCGAGAACCCGATGCTGGTTATCTACCTGCACGGAGGCAGCAGTTGCGGCACAGACAACGAGACACAGATGGGCGAACCTGGTATAGACTCAATAGCACAGTACATAGTGGAGCAAGCCCTGCCCGCCCTCTTTGTGGTACCGCAATGCAGCAACCGCACCAAAGGTTGGGGCGGAATGGCGGGCGATGTGAAACGGCTGCTGGAGTATGTGGCGCAACAAGAGACGGCAGACACAACACGCATCTATATCTTCGGCGGCAGTATGGGCGGCACGGGGACATGGAAAATGCTGTCGCTCTACCCCTCATACTTTGCTGCGGCTATGCCGTGTGCAGGCAACCCGAAAGGGATGAACGCAGAGAATATCGCCACCACGCCGGTTTATACCGTGATGGGACTGGCGGACAAGATAATGGGCAGCGATGTGCGCACAACGGTGGAGACGCTGGTCGGGCAGTTGGAGGTTATGGGCGACGACGTACGGTACGAGACCGTGGCTGGGTGGACGCACGAGATGACCTGTATTCAGAGTTACTCGGCGGAGCGGCTGGATTGGGTGTTCAGCCACAAGCGGGGACAGACCACCGACCTGATAATATCCCCGATAGACAGCACAGACGAGACGTGGTATGACCTGTCAGGACGGCGTTTTACTATGCCGCCGAGCCGTGGCGTATATATCCATAGGGGAAAGAAAGTAGTATTCTGAGTGAAATAAAAGTATTGTGTATGCTGAATAAAATTATCCGGTTTGCCTTGCAGAACAGGCTTGCCATTGTGGTGGCGGCGTTGATTATCCTCTGTGCGGGCGTGTACAACGTGCGTGAGATGGACGTGGACGTGTTTCCCGACCTGAACGCCCCCACCGTGGTGGTGATGACCGAAGCCACGGGTATGGCACCCGAAGAAGTGGAGCGGCTCGTAACGTTCCCGATAGAGACGGCGGTGAACGGCGCGACCGATGTGCGGCGCGTGCGCTCGTCGTCCACCACGGGTTTCTCGGTGGTATGGGTGGAGTTTGACTGGGCTACGGACATCTACCGCGCCCGGCAGATAGTAAGCGAGAAACTCGCCACGGTGTCGGAGTCGCTGCCCGACTATGTGGGGCGACCTATACTGGGTCCCCAGTCGTCTATCCTCGGTGAGGTGCTGATTATCGGTCTGACCGCCGACTCCGCGACCACGCAGGAGCAGTTGCGTACCCTTGCCGATTGGACGATACGCCCGCGCCTGCTCTCCACGGGCGGTGTGGCGCAGGTGGCGGTGATGGGCGGCGACATACGCGAATACCAGATACAGATTGACCCCAACCGCATGCGCACCTACCATGTGGCACTTGACGACCTGCTTGCTGCCGTGCGTGGAATGAACCAAAACGCCTCGGGCGGCGTGCTGTACGAATACGGCAACGAGTACATCATCCGCGGGGCACTCTCCACCAACGACCTCGACCTGCTCGGGCAGGCTGCCGTACCCACCACCGACGGCGGTACGGTGCGCTTGGAGCAGGTGGCTACGGTGGCTATCGGTGCGCAGACGCCTAAGTTGGGCGTGGCATCGGTGAAGGGCAAGCCCGCCGTGCTGCTGACCGTTACCAAGCAGCCGAACACCGGCACCATCGAACTGACGGAGCATCTGGACAAGGCGGTGGAGGAACTGAAAGCGCAACTGCCCGCCGATGTGGTGGTTTCGACCGACATCTTCCGTCAGAAGAACTTTATCGACAGTTCTATCGGCAATATCAAGAAGTCGCTATGGGAGGGGGCGTTGTTTGTCATTCTCGTGCTGTTTGTCTTCCTGCAGAACGGGCGCACGACGCTTATCTCGCTCGTTTCGATACCGATGTCGCTTCTGATAACGATACTCGTTATGCGCCTTTTTGGACTGAATATCAATACAATGAGTATCGGCGGTATGGCGATAGCCATCGGCTCTCTGGTGGACGACGCGATAGTGGACGTGGAGAATGTATATAAGCACCTCCGCCAGAACGCCCTGCTGTCCAAAGAGAAACGCCTTTCGGTGCGCGAAGTGGTGTTCAATGCGTCGTACGAGGTACGTATGCCGGTTATCAACTCCACGTTTATCATTGTGGTCAGTTTTGTGCCGCTGTTCCTCTTGTCGGGTATGGAGGGACGTATGCTCGCGCCGCTCGGCGTGGCGTTTATCGTGTCGCTGTTTGCGTCCACGCTGGTGGCACTGACGCTCACGCCCGTGCTATGCTCCTACTTGCTCGGTACAGACCGTGCTATGCGCTATGCCGACCGCGAACCGCGATTAGTACAGGGATTGCGCAAGGTCTATACCAAAGCCTTGGAGGGTGCCTTGGCGCACAAAAAAGCCGTACTGGGCGTTACGTTCTCGCTCTTCGCCGCGGCGGCGGTAGGGTTCTGCTTCTTCGGGCATAGTTTCCTGCCGGGCTTCAACGAGGGGTCGTTTACTATCAATGTCAGCACCCTGCCCGGCGTGTCGCTCGAGGAGTCGGACGCCATAGGGCGCAAGGCGGAGGAGATACTGCTCTCAGTGCCGGAGATACAGACGGTGGCACGCAAGACGGGGCGTGCTGAATTGGACGAACATGCCTTAGGCGTGAACACCTCGGAGATAGAGGCACCGTTTGTGCTCAAAGACCGCTCCAAAGAGGAGGTGATGGCGGAGATACGCCAAAAGATGAGCGTGCTCTCGGGTATCAACCTGGAGATAGGGCAGCCTATCTCGCACCGAATTGATGCTATGCTGTCGGGTACGCAGTCGAACATCGCCATCAAGGTGTTCGGTACAGACCTCAACAAGATGTACCAATTAGGCAATCAGATAAAGACGGCTATCGCCGGCGTGGACTGCGTGGCGGACTTGAACGTGGAGCAGCAGGTGGAGCGTCCGCAGTTGCTCATCACTCCGCGGCGCGATATGCTGGCGCGGTACGGCATCTCGCCTGCCGAGTTCGCCGAGCAGATAGATGTGCTGCTGGGCGGTAGCGTGGTGTCGCAGGTGTATGAGGGCAGCAAAGCCTTCGACCTCGTGGTGCGCCTCAATCCCGCCGAGCGTGCTACTATGGACGATATACGCGACATCTGTATCTCCACCGCTACGGCGGCGGTACCGCTCTCGTCGCTGGCGGACGTGCGGTCGGCAATGGGACCGAACACCATTAACCGCGAGAACGTGAGTCGCAAGTTGGTCGTCTCTGCCAATGTTACCAACGGCGACCTGCGCGGTGCTGTGAACGACATACAGCGGATTATCAGCGAGCAGATTACGTTGCCCGAGGGCTACCATATCGAGTACGGCGGTCAGTTCGAGAGCGAGGAGAAAGCGTCCCGCACGATTGCGCTGGCTACGATAGGGGCGTTGATAGTGATTTTCCTGTTGCTGTTTATGCAGTTCCGTGATATGCGTCAGGCGGTGGTCGTGCTGTGCAACCTGCCGTTGGCGTTGATGGGCGGCGTGCTGGCGGTGGCGTTGGACGGCGGTGTGCTGAGTATCCCCGCGCTGATAGGTTTCATCTCGCTCTTCGGTATCGCCACGCGCAACGGTATGCTGCTCATTGAGCGGTACAACGACCTCTCCCGCGAGGGACTGCCGCTGCATCAGCGCATTGTACAAGGTTCGGCAGACCGACTGAACCCAATCCTGATGACCGCCCTCACCACTGCATTGTCGCTTATCCCGCTGGCACTCGGCGGCGACCTGCCCGGCAACGAGATACAGAGCCCCATGGCAAAGGTCATCCTCTTCGGACTCTTGTCCTCCACGTTGCTCAACGGCTTTATCATACCGATTATGTACTCGCTCGTCGAAGCGCGTCATCCCCATCCCGACAATAAATAGATACCGCTATGAATAAGATAAAAACATTGTGCATTGTGCATTGTGCATTGTGCATTGCCATTTGCGCTTCGGCGCAAGACTGGAACGCCATCCTGCCCGCCATAGAGCAGAACAACAAGTCGCTGCAAGCCCTGCGGCAAGAAGTAGAGGCGGAGAAAGCCGCCAACCACGTGGGTATCGCCCCCGCCAACCCCGAGGTGGAATGGAGTTACCTGTGGGGCAGCAATGCGTTGGGCGACCGTATGGACGTGTCGGTGTCGCAGTCGCTGTCGCTGAGTACGCTCTTTGGCTACCGGGCGCGCCTTGCCAAGCAGCAGGACTTGCGGGCGGACTTGCGCCTGCGGGTGGAGCGCACGGCGGTGCTGTTGCAGGCGCAGCAGACCTGTATCGACATCGTCTATACCAATGCCATGCTCCACGAGTACGGCAGGCGGCTCGCACATGCACAGACGCTGGCGGACGCCTACCGGCAGAAGTTCGAGGCGGGCAATGCCAACGCACTTGAGTACAACAAAGTGCGGCTCAACCTCGCTACCGCACAGGGCGAATACCAACGCCTGCTCACCGAGCGTGGCACGCTGACCGACCAACTGACCCTGCTCAACGGCGGCACGCCTATCGCACTCACTGACAGCGTCTTTACGCCCGTACTCCCCCCCGCCGACTTTGATACTTGGTATGCCGAGGCGGAGACACACAGCCCGATGCTGGCGTATGTGCGGCAGGAGGTTTCAGTGGCGCAAGCCGATGCACGCCTGAGCAAGGCGGAGTGGCTGCCCGACCTGACACTGGGGTATCAGACGGAGGGCGTGACGGGCGATTATTACCAAGGCGTGTCGGTAGGGTTGTCGGTGCCGCTCTGGCAGAACATTCACCGTGTGCGCCAAGCCCAAGCCGCGGCGGCAGCGGTGCAACTGCGTGCCGACGAGCGGAAACTGGTGTTTCTCTCCACCTTGCGGGCGCAGTATGCTACCGTACAGGGCTTGCAACAGACGTGGCAGGGCTGCTTCGAGGCGTTGCAACTGACCAACAGTGCCGACCTGCTCCTCCAAGCCCTGCAGGCAGGGCAGATTTCGATGCTCGAGTATATGATGGAACTCTCTATCTACTACGACGCCACCGCCCAAGCCCTCGACGCCCAACGCGACTACTACACTGCCCTCGCCGAACTCCAAGCAGTAGCATTATAACCACCCTCCAAGCAGTAGTATTATTCGCTTGGTTTTCATTCTGTGTTGTGCCATACTTGCCGGGGACGCGGACGCCCCGTCCGCGGTTTTCCGTAAACGGGAGAGCATGGTAGGTTGCTCTCTCGTCCGCGGTTTTTTATAGTCTTTAATGGAAAAAGAACACCTTACAGGAAACTGAATTAACGGATTATTGGCGGCAATTAGCGGAGAACCGTTGCTTTAATGGTCATTTAATGGGCTTTAATGGAGAAAGAACACCTTACAGGAAACTGAATTAACGGATTATTGGCGGCAATTAGCGGAGAACCCCGGGACGCAGTTGGTTTGGCACAAACCGCTCCTTATATTCCTCCTTATTAGGCTTATTAGGCTTATCAGTCCCATTTGTCCCATTCGGCTTATTCGCCCTAACCCCTAACCTCTAATCCCTAATCTCCCCGCATCTGCCTCGGAACAACTACTTATGATACATAGAACATAACCAGAACATACATAGAACATACGTAGAACATAACCGATAGATATGAATACTTTCGTAGGCGTTTACCCATGAGTTGACACCAAGTCATTGATATCCTTGATTGTGTACGAT
>ERZ808259.205-NODE-205-length-35237-cov-8.176767_pt1 | contig 35237 bp, 29 predicted proteins | sample MGYA00521279_ERZ808259 | MGnify/ENA primary metagenome ERZ808259 (study PRJEB31516, sample SAMN03275586) | gut metagenome | biome: mammalia-associated habitat; material: feces | host: Papio cynocephalus | place: Kenya | collected 2012-07-27 ... | reverse complement strand
AGGGGTTGCGGATAAACTTCTCTAAACATGTCGCTTAATTCTGTTCAGTTACTTAACAGAATATGCGAAACACGAACTCACCCAGCCCATCATCTGCAATTGCAGTTCATTGAACGAGGAATACATGCTTTATTACGTCAAGCGTGCGGTTGGCACAAGTGCCGATAGAGAACATCTAAAACTGGAAAACAAGCCCAAATTCATAAATGAGCGTGAATGGAGGTACATCTCTCGAAAAGCACGCATGGAATTTGCAACGAAAACAGAAGTACAAGACAACCTCTGCACAAAACTAAGCGAACGCACAAAGGACGAAAAACTGAAATTGCAGCCAAACAATATCAAATACATTATTGTCAAAAGCGAAAAAGAACGTATCAATATCATCAATGAAATTCTAAGAATATTTGAGAAAGAAGAGAATGATTGCATAAACTTGCTCATATCCAAAGTGTGCAGTTCAGAACAAATGAAAGAAGACTATTAACAACATGGAAGAAATCAAGAAACCTGCGGAAGCATGGCAGTCCGGCATGGCCAAGGACATCACCTTCATTGTCACGAAGGACTGCCAGTTGGCCTGCAAGTACTGCTACCTGGTGGGCAAGAACACCAAGGAGCGGATGCCATGGGAGGTGGCCAAGGCCGCCATCGACTATATCCTCGACCACGAGGAGGACATGAAGGAAGAGAGCGTGATATGGGACTTTATCGGGGGAGAGCCATTCCTGGAGATAGACTTGATAGACAGAATCTGCGACTATCTCAAGACCGAGATGTTCCGCAGGAACCACCATTGGTTCAACTCATATCGCTTCTCGTTCTCCACCAATGGCATCAACTACGGTTCAGAGAAGGTACAGAAGTTCATCCAGAAGAACCGCGACCACCTCTCCATCGGCATCACCATCGACGGAACCAAACGCAAGCACGACCTCAACCGCATCTGGAAGACCAAGGAGATGGAGCAGGGCATCCAGCCCAAGCATGAAGAGGAGAAAGGCTCGTATGACGACGTAGTAAAGAACATCCCGCTGTGGCTGAGCCAGTTTCCCGGTGCAGGCACCAAGGTGACCATCAGCAGTGCCGACATACCTTATATAAAGGAGAGCGTGCTGCATCTGTACTCGCTGGGCATACACGAGGTGAACATCAACTGCGTGTTTGAGAATGTGTGGAAGGAAGGGGACGATGCACTCTTCGAACAGCAGCTCACCGAACTGGCCGATGCCATCATAGACGGCGACTACTACCAGGACCATGCCTGCTCCTTCTTCAACGAGCAGATTGGAAAGCCCCTGGACTGCCATCTGCAGAACCAGAACTGGTACGGTGCAGGCATGATGCTGGCTGTGGATGCAGAGGGCAACTTCTACCCCTGCACACGTTTTGCACAATACTCGCTCCGCAACAAGAAGGCCTGGATTATAGGCAACACCCGCGATGGCATAGACAAGAACAAGTTGCGCCCCTTCCTCGCCCTGGACCGATGCACGCAATCCTCGCAAGAGTGCATTGACTGTGAAGTGGCCGAGGGATGCGCCTGGTGCCAGGGAGAGAACTACGACGCTGCCGACACACCCACCATCTACCAGCGCTCCACTGCCATCTGCAAGATGCACAAGGCGCGCGTGAGAGCCAACAACTACTACTGGAACAAACTATTCCGCAAACTGGAGAAGGAAGGAGGTGAGAAATGACACAATACATCATCATCTTGCTGGATGACACCTCGGTGTCCTTCTGCCATTACGCAAACGGCCTACAAAAGCGCAATTTGATTCCGCTCGAGACATTGAAGAAAGGCATCATGTATGCGATGAAGGAGAACCTGAACATCCAGTTTGTATACCCCCGCCACCCCATGCCGCAGGACTATCTGGAGGCCATCGACAGCATTGACCACACCGACATCAAGCCTGCCAGCCTGCACGAACAGGCCGACGTGGTGGTCCTTGACGGTGTGGAACAGACCCGCGACTATCCCTTCACGCCCAATGCCGCGTATGTGCTGAGGACAGGCAGGGAAGAACTGTTTGCCCACACGGCAGGCATCTGCGCATTGCTGGACAAGGCAAGCCGCCTGAACATAGTCATCACGGACATCGAGCACTTCACCGAGGACGACTTCGAGAGATACAAGGACACGCTCCGCACGCTGTCGGAAAAGGTGGAGAACGTCTATCTCTCAGGAAAATCTGTGCAGTTGAACCTCCTGACAGACAGCATGATGCTGGACAAGATGAACAACTGCGGGGCTGGCGACACCTGCATCACCCTGGCTCCAGACGGATGCTTCTATGTGTGTCCCGCATTTTATCTGACCAAGGAGGAGGACGGAATGGGAAGCCTGAAGACCACCATTGGCGACCTCCAGCATGGACTCAGCATCAAGAACCCCCAACTCTACAAGCTTGACCACGCCCCCATTTGCAGACATTGCGATGCCTACCAATGCAACCGCTGCATCTGGCTCAACCGCAAGACCACCCTGGAGGTCAACACCCCCAGCCACGAGCAATGCGTGGTGGCACACCTGGAGCGCAACGCAAGCCGGGCACTACTGGACAGCATACGCCGCCATGGCGAGTTCTTGCCCGAACGCGCCAGCATCAAAGAGACAACCTACCTGGACCCCTTCGATATGCGAAAAGAGTGGAAATAAGCGGGAACATGCACAAGCATCGTCGCCACTCATCCGCCACACGAGAGAGCACCGTAAATTTCGACAAACACCCGAACAAACAAACTTAAACAGAAACATGACAGCAAGGAAATCGGTGGGGCAAGTGACCCCAGAGGAGAGAGACGAGATACAGCAGCTGTTTGAGCGCAGAAACAGCCTGAACGAACTGGCCAAGATACTGACTGCCGACAACACAGCACTGTATGACAAACTGGTGAAAGACCTGGGCGAGACTGGCACGCGCTTCCAGGCGTGGTGGGACCGCATGGGCGCCAAGTATCAATGGGAAAGCGCCGAGGGTGGCAACTGGGAGATAAACTTCGACACCTGCGAGATATTCCTCAACACATGAGTTGACCTGGCCTTTCCCACACGCCTGCCCACAATCCACACCCACATTGGGAGCAGATGAAGAAAAATGCCAGCCGTCAATGTCGCGCGACGCACATTGCCGGCTGGCATTTGCACACGCCGTGCGCCAAGCCCACTGCCGGGGGATGCCACAATGGGACTCCCGCCCGCTCCATGGTTGGCCGGCTGCATGAGAGTGCAAGTCCTTTTTGCCGAACACGCTTACGTCCCCGAAGTATGTGGAAAACATTACAAGAGTGCCTCATTTGCCCCCTATTCCCCAAGAAATTGGCCGAAAAACTTGCACATACTGAATGGAACGGCTAATTTTGTGCTGTTGTACATATAATTATGTGCACTTCACTGAAAACGTCAAACTACAAGAGACAATGAAAGATTTCATCAAGTACACTATGGCCACCGTGGTGGGGCTGGTGCTGGTAAGCATCATCATGGGTGTGATCACCATCGTGTCGATGGCCGGCATGATGGCCAGCGAGGGCATGTCATCACCCATCGAGAAAAAGTCCGTGCTGCGCATCACGCTGCAAGGAAGCATGACTGAGCGCGCGGGAGAGGAGAACCCACTGACACAACTGGGCGGAAGCGCCACACAGCAGATTGCCCTCGACGAGGCCCTGCAAGCCCTGGAGAAAGCGGCCAAGAACGACAAGATAGAGGGCATCTACATCGAGGGGGGCGCACTGGCCGCATACCCCGCCGAAGCCCAGGAACTGCGTCAGGCCCTGCTCGACTTCAAGAAGAGCGGCAAGTGGATTGTAGCCTATGGCGACACCTACTCGCGCGAGGCATACTATGTGTGCTCGGTGGCTGACCGTGTCTATCTCAACCCCATCGGCATGCTGGATTGGAGCGGAATAAGCAGCAACCCCATGTTCTTTACCGGGCTGATGAAAAAGGTGGGCGTGAAGATGCAGGTGTTCAAGGTGGGCACCTACAAGAGTGCTGTGGAGCCCTATATCGCCGAGCACATGAGCGACGCCAACCGTGAGCAGGTGACCAGTTACCAGCAGAGCATCTGGCAGAACATGCTCAAGGAGGTGGCCAAGAGCCGCAAGACCACAGCACAGGCCCTGAACCTGCTGGCCGACAGCCTCACCTTCCTCGCCGACCCGCAGACAAGTGTCAAGGGCGGACTGATAGACAAGACATGCTATCCGAGCGATGTGAAGAAGGAACTGAAGAAGCGCACCAAGACCGACGACGACGAGAGCCTGTGCTTCGTGAGCGTGGCCGACATGGCCAAGTCGGAAGAACTGAATGACAAGGTGGATGACGAGGTGGCCGTCTATTACGCCTGCGGCGAGATAATGGACAAGGCGCCCGGTTTCAGCGCCAGCAAGCAGAGCATAATCACGGCCAGCCAGATGACCAAGGACCTGCAGAGCCTGCGCGAGGATGATGATGTGAAGGCCGTGGTGCTGCGTGTCAACAGCCCCGGAGGCTCGGCCTACGCCAGCGAGCAGATATGGCACGAGGTGCAACTGCTGAGGCAGGAGAAGCCCGTCATCGTGAGCATGGGCGCGCTGGCTGCCAGCGGCGGTTACTACATCAGCTGCGGCGCGGGCAAGATCTTCGCCGAGCCCACCACCCTGACGGGCAGCATCGGCATCTTCGGCATGATTCCCGACGCGTCCGAACTGATGACGGAGAAACTCGGCCTGGGCTTTGACGTGGTGAAGACCAACAAACTAAGCGACTTCGGTGCCATGGGCCGTCCCCTCAACGGGGAGGAATGCCGCCTGGTGCAGGCATATGTCAACAAGGGCTACGAACTCTTCACCGGCCGTGTGGCCCAGGGCAGGCACATGCCCCAGGACAGCGTGAAGGCCATTGCGGAGGGTCGCGTGTGGACAGGAGAGCAGGCACTGAAGATTGGCCTGGTGGACAAGTTGGGCAACCTCGGTGATGCCATCGCCGCAGCCGCCAAGGCCGCCAAGATGAAGGAATACAGCGTGGGGCGCTACCCCGAGCCGGAGCCTTGGTTCAGCACACTGCTCCAGGACAAGAAAGCCGACTACATGGAGAGCCAGATGCGCGCCTCACTGGGCGACCTGTACCCCGCCTTCAGCCTCGTACGCAGCATCAGGAGCCAGAACCCCATACAGGCCAGGATGCCCTTCGTCCCCGATTTCAAGTGACAAGCCACCACACTTGGCAAGCCCGTCCACGCCACTTGACGGAACGGGCTTGCCACCACAATATCTCCTGACATACGATGGAAGGTGACCACATCCACATCAACCGGTGGCTCGTGCCGCTCAGTTGGATATACGGGATGGGCGTGACACTTCGCAACTTCCTGTACAACGCGGGAATACTGAAGAGCCATGCCTATGACATCCCCATCATCGATGTGGGCAACATCACCGTGGGCGGGACAGGCAAGACCCCGCACATCGAATACCTGGTGCGCATGCTCACCCCCCACTACAAGGTTGCCGTGCTGAGCCGTGGCTACAAGCGCAAGAGCCACGGCTATGTGCTTGCCGGCACCGACACGCCCATGCACAAGATTGGCGACGAGCCCTGGCAGATGAAGCAGAAGTTCCCTCACATCCATGTGGCAGTGGACAGCGACCGCTGCCGGGGCATCCACAGGCTCCGCACCGACAGCGCCACCCGCGATGTGCAGGTCATCCTGCTTGACGACGCGTTCCAGTACCGCAGGGTACGCGCGGGGCTCGACATCCTGCTGGTTGATTACCACCGCATGATCACCGATGACCGCCTGCTTCCTGCGGGAAGGCTGCGCGAGAAGGCAAGTGCCAAGGACCGCGCCGACATTGTGGTGGTCACCAAGTGCCCGCCAAACATCACCCCCATAGGATTCCGCGTCCTGCGCTCATCCCTGCATCTGAAACCGTTCCAGGCATTGTTCTACAGCACCTTGCGCTATGGCCAGCTCCACCATATACACAATGGCGGCATCCTGCGAATCGACGAGTTGCGCAAGCGCAACACACACGTCCTGCTGCTTTCGGGCATAGGCAATCCACGGCAACTGGAACAGGACATGCGCCGCTACTCCAGGCACATCACCCCACTGGCCTTTGCCGACCACCACTATTTCAATGACCAGGACTTGGCCCTGGTGGGGCGCACCTTTGAGAGCCTGCCCACGCCCCGTGTCATCATCACCACAGAGAAAGACGCCGGCCGCCTGCGCAACTTGCCCAGTCTGCCCGACACGTTGCGCGAGAACACCTACGTGCTTCCCACCGAAGTGGAAATAATGAGAAACGAGAACAAGGCATTCAGCCAAAAGATAAAAGACTATGTCCACAAAAATTCAAGAGACCGCCAACTGGCTCAAGGCTAAGATGCCCAGCCGGCCACAGACAGCAATCATACTGGGCACGGGACTCGGACACCTGGCCGAGCATATCGAGAAAGTCCTGTGCCTTCCCTACGCGCAGATACCCAACTTCCCCGTCTCCACCGTCGAGGGGCACAGCGGCCAGCTCATCTTCGGCCGCCTGGGAGGCAAGGACATCATGGCCATGGAGGGGCGTTTCCACTATTACGAGGGGTACTCCATGCAGCAGGTCACCTTTCCCATCCGCGTCATGTACGAACTGGGCATCAAGACCCTCTTTGTGAGCAACGCGGCGGGAGGCACCAATCCGGCCTTCCACATCGGCGACATCATGATTATCACCGACCACATCAACTTCATGCCCGAAAATCCCCTGCATGGCCCCAACGTCCCCACAGGCCCCCGCTTCCCCGACATGAGCGAGGCTTACAGCCACCGGCTGGTGCGGCTGGCCGACGAGATAGCGGCCGAGAAAGGCATCCACGTGCAGCATGGGGTGTACCTGGCCACCCAGGGCCCCACTTACGAGACCCCCAGCGAGTACCGCATGTTTGGCCTCTGGGGTGCTGACGCCGTGGGCATGAGCACCGTGCCCGAGGTCATCGTGGCCCACCACTGCGGCATCCAGGTGTTCGGCGTGAGTGTCATCACCGACATGGGTGTAAGCGGGCGTATTGTAAAGGTGACGCACGAGGAAGTCCAGCGGGCCGCCAACGAGGCCCAGCCCCGAATGGCCGCCATCATGGAGGAGATGATACGCCGCTCGTGACACGCTCGCGGCATCAACACACAAGACAAGCAACCAAGTCCAATGGAAATATCAGAACTGGGTGAGTTTGGCCTCATACGCCACCTCACCTCAGACATCAAGCCCGAGAATGCCTCCACCATCAAGGGCGTGGGGGACGATTGTGCCATCCTGGCTCCGGCCGAGGGCACGCGCACACTGGTCACCACCGACCTCCTGATGGAGGGCGTACACTTCGACCTCACCTATGTGCCACTCTACTGCCTGGGCTACAAGTCCGTGATGGTCAATCTGAGCGATGTGTACGCCATGGGCGGAACGCCCCGCCAGATAACCGTGAGCCTGGCCATCGGCCGCCGCTTCAAGGTAGAGGACATCACAGAGCTCTATCGCGGCATGCGGCAGGCATGCGCCAAGCACCATGTGGATATCGTGGGCGGTGACACCACCAGCAGTTTCACGGGCCTGGCCATCAGTATCACCGCGATAGGCGAGGCCAGCCCCTCCGACACCGTGTGCCGCGACGGCGCGCGCGACACCGACCTCATCTGTGTGAGCGGTGACCTGGGTGCCGCCTACATGGGCCTGCAGTTGCTCGAGCGCGAGCGTGCCGTCTATAACCAGCAACTGGCCGAGGCACGCAAGTCGGGCAACAAGGAGGAACTGGCCCGCCTGGAGGATTTCCAGCCCGACGTGAGCGGGCGTGAGTACCTGCTTGAGAGGCAGCTGAAGCCCGAGGCGCGCGGCGACATCATCCAGGCGCTGCGCCAGGCCGGCATACACCCCACCAGCATGATAGACATCAGCGACGGCCTGAGCAGCGAGTTGCTGCACATCTGCACACAGAGCCACGTGGGCTGCCGTGTGTATGAGGAGCGCATCCCGCTTGACTACCAGACGGCCGCGATGGCCGAGGAACTGGACATGAACGTGTCCACATGCGCCCTCAACGGCGGCGAGGACTACGAGCTGCTCTTCACCGTCCCCCTGGCCGCACACGAGGCGGTGAGCCGGATCGAGGACATCAAGGTCATCGGCTACATCTGCCCCGAAAGCCAGGGACACAAACTCATCAGCCGTGACGGGAACGAGTTTGCACTCAAGGCACAAGGCTGGAACCCGCTCAAGGAGTAAAGGCCAGCCCACCCCTCCGCCCTCCCCCGGTTTCGCCCAAGCGTCTCCACATCCCGACCGCATCGCCACGGGGACAAATCCTTACCTCCGGATAGACATGAAGAAAGAGAGCGCACACGAGCGCGCGCTGGAAGTGTGCTGCACCGACCTGCCGAGCGTGGATGCCGCCGTGCGCGGCGGGGCACAGCGCGTGGAGTTGTGCCAGGCACTGGAACTGGGCGGTGTGACCCCGTCGGCTGGCATGATAGAATGGGCAGTGGGAAGGGGCATCCGCGTGCACGTGCTCATAAGGCCGCGCGGAGGCCATTTTGTGTACTCGCCCGATGAGGTGCGCTGCATGGCGACGGACATAGCCATGGCCCGCGCGCTGGGGGCTTCGGGGGTGGTCATCGGCGCGCTCACTCCCGCCGGGGACATCGACACAGAGGCGTGCGGCCTGCTCGCGCGGCAGGCAGGGGGCATGAGCGTCACCTTCCACCGCGCCTTCGACGAGTGCCGCGCCCCCTTGCGGGCACTCGAGGACATCATTGCCCTGGGCTGCGACAGGCTGCTCACATCGGGGCACGCGCCCAGCGCGGCCGAGGGCTGCGGCCTGCTGGCCACACTGGTGAGGCAGGCTGCGGGGCGCATCACCATCCTGCCCGGATGCGGGGTCACGCCCGACAACGCGCGCATGATATTGGAGCGCACGGGGGCCTGGGAACTGCATGGCTCACTGCGCACGTGCGGGCACACCGACACCAGCCTGGTAAGAAGCGTGGTAGAGGAGATGAGGTGAGGGGAAAAAGGAAAGGCGAAGCCCCCTCCCCTGCCTCCTCCTGGGGAGAGGGGGGGGCAATTACCTTACCGGAGTTGTGTGAGGAACTGCCGGGCACTTGCGCGGGTGTGGAAAAGGGGGAAGCCCCCAGCCTTGGACTTCAGATGAAGTCAAGGCTGGGGGCTTCGGCATGCCTGCGGGCCCATCCTGTTGCAGAAGGCCCCTCCCCTCAGTGGGGAAAGGCGGTGAGGGACTTGGCCTCACCTCCTGTAATACTTCACGCTGCGGCCCGCGCTTTCCATCACATACACACCCGCAGGAAGCTGGCACCGCCCCAGTTCCATGCGTGTGGTGGTGAGCACCAGGTGCCCGGCCGTGTCGTACAGCCTCACCGTCACACGGTCGGGCACGGCGCACCCGCTGTCCTCGGCCACGCCCCCGATAGCGTCGGGGATGGGAGTGAGCGGTGTGGAGGTGCCCCGGTTCATGTAATGCACCTTGTAGGTAGTCCTGTTGGCCAGCACCTTGTAGCGGGTGGTGGTGGTCTTGGTCTGCTGGGTACGGTAGCCCTGGCAGTAGAGTTCCACGAAGTAGGTGCCGGGAGTAAGGTCGGTGAACACGAAGATGCCGTTGTAGTTGTCGTCCACCTCGTATGTCTTCAGCACATGGCCGCTGTTGTCCTTCAGCCTCACGGTGGCTCCGTTGAGCGGCATGAACTCGTCTTGCGTCCCCGGGGCATACTTGTAGAGCTGCAGGTTGTCGGTCTTCTCGCTCTTGCTCCTCACGGCTCCCATGATGCAGCCCAGTGTGTCGGCCGTCTTCCCGAACCAGTCAACGATACCACGGGCGTAGCGCCTTCCCTCCATGCGGCACCAGTCGGGGTTGAGCGCGCGGTGACGCGAGGGCTGGTAGGTGTGGAAGTACCCCTCTGCCAGGTATCCCGGCCGCCCTTGCATGAGCACGCCCAGATAGCCAGTGTAGCCCTTGTTGTTCGTCCAATTGTAATTATAGAAGTCAATGTCACCGCGAATGTTCGTGCTGGTCTTGTAGGCGCTCATGAACTCGAAGCCCGCCTTCATGGCCTCGGTGTGGAAGGGCCACATCGCCGCACACATCGCGCGGCTGTCCTTCACGGCGTTCTCCTTGTCCAGTCCACGGTAGAGGAAGAGCGGGTAGTTGGCCAGCGCGCCATCCGCCGCCGCGTTGCTGTGCACGCTGATGAAGTAGTCGGCGCGGTAATTGTCCACCTCGGCCGCGATGACAGAGAGTGCGCGGTCGTACTTCATCTCGTCCCTGGCCCCCGACACCCAGGGATAAGGGCCGCAGGCCCTGCGGCTGTACTTCACGGAAAACTCTCCGCTGGCCTTCAATATGCGCCCCATCTCCTCGGTCTTCCACAGGTTGGTGTTGCTCTCGTAGAACCCGCATGTGTCGGGCCGCCCCGTCTCGGGCAGCAAGGGATGCGAGATGGTGGCCAAGGGCCGGTCGTTGGGGCTCCAGCCTCCATGGCCAGGGTTCAGGTATATGCGCGGCTTGGTGTCGGCCATTGCCGCCGCGCTCAGGCAGAGCAGTGCTGCCAGCAGTATCTTTCTTGTCATGTTGCTGTCTCCTTTTCGTTATAGCAATTGGGGTACGGTTGTCATTTGGCCACACTCAGCATCACCATCTCGCCGTTGCCACGGGCACACACGATGCGTCCCGCCCGGGCCGAGCAGTAGGGGTACAGCAGCACGTCACTCTCGGGGGTGAGTTGCTGGCGGGCGCCGTCGAGCGTGTAGGCCACGATGGCGCTTGACACGATGCTGAGTTCGCTGTCCCTTGTCACCATGCCCACGATGGTGTTGTCGTCATACCATTGCGGCGCGAGGCAGTCGTAGGCCACAAACTGCACATCCTCGCCCTCGAGGCCACACACATAGGTGCCCTCGCCGCTCACGTGATACAGGATGCGCGTGCCGTCGGGCGATACGCTGGCCCATATGTAGTGGGTGTCCTCATCGTCCCCGTTGGGGGCGAGCGTCACCGTGCGCCCGTCGCGTGTGAGCTGCAGCCTGAGGTCGTCACAGGTCACGGTGGGCCTGCTTGCGGCCACGCACTGCCTGGCGCTCACCCTGCGGCGCAGCGTCTGCCCTCCCGCATCCACCTCGGCCTGCGACCCCACGAGACGGAACGCGCGGAGCTCGCGCACAGGCTCCGTGACCCGCTGCACCGTACCGGCCTCCACGTCTCTCACCTCCACAGCCGTGCGCAGCAGGTGGTCGTCGCCCCGGATGTCGCAGCAGTGCATCACCAGTTGCCCGTCATCGCTCATCACCGGCTGGAATCCCGCGCCCGGCTCGTCGGTGACCCGCACCCGCTCCCCGTTGTCCAGCGACACGCGCTCCAGCCCGCCGTTCCCCATCGTGGTGACAAGCGCATAGCGTCCGTCGGGACTGAGGCCGGCCATGCGCACATTGCCGGGCTCCGACCCGTGCACCTTGCCTATGGTCACAGACGTGAACACCTGCGCCAAGGTGAACTGTGGCAGCAGTACTGCCAAAATACAGAGTTTTCTCATCTTATCTAAAGTTAGTTCATAGACCAGCCGAAAACCGCCCCAGGCGGTTACATGCGCAAATTTACCTACTTTAGGTGAAATGAGCAAAATGTTGGATGAAAATGTACGAGCCGCTTCACGGTGCCGCAAGTCCCCTCCCGGCCTCCCCCAAGGGGGGGGGGGGGGGGGGGAGGACTGCCGGGGGAGGCGTTAGAAGAGAAGAGAGGAGAGGGACTCTGGGGGCTGCCCTGCTTCCCGCGATGCGACGGGGACGGGAGGAGGCACTGCGCTGCGTTGGCCAATGCAGTGCGCTGCGTTGGCGATAGGAGCGCGCTGCATTGGCGATAGGAGCGCGCTGCATTGGCGATAGGAGCGCGCTGCATTTTTCATGCCACGGGAATGTGCACAGCACACAAAAAATCCGAAGATGGCACACTGGCATGCCTCCCCCCCTTGGGGGAGGCCGGGAGAGGGCTTGGGGGAGGCTGGCCAGGGGCTCGCCGCTTCCGGGAGGGGGCTTACACGTTCTTCAGGCTCTTGTGCCCCATGCCATAATGCTCGCCCACCACATAAGGGCTGTGCTCCAGCTGGGGCGTGATGCAGGAGGTGGTGTAGATGACCTGGTACTGGTCGTCCGGGTAGCGCGCGAGGCTGTCGATGAGTGTCTGCTGGAACTTCTGGGCCCTTCCCGTCTCGATGCCCTTGTCCTCCATGTTGTCGGCCAGGATGAAGCGCGGGTAGCGCATCCAGGGGATGTCGAGCGAGGCAAACAGGAGCGAGAAGCGCGCCACAAGTTTCAGGAAGAAGGAGGAGGACGCGCTGTAGCGGTCGTGAGGCTGCTGCAGGTACACGCGGTTGTCGCTGAAATCCACATGGAAGTCATCGGGCCGCGCGTCGGCGAAAGCCTTCTGGCTCTCCTTGTCGTGGTGCAGGAAATACACCCCGTGCCGCTGCATGCACCTGCGCACCTCGGCACGCCTTTGCTCCTGCCCCTCCTCGAGCCCCTGTATGAGGCGGCAGGTGCTCTCACGCCCCTCCTTGAGGGCAGACAGCCTGGCGGCCGTGTCCTCGTAACGCCCGGCCTGCTCGAGCAGGGTGTAGTACTGGAGCAGCTCGCCCCGGGCACATCCCTGGCGGTAGTTGAGGTCCTCCAGCCTGGCGGCCATGCTGCCCCGTGCCGTGCCCAGCAGCTCGTCGAGTGTCCCCTGTGCCGCCCTGTGCTTGCGGCGCGAGGCACGCAGGCGGGCTTTGAGGCTGGCCAGCCGCTCCTCGTCGGCCCGGAGCGCGGCGCCGAACTCCTGTATCTGCAGCGCGAGGTCCTCGGCCATCCTCCTGGCCTGCGTGAGTCCCGCCTCGCCCTCCACCCGCGACTTGCACAGGCAGCAGGTGCCCTCGGGCACATCGGCAGGCAGGGGTGACAGGCACTCGGGGCAGTAGTCCAGCCTCATGCTGCCCAGGGCTCTGCGTGTGCCGGCCGACTGCATCAGCCACGCGCGCTTGCTGGTGAGCTCATCGATGAAGAAGCGAGTGTCCTGCACCTCGTGCTCCAGCAGGTCGGCCTGTTCCTCCATACGGCTGCATTCCCGTGCCAGCGAGGCCACGGTGGCCTTCTGCTCCTCCACAAGCGGGCGGGAGGCCGATGCGGGGGACTCCCCCTCCCTCAGGCGGGCGATGTCCCGCGCATAGCGTTCTATCTCGGCCTCCTTCCGTCCGATGAGCCCGTTCACGCTGTCACGCGAGCGTCCCCCTTCGGGCAGAACCGTCTTGAGGGAGTACAGGACAGCCTTGGCCTCGTCCATGTCGGCCTCCAGTTGCCTCAAATCGAGCCGGGCCCCATAGAGGCTCGCGTCATAGATGCCCATGAGCAGGTCGGCCACGGCCTCGCGTGTTTCCTGGCGGTCAAACTGCTCATGCATGAAGAGCGACCAGGTGGGCGACTCCTGGTCGACATACATGAGCCTCAGCAACTGGTGCATGGTGATGGCACTGCCTGCCTGCACGGCAGGCATGTCCATCAGCCGGAAGAGCACCGCCGAGAAGCTCTGGCGCGACTGGCCGGCGGCATAGCCCAGCACGAGGCGGCGGCAGTGGCCATCCAGGGCCTCGGGCATCGTGCCCCAGTGGATGGTCATGCCCTGCCTGGGCTTCACGCGCCCCTCGCCGTCCTTGTCCAGCGGACGCTCCAGGGTGACCGTGGCCCCGCCCAGGCTCACCTCCACCAGCACCCTGGAGCAGCGGCGCGCCTCGTCCACGAAACGGGTGTACTCGCCGCCCAAAGCGTAGAATACCAGGTGGGCGACGGTCGATTTCCCGCTGCTGTTGTCACCGCGTATGATGTTGACACCGTGATGGAAACGCTCATCGTAGGCAACCTGGTTGAGTTCGGTGAGCACATAGAGTCTGTTGACAAAGAGATTACTGGCCATCGTATTTGTATTCCATGAGTTGTGTGCGGTATTTCAGTCCGTACTCCCCACCCAGGGGCGTGGTGCGGAAGCAGTGGCAGAGCCAGGCTATCACATTGCGTCCGGCCACGGGCAGGGGGCCGGTGGCACAGGTGAGCTGGCTCAGGCGCGACTGGCTGGCCACGCGCACCTCGCCCCTGGCCAGCCTGTCGGGACTGACGACCCCGCAGGCGGCCAGGCGGCGCAGGGCGGCCATCTGGTAGGGACGCATGCGCTCAAAGAGGCGGCGGTCGCTCACCACGGCCTGGTAGGGGTTGGCTTGCCGGGGCACATACCGGCGGCGCAGGTTGCGGAACCCGCTCTCGTCCCGGCGCAGGTGTATGGCATATACCCTGGCGGGGAAGGCCAGGTAATAGTCAAACATGCGCAGGCGGTCAACCTCCACGGGCCCGGCGCAGCCCATGTGCTCCAGGATGCGGAGCATGCGGTAGCAGGCCGCGAAGGGGTCAAAGGCGGGGATGTACATCATAGTCGGCCCAGTCGATATGGCACTTGCCTGTGAGCAGATAGAGCATGCCGTAGAGGTCGTCCTCACCGTAGTGCAGGCAAGAGTCCTCGGCGCCATACTTGTCTATCTCCTCGCGGACGGGCGTGATGACCCGCTCGTACACGGCCTGGCGCACCTGGGGGAGCGGGCAGCCCCCGGTAATGAGGGGCATGGCGTAGGTGTCGAAGAGGTGGCACAACTTGGCAAAGAGGTAGTCGTCGATGCGCAGGGCCGACTCGAAGTACTGGTAGCGGGTGGCCTTCTTGCTGAAGGCCTGCTTGCTGCGCATGGCACTGGCTATGTCGGCGGGGCGGAAGCCCCCGTCGCGCAACTTGGCCTCCAGCCCGATGGTGTTCGGCAAGCGGGTGCGGTAACGGCTCGGGTCATCGAGCTTGGAGCTGAGTCTCCTGTCGCCGGCAAACTCCTCGCGCAGGCGGCGGAACCAGTACGTGAGGCGGTGCTCGCTGCCTGGCAGGTAGTAGTTGTTGGTGACACTGGTGGCCTGGGGGTTGAGGTTGCCCACCGTGCCTGCGTGTATGTCGGCATAGTTCTTGACATGCTCAAGGTTGCCCTGGATATTCGGGTCCATAGGATATGTTGGGGGTTTGGGGTTGGTGTGGCCACAGGCCGGGGGGCTGTGGTGGACGGGGCCGCGCACAGCGGGTCACAGGGTGCCGATGATGGAGGTCACACAGTCGCGCACGCGCCTGTCCTCGGGGTACTCACGCAGGCGGCCGCGCACGGAATGGTCCCTGTCACGCTCGAGCAACTCGGCCAGGCGGCTGGCATTCTGCTCCTGGATGACACCCTGCTCACACATTATATATATTATATTGGCCACCAGGCTGCGGTTGAAGTTGGTGTTCTGCTGCTTGCCCGGCTCGTAGGCCACGGCCTCCACCCCGGGCGCGGAGAGCACAGTCTCCCACAGCGTCCTGTAGCGGGATGCCCACTGGGGAGCCACGCAGCCCTGCAGGCGCAGCACATAGTCCAGTATCTCGTCGCGGCGGGCGGGACGGGCTGCCTCCGTGGAGCCGGCCGCTGTGGCAGGAGCGGCCTTGGGCCGGTCGCCATAGATGTTGTTGATGACGGTGGTGGCATTGGGATTGAAGTTCTGCACAGTGCCAATGTGCAGTTCCATGTAGGTGTTGCCCGTGCCAGGGTCACCTTGTACCTTTATCTCCATAGTGCTTTCTATTTTTTGTCATATCGCTTTGATTGTCAACCTGAAAGTTGAAAGAAAGTTGGGCGCAGGTTTCTTTCTTGCTTTCACCTCGCCACTGGCGTACCTTTGCGTTGCAGTTCAGAAACAATGTCTAACCACTGCCGGGCGCAGGACTGCATGCGTAAACACCAAGCCCCATACCGGCGATGGGCAAACTTTATGATTAACTATTCTACTTGTATGCTGGCCAACCCCGCAAAGCCCGAAGAGAAGCCGCTGGCCTATGCACGCGCCCAGACGAGCGAGGTGATGTCGTTCCGCGACTTCGGCCAGCACATCGCCAACCACGGCGGATACAGCCGGGGCAAGGTGAACGGGGTGATCTCGGACATGTGCGCCTGCCTGGTGGAGATGCTCCTGGAGGGCAAGAAAGTGCAACTGGGCGACCTGGGGGACTTCTGGCTCACGCTCAACAGCAAGGGCGCGGAGAGTGCCGAGGCATTCAACGCCAGCATGATCACGGGCATCAACATCATCTTCACCCCCGGCCCCGACTTCGACGGCATGCTGGGCAAGGCCAACTTCGTCCCGGTATCAAGCCGCGCCGCACAGGCCGCTACCCTGAAGGCAGAGAAGAAGGGCGAGAAGACCGTGGACCTGGAGGCCGCGAAGAAGAAGGGCGAGACTGCCAAGGATGACAGCGGAGACAGCCAGGAGGGCAACGCCGGAGGCGACAACATGGGTTGAGCCGCGCGGCAAGCAAGGGGGCCGCACAGGCAAGCGCGCCTGGGGCGGCCTCCCAATTCCAACAGAAGTTCCATCTTATTATACTATTATCATTATGAACTACAACAGCGAGAACAACTATCCGAAGAGAATATCCTGGGTGTCCATCGTGAACGCCATCGTGCAGGCCGTCATCGCGGCACTCACCGCACTGGGCGTAAGCAGCTGCGCCAACCTGCTGTGAGCACGTCATGGAGAAGCCTGCACACCACACACACATCCCGTCATGATTACCCATTCATTCCCCCTGGACACCTGCGAGAGGCGAGTATGCAGCGAGCTTGCCCTGCTGACGCGGGTGGAGAGCGGCCGGCTGATGGCCTCGCCGCACTCGGTGAGATTCCTGGTCCTGCACTGCTCGGCCACACGCTGCGACCGCGACTATACCGTGCTGCAGATGGAGCGCGACCACAAGGAACGCGGATTCACAGGCATCGGCTACCACTTCTATGTGCGGCGCGACGGAACACTCACGCAACACCGCCTGCTGCTGGAGGTGGGCGCGCACGCCCGGCCATACAACCATTGCTCAATAGGCATCTGCTACGAAGGCGGACTGGACGGGCACGGCAAGCCCCGCGACACGCGCACCACAGCGCAGACAAGGCGGCTGGACACGCTGCTGGTGGAACTGCACAGGCTGTTCCCCTGGGCGAAGATTGTGGGACACCGCGACTTGCCGGGCTCCGGCCCGAAGGAATGCCCTTGCCTGGACACACAGGCGGAATTCGGGTGGATAGCGGAACCATAGGGATGCCGCATGCCCCTGCCTCACCCTCACCATGCCCCGCCGCGATGGCCCCACGCCATACAGCGGCGGGGCTTCGCGCCTGTGCCGCAGGCTGGCACACGCCCTGGGGCTGGCACACGAAGACAGACAAGCACGCCGCCACCAGGGGCGCCAGACACTGATTACTAATCCATGGAATGCATGAGCAGGTTCTCCGGGTTAACAGATTGAATTATCGCATATCGCCCCAGGGCGGGAAGCATCAAGCACAAAGATAAGCATTTGGGGCGAGTTATGCGCAAGAAGTGGCATTTTTATTTTCACATGTCCCCACGGCCACACCGGCAGCCGGACACGGGAGGCCGCGCCCGGTGCGGGAAGCAAGCCCGCCCCTCCTGGCCGTGCCATGGGGAGGGGCATGCCTGGAGGGGCGGTCACTGGAGTCCCATCAGCCGGATGACGGGCGCGGTCTTGCCGCTTTACGGTTTGGCGGAAGGACGGTCACTGGAGTCCCATCAACTGCATGATGACATCCATAATCTGCGTGCTCATGTTGATGGAATAGCCCTGCCGGAACCAGACCACGCGGTTGAAGGTGTCGCACATCATAAATATGGGCAACTCGGCGGAACCGTGCGTGAGTTCCGGGATGTGCATGGCGGCCACCGTCTCAGGGTCGGCGATGCCGAAGAGCACATTGTCGGGCAACTCGTCATAGTCCTTCCTGCGGAAGCGGTCATACTCCTCACGGGACGGGAAGAGCAGCAGGTAGGGGCGGTCCCAGCGGCACAGGTAGATGTTGTTGTCGCACATGTCGCGCAGGACATGCGCCGAGGGCTCGTGGTTGCTGGTCACCAGCCCCACCACATAATACCCGCGTCCCACCGTCTCCAGGATAGACTTGTGCCTGCCACTGGGAGTCGTGTAGCCCAGTCCGCTGTCAAAGGAACCGATGACCGAGAGGTGTCCGTCACTACGGCACATGCACAACGGCTGTACGGCTGTGCCTCCCTGCGGAACGCCGAAGAACGACAGGTGGGCCAGCACTCCACCACTGGCCAACCGTGTGCCGCTTACCATCAGGTACTGGCCGGACTGCACGGCCACGCCCCGGGAGAAGGTGCCCGCCCAGGTGGTGCCGCCCTCCTCGAACTCCTGCAGGCGGGGCTCGCCGCCTGTGATGCGCGAGAGGGTGAAATGGGTGTAATAGGCGGGATTCTCCTTGACCCCGGTGTCGGCATAGGTGAGGCGCAGGGTACCCTGCGGGGCAACCTGGCTTGCCTCCGCCTCAAGGCCGGCCTCGTGCCACACGCGATTGCCGTCGGCCCACTGCACCTGCCCGGTGACCGGATCGAGACGGGCAGGGATGCCCGCACTGCGTGCCGCGCACACAAAGAAAAGGTTGCGGCTGCGCGTGTCGGCCACACGGTGGCGATAGACACCCAGGGGGCTCATGCACAGGCGCAGGGGATTGCGCGTGTCATCCACGCGGATGCTGTCACGCACCCAGGCGGATATCCCGGCCGCGCTCTTCCCGGCAAACGACTTGCCCAGGACTTGCCTCCACGGGGTGAGCATCTCCAGGCCAACACGGGGCGAGGCCACATACTGCAGCCACAGGGAATCGGCGCGCATGGCCACATGCGCGAAGTGGTCATCAAGCACCTCGCGCGTCACATCACGCAAATCCTTGTCGCTGAGCGTGCCCAGCAGCCTGCGCCCGTCGGACTCGCTGGGGACGGACTTGAGGAAGCCGGCCAGTACCTTGTGGTTGGCACGTGCCTTGACCAGCAACTGGTCGGTGCTGTCGTGGGTAAAGGCCGATGCCATGTAAGCGTTGCGCAGACTGTCCTCCCGCGCCAGACGCACCCGGTTGGCCCTGCGCTGGGCAAGTGTCAGCCTGGGGCCGTGACCCCGTTCGGGAGGCGGCATCAGGTCAATGTCCATCTGACCCGAAAACGTGGAGTCCCTGTTGAGAACAACCTGCACGGTGTCCTGCTTGCCCACGCTGGCCTTGGCAAAACCGAAACGCCCCCCGTGCGAGGCCCACAACAGCAGGTCGCCACGCCCACAGGTGAGCGACGCACAGCCATTCCCGTCAGCCGGACAAACGGCCAGAGGATACAGCTCGGCATAGTTGTAGAGGCGGAAGGATACCTGCGCGCCCTTCACCGGATGGCCCGTGGCATCCGTCACACGCGCCACCAGCGGGGAGACTTCGGCATAATTGGAGGTCACATTGATCTCGGTGTAGCAGGCCGTGCGCCGCACCACCTGCTCGGGGCCGTCATAGTGTCCGAAAACGCGCGTGTGCACAAGCATCGCACGCCCCGCCGGCTCATTGAACCACCCAAGGTCAAGCACAGGCTCAGGCTCGCAGGCACCCAGGAAGTGCCACTTGCCATCGACCCAGGCCTCCACCCACGCGTGATTGTCATCGGTGTGCGCCCAGCGGGGCGTATAGACCTGGCGCGCGGGAATGCCCACCGCGCGGAGGGCGGCCACGCAGAAGGTGCTCTCCTCGCCACAACGCCCGATGGCAGAGGCCATCGTGGCCAGGGGCGCGCTGGTGCGGGCATCGGAGGGCTGATAGGTGACATGCTCGTGGCACCAGTGGTTGACCTCGAGCACGGCATCGTACATGCTGAGCCCCCTGACCCTGTCGCGAAGCTGCCCGTAGAGCACGGTGCGGGAGTCGTCGAGGTTCTCGTTGTTGACACGCACAGGGAGCACGAAGTGCCGCCACTCGCGCTCGGGGACACGCGCGCCCCAGGGCATCTCGTGCCGGGCGCGCAAAGTGGTCTCCACACACCGCTCCCAATAGTCGCGGGGATAATCGACACTGTCGGGCAGGGGCATGTACTGGTACAGGAAGGACAGGGCCTCGTCGCGCTCGCGCTTGCCCACCGGGCTGCACGAGGCCAGGAAAAAGGCGAGGAGTCCCGCACACAGGACTCCTCGCAAAAGATGTTTCTTAGTTGTCAGCATACATATCCACTATTAACTCGCCAAAGAGGGTGTTGGCCCAGGCAAACCACGAGCGGGTGAAGTCGGTGGCGTCATCCTTGTTGAAGGACTCGTGCATGAAACCGGTGCCCCCGTCGGTCTTGAGTATCTGCTGCACGCACCACTCCTTCTCGGCACGGTCGTTTGTGGTGAACGCCTTCATGACCATGCTCATCGGCCAGGGCTTGTCCAGGCCGCAGTGGGGGCCGCCTATGCCCTCGCCCGCCTTGCCACGGAAGAAGTAGGGGTTGTCCTCGCTCCACACAAAGCGGCGGGTGTTCTGGTAGATGGGGTCGTCAATGGCCACATCGGTGAGATAGGGCAGGCTGAGCAGGCTGGGGGCGTTGGCGTCATCCATGAGGAGGGCACTGCCGAAGCCGTCAACCTCGAAGGCGTACATCTTGCCATACTTGGGGTGATGGACCACCGCATACTCCTTCAGCGCCAGGTCCACCTGGCTTGCCATCTGCTCGCACTCGCCTGCCAGCTCCTGCTCGTGGTTGACCTGGCGCAGGATGGTGGCCGCCTTGCGGAGCACGCTCACGGCAAAGAAGTTGCTGGGGACGAGGTAAGGGAAGATGGTGCTGTCGTCAGAGGGGCGGAAGGCACTGGCTATGAGCCCGCACGCCTTGCCGGGATGTCCGTATCCCGCATTGCTGCGGGTATCATGCAGAGCCTTCGTCTCACGGCGGAAATGATAGTTGGTCTTCATGCCGTTCCAGTTCTGCTGGTCGCGGAAGGTGGCAAGCACAGCCTTGACCACGCTGAGCCACTTCTCGTCGAAGATGCTCGTGTCACCCGTGCGCCTCCAGTACTCATAGGCGAGGCGCAGGGGATAGCAGAGGGAGTCAATCTCGTACTTCCGCTCGTGCAGTTCCTTCTTCATCTCGGTCTCGTCGGTCTGCCACTCGCCACCAGTGGGGCCCATGTTGAAGGCATTGGCATAAGGGTCAATCAGGATGCAGGCAAACTGCCGGCGTATGACACCACGGATCAGATGGCGCAAGGGCTCGTCCTGGCCCACATAGCGCAGATAGGGCCACACCTGGGCACCGCTGTCGCGCAGCCACATGGCATGGATGTCACCCGTATAGACAAACGTGTCGTCGTCGCCATCGGCTTTGCTGTAGTGCACGGTGGTGTCGAGGGTGTTGGGGAAGCAGTTGGCAAACATCCAGTAGAGCTTTGGATTGATGGCCGTGAGTTTCTCCCTCAGAGCCAGGATTTGCCTCTCCACCGCGTCGCTGCGGAACAGGCGGTCCTTCTCTTCGGGGCGCAGGCTCTTGAGCGTGCTCTGGGCAGCCACATGGGTCTTCCTGGCCGAGGCCAATGCCGGGGCTTCAGATTCGAGGGCGGCACTGGCGGCCACCGGGGCGGCCAGCATCATGCCTAACAGTATTCTCCTCATACAATAAATAAGTGTAACGGTTAAAGAATGGTTGGTTTCGCTTGTCTATTTGGCTGTCATATAGACATCCAGGGTGCCTCCGGCCATTATCTGGCTGTGCAGGATGGTGGTGCCCTTGAGGGTCTTTCCGTTCAGCACATACTTCTTCACATACACGGCCTTGTCAGACCCTCCGTGCGTACGGATGGTGAAGGTCTTGTCCCCAGGCAAGGGAATGACCGCCTCCTCCACGATGGGCGAGCCCAACTGGTAAACCCCGCCGCAAGGCTCCACCTGGTAAAGTCCCAGTGCCGACATGATGTACCAGGCCGACATCTGCCCCACGTCTTCGTTGCCGCACAATCCGGCCGGCTGGTCGCTGTAGAGCTCGTCCATCACCTGGCGCACCCTGCGCTGTGTCTTGCGCGGCTGTCCCACATAGTTGTACATATAGAGTACATGGTGGCTGGGCTCGTTGCCGTGTGCATACTGTCCTATGAGGCCAGAGATGTCGGGGTTGTGGTTGTCCCCCAGGTCGCTGGGTGCGCTGAGCAGCGCATCGAGGCGCGCGTCAAGCGCGGCCTTTCCGCCCATCAGCTCGGCCAGGCCATTGACATCGTGAGGCACCAGGAAGGCATACTGCCATGGGTTGCCCTCGGTGTAGTCGCCTGTCTGGTACTGCGGGTTGAAGTCGTCCGGGAGAGGTCGCAAGTTGCCCTTGGTGTCGACGGCACGCATGCACATGACACGCTTGTCCCACAACTTGCGATAGTTCTGGCTGAGGTTGTGGAAGCGCACGCTGTCCTCCTTGTGCCCCAGTTTGCCTGCCACCTGGGCCACCGCCCAACTGGCCAGGTAATACTCCAGGTTCTTGGCCACCGTCTCGCCCTCGCGTCCGTCATAGGGCAGATACCCCAGGTCGGCCAGGTAATCCTTTCCGCGCAAGGGCAGGCGGCGCACCTGGGCATACTCGGTGGGCAGCAGGCTGGCCTTCATGGCCTGGAAAGCCTCCTCCCGGTCGATGTCCCCGCACTCGTCCTTGAGTATCATGTCGGCCAGCACGGGTATGCCCGGTTCGCCCACCATGCAGTAGGTCTCGTTGCTCACGAGGTGCCACATGGGCAGTTCGCCATGCTCGCGGTAGATGGCCATCATGGTGTGGGCATAGTCCGCCATGCGGTCGGGCATGATAATCGTGGCCAGGGGATGCGCGGCCCGGTAAGTGTCCCACAGGCTCCAGGTGGTGAGTGTCTCATATTTCGCGCACCTGCGCACCTGGAGGTCGGCTCCCATGTAGTCGCCCGACACATCGCACCAGGTCTGTGGGGCTACCATGAAATGGTACATGGCCGTGTAGAAGATGCGCCGCTCACGCTCGGTGCGGAACGTGGCCTTGACACGCGCCAGTTGCGTGTCCCACGCCTCACTGGCGGCCTGGGCCACCGCCTTGAAGTCAAAATTGCCGGGCATCTCCCGGTTCATGTTCAGCATGGCGTTTGCCTCGCTGGTGGGCGAGAGGGCGACCTTGGCCATCACCTGGTCGCCTGGAGAGAGTTCGAAAGTGGCCTCGCCGTAGTGCGCGTCCATCCCCTGGCTGTACCAGTTGTGCATGGGACGGTTGAACTTGATGCAGAAGTACACATGCTGGTCGCTTGCCCAGCCGCTGCTCCTGCGGTATCCCACCAGGGTGTATTCGTCCAGCGGCACCACACGTGCTTCACGCGTGTGGTCACCCACCGTGTTCTCCAGGTCAATGACAATGCGGGCGTTGTTGCTCCCCCTGGGATAAGTGAAGCAATAGAGGGCCACACGGCGCGTGGCCGTCATCTCCGCCTGGATGCCGAAACGGTCAAGCAGCACCCGGTAGTAACCAGGCACAGCCAGTTCGTTGGCATGGCTGTAGGTGCTGGCCAGCCCCTCGCGGGAGAGTTCCACATCACCATATGTGGGCATCAGGGATATGTCGCCCAGGTCGCCGCAGCCCGTCCCGCTGAGGTGCATTTGCCCAAAACCGATAATCTTCTTGCCTGTCTCATGGTAGCCCGAACACCAGTCCCATCCCTGCTCCAGCTGGGTGGGCCCCGCGTTGACCATGCCAAAGGGGACATTCGCGCCCAGGAACACATGCCCATGGTCGCCTGTCCCTATCCTGGGGTCAACGTACTGTGCCAGGCTCTGCGCCCACAGGGCAGTACCGCCCAAGAGGATTGCGGCCAGCATACCACATCTTTTCATTAAGTTTTTCATCTTGCCTTTACTGTTCGTCAATATGTATATGGTTATTCTTGCTCCTAATTCCCTGTTCACACATACAAAGTTACACATTTATTTACAGACAGCCAAGCACGCGCCCCCATTGTGCCCTCCATGGCCGCAAATGAGACCCTCTGCCATCAGGCAAACCAGGGCTCGCGCCCTGACCCGCCGGAAGCAATGGCACAAGACAAAGGCAGAGCGCACGGGCCTCACTTTCCAAAGAGCCTTACGAACTCACTCTCGAAGTTCGGGGTAAAAACCTCCTTGCCCAGCGAGGCGCGCAACTCATCCATCGTCCAGAAGCGTCCGCCGTCTGTCTCGGCACTGGGCCTCACCTCCCCATCGTAGGTGACGCGGTGCGGAAAAACCAGTTCGCGCTCGCGGTCAGACTGGAACACGTAATGCCCCAGCGGCTGTACCTGCAAGGCCGAGAGGTCAAGCCCCAGTTCCTCGCCTGCCTCTCGCGCCAGGGCTTGCGCCACGCTCTCGCCCAGGTCCACATGTCCGCCCACAGCCGTGTCCCACTTGCCGGGCTGTATGTCCTTCCACTCTGGCCTCAGTTGCAGGTATATCTCGCCCCGCGAGTTGAACACATGCAGGTGCACCACAGGATGCAGGAACATGCTCCCGCTGTGACACTCGCCCCGTGTGGCCGCCCCGGTGATGTTCCCCTCCTCGTCCACAATGGGGAACATCTCCCCCGCGTTGTCCTTTCCTACAGCAATCATGGTATCAGCAATGAGGAGTCGCCATAACTGAGGAAGCGGAAGTCATGGGCGAGTGCGTAGTCATAAATCCTCTGCCAGTCCCCCTTGACAAACGCGCTCACCAGCAGCAGCAGGGTGCTCTGAGGCTGGTGGAAGTTGGTGACCATCATCTTCACGATGTGGTAGTCGTAGCCCGGGGCAATGATGATTTGCGTGCTGGAGTGCAGCACATCCAGCCCATGCGCGTCCATATAGTCGGCCAGCCAGCCTATGGCATCTGTGGCAGCAGGCTCCTCAGCGGCATTCTCATAGGGCTCCCACTGCAGCACATGCAGTTCCTCACCCTCCCCAGTGTCCCGGCCATCCTGCATCAGGCGATGGGCACGGATGCCCATGTAGTAGAGGCTCTCCAGCGTGCGCACCGAGGTGGTGCCCACAGCGATGGCCTCGGCATGGTGGTCGAGCAGAGCCCGCAGCACGCTGCGGTTGACCGAGATGTGCTCGGTGTGCATGTCGTGCCCGCCGATGTTCTCGCTCTTCACGGGCTTGAATGTGCCCGCGCCCACATGCAGCGTCACCTCCTGCCGGTCAATCCCGCGCGCGTCAATGTCGGCCAGCACGCGCCCGGTGAAGTGCAGCCCGGCCGTGGGGGCGGCCACGCTGCCCTTGATGCGGCTATAGACGGTCTGGTAGGTGACCAGGTCCGAGGGCTCGGTCTTGCGGTTGAGGTAAGGCGGGATGGGCAGTTCGCCCACAGCGTCAAGCAACTCTGCCCAGGTGACATCACCGTCCCACTGGAAGTCCACCAGGTGTGACGTGCCGCTGGCCTGTGTCTGGCGCGTGGCCGAGAGCGTGATGTCGCTGTCACCGATGCGTATGGTGCGGTGCAGGACACCCTCCTTCCACTTCTTCAGGTTTCCTATCATGCAGTGCCACTGGCAATGTCCGCGTGCCGAGAAATTCTCCTGGTACTCCACGGGGGAGGCAGGCTCCAGCAGAAACACCTCGATGAGCGCGCCCTGGGTCAGTCCGTCGGCGCTGTCCTTGCGGAAATGCAGGCGCGCCTGTATGACGCGGGTGTTGTTGAACACCATGAGTGCCCCTGCGGGCAGGAGCGAGGGCAGCGAGCGGAAGCCCGTGTGGCTCACCTCGCCATGCCGATACACGAGCAGCCGGCTGCTATCGCGTTCGGGCAGCGGGAACTTGGCAATGCGCCCGTCGGGCAGCGTGTAGTTATAGTCGCCTATCTGTATTTCCTTTGTGTTCATCCCTTTATTCCTCTTTTCCTGCAAAGTTAGCGCATTTCGGGGGGAGAAGGGCACGCGCGGGGGAAGTATTATGCTGGGGGCAGGCCACAATGGCGCTGAGTGCCACGCCGTCTCGTATTTTGCCTGCCCGCACCACACTTCATTTCGGGGAAAAGCACTAAATTTGTATCTTGGCAAGAATGGACGAGCCAAAGAAGCAATAACACAGAAAGATGGCAAGAGCAAAGCGGACAGACCCACAAGGGTCAACCTGTGGGGCGACTCCTGGACTATATGGACAGAAGCACGCCAGCAGAGACTACAGACAGGAGGACGCCTGGGGCAAGAACCAGTTTAACAGTTCCTTCCCAGCCTCACTTGTTGCCTACATGTGGCACAAGGGCACTGCCCCTATATATATATGCACAAACAAGCAGAACAAGGTCATACACAAGTCTATCACATCCATACAGTTACTTGGCATCGACCCACTGAGTGACGATGCCTACTATGACTATGAAGCTGGCTACTATCCCTATGAGCAGTACTACACCGCAGCCAAAAAGGAAAAGATTGACCTTGTTATGATTGACCGGTCGTCCTCTGCCCCTGTCGCTGGACTTGAAGTCAAGTTGACTACCCTGCCCGATGCCACGACCAAAGACCTGCCCGACAGCAAGTATGGTTGCGAGATTGTCGTCCGCTCCCCCACCATACTGTTCCTGGCATGCAGTATCTGTGCCTGCTACGATTCGGAAAACAAGAGAGCGAAACTTCACAACCTGCTAAACACCATCGGTGAGGAGATAAAGGACTGGAGTATCATTAGAGAAGTCGTGCCCCACTACGAGGCAATCAAAAAGGCCATACTGAGTGTGTCTGCCGATATGTCGGCAAAGCAAGTTCCACTCATCATGCAGCCTATATGGAAGACAACGAAAGACCTGGCTGACCTTGACGAGAACTGCCTGGACGTTTTCGTATGGTCGAACCTTTCCGTCATTCAGATGGCGCTCCGTGAAACCACGCCCAGCGATGACATCTCCCGCAACCAGCGCACCATAATATGGCTGTACAAAATGTTATGGGACTTCGCCCTGTATGGCAGGTTCAACTATACAGACATCGTCAATGACCTTGCCTACAACTACAAGACAGACAAGGCATTTGCCATTAGCGGCAAACTCACAAACCCATTTATGAAATGCAAGGCACTCGAATTGCCCCGCATATCTAAATATGAGATTAAGAACATCATACTTGGCGACGGGCAGAAGTTCTTGCGCCCAGAACGAAGATTTGACGCCTATCTCGTCAGCCACCCCGAACTATTCACATAACACACCATACAATATGCGCGCAGTTGACCTTTTCTGTGGATGTGGAGGACTTAGCCTTGGCTTCGAGAAAGCAGGGATGGATATCGTGGCTGCCTTTGACAACTGGCCAGATGCCCTGGCCGTATATCGCCGCAACTTCACTCATCCCGCCATCCAAGCTGACCTTATGGATATTGAGGCATCTGCCAAGGCCATATCACCCTTCCGACCCGACATAATTATAGGAGGACCGCCATGCCAAGATTTCTCCTCCGCAGGAAAGCGTGACGAGAACAACGGACGGGGCGACCTGACCATAGCATACGCGGAAATCGTATCCAGGATACGCCCGCAATGGTTTGTCATGGAGAATGTGGAGCGCATACTGAAAACACAGAAACTGCAAGATGCGCTGACCATATTCCGTACCGCAGGCTACGGCATCACCTATATGGTGCTCAATGCAGCCCTGTGTGGGGTTCCCCAAAAAAGGAAGCGGTTCATTTTGATAGGCAAACAGGGAGAACAGGATGACTTCATCAAAGACACACTCCTGGAGAAACTCGCTGACCACGAAATGTCCGTGGCTGAATACTTCGGCGACAAGTTGGATATCAAATACTATTACCGTCATCCACGCAGTTACGCACGCCGAGGCATCTTCAGCACAAAGGAACCCAGCGCAACCATAAGAGGGGTGAACCGCCCCATGCCACAAGGTTACAAGCTACACCCTGGCGACCCAGTAGATTCACTCGATGGCATACGTTCTCTCACGACCAGGGAAAGAAGCATGATTCAGACATTCCCCGAGGACTTCGACTTCAGCGGGACAAAGACAAACATAGAGCAGATGGTAGGGAATGCTGTGCCTGTCAACCTGGGCTTTTTTGTCGCAAACGCGATAAACATTCACACAGGGAAGAAAAAGTGAAAGTCTCTCCTTGAAATCCGGCGGCACCACACCCGGCCTCACCCTCGTAGTAATGTGTCCAGCATGCCTCTCGGTGTCTGCCGCGCATATGGGGTATGAGGGTCTTCCCACGAGCGGCATGGGGAGAAGGGCACGCGCGGGGGGAAAGTATTATGCCCTTGGAAGGATTCCTCCCCCATTGTCGCCATTTTGGATTCCAACCCAACATGGCAATCCTGTCTACCATTCCACAACAAATTCGCATATATAAAAATAGTGTTGCGGCATCTCTGACGATTATTTTGTACCTTTGTTCATTAAACGAATGCAGGAAGAACCGACATGGACAAAGATAAAAAGGTAATAAGCTTATTCTCCGGTGCAGGCGGGCTTGACATCGGATTCGAAAAGGCCGGCTTCAACATCTCGGTTGCGGTTGAGATAGATTCCGCATGCTGCGAGACACTAAGAGCCAACAGACCTACCTTGCCAATCATAAACAAAAGCGTGACTGATGTTACAGGAGAAGAAATTCTCAACGCAGCAAACCTTTCCGTAGGAGAAGCCGCATTAGTTATCGGAGGGCCTCCATGCCAAAGTTTCAGCCTTGCAGGACTAAGGAAAGGGTTAAATGACGACAGAGGGAAACTTCTGTTTGAATTCGCAAGAATAGTACGCGAGACTCTACCCAAAGGATTTGTACTAGAGAATGTCAAGGGGCTGGCCAACTGGGACAAAGGACGCGCGATAGACCTGCTGTTGGAAGAACTGGGAAAACCTATCAATTATAAAGGGAAAACTATCGTTTATCACATAGCTCCGCCAAAAGTTCTTGATGCTGCAGACTATGGTGCCCCCCAATTCAGAGAAAGACTTATCTTGGTAGGAAACAGAATAAACAAAGGCTACTCTTACCCCAAGCCCTTTGACACTCCCCGACGCACGACATGGGATGCCATAGGGGGGCTTCCCGAACCAGATATGCCTTCAGAGGTCGCCTTTAGAGTTTCTGGCATAATCAAAGACAGAATAAAGAAACATGGATACTAAACATCTCAAAAACCACGTTGTCACAGCGCACTCACCATCCACATTGGAAAAAATAAGAAAAGTTCCTATTGGAGGGAAACTATCTGATGTAGAGCAAACATACGGTTCCACTTACAGACGCCTAGACCCCAACAAGCCTTCTTATACAGTAACCCGAAGCGGCTACAGAGATTTTATACACCCATTTCAGGACAGAGTGCTGACCGTACGTGAACTTGCATGCCTACAAACATTCCCACTAGACTGGGAATTCAAAGGAGTGCGCCTGGACTCATACAGTTCAAAGAGAAAAGTGAATATGACGCAGTTCGGACAAGTCGGGAACGCTGTTCCTCCCGTTCTGGCAGAGGCTGTCGCCAAGTCTATTATGGAACAGTGGTTTAACGAATAAAGACTATGCCTAACATTCCCGAATCTGTGATAAAGGAGCGACAAAAGGCATCATGCATAACTGATGAGATGGAGAACAGACTAAGCACGTCCATGACTGTGCGACAAAAATATATAACGGCAAACATCACATCGAGAGACAGCGAGAAGAAAAAGTTCGCAAACAGACTGAGAGTCATCATGAAACTTGCATAAGGAACCATACAACTGACACAAAAGACACACAAGACAATGAACATAGGCGACAAGGTGCGTTTCCTCTCCGAAGTGGGGGGCGGACGCGTGAGCGGATTCCAGGGCAAGGACATCGTGCTCGTGGAGGACGAGGACGGGTTTGAGATACCCATGCTGAGAAAGGAAGTGGTCATCGTGGATGACAGCGAGTATGACATAGGCAAGGTGAACACGGGCACACGCACGGCCACAGACAAAGGCGCCAAGCAGCCCAAGAAAAAGCCGGAGGAGGAAGAAAAGGATTGGGAGCCGGCCGACAAGCCCGTCACCTTCAAGCCCAAGGCGCAGGAGCGCAAGGGGGGAGACCGGCTGAACCTGTACCTGAGTTTCTTGCCCGCCAACATGAAGGAAATCTCCTCCACCAACTTTGAGGCTTACATGGTAAACGACAGCAACTACTTCGTGCAGGTGCTGATACTGAAAACCGACGGGGCTGCGTGGAGCGCGATGTTCAATGCCGTGGTGGAGCCCAACAGCAAACTCTTCATCACGGACATCGAACGCACGGAACTGGCCTCACTGGAACGCCTGTGCATACAGACGCTGGCCTGGAAGCAGGACAAGACCTTCATGCTGAAGCCGGCCCTGAGCACCGAACTGAGGCTCGACTGCACCAAGTTCTACAAGCTGCACACCTTCCAGCCCGACGAGTTCTTCCGCGACCCGTGCTGGACCGTGGGCGTGGTGCGGGACGACAAGCCCGTGCGCACGGTCTTTGCGGATGCCGAACAGATGAGGGAGGCACTGCTGGGAGCCGCACCCACCAAGGAGCAGAAGCCTGCCGAGAGCAAGCCGCACCAGTCGAAGCCAAACGCAAGCCCAGGCGAACTGGTCGTCGACCTGCATGCCGAGGAACTGCTCGACGACACCAGCGGACTGAGCAGCGGGGACATCCTGATGGCACAGATGAAGGAGTTCCGCAGGGTCATGGACGAGAACATGAAGCACAAGGGCCAGCGCATCGTCTTCATCCACGGAAAGGGCGAGGGCGTGCTGCGCAAGAACATCCTGCAGGAACTCAAGTACCGCTACAAGCAATGCACCGTACAGGATGCCTCCTTCCGCGAATACGGATACGGGGCCACCCTGGTGCGCATCAACTGACCACAAGACTCGCGGACTCGCAGGGGTGAAAACCATCATCAGCGGCATCCCCCACCCCATACCCCATCGCATGGGAGAACACTGATTGCTGCCGTCCTGCGCCCCCCCCCAAGAGCACAAATGTACTGCCCGAAGCCTGGTGAAATCCGGCTTCGGGCTTCCCTTTTCCCCAAAGCAAGCCTCCCAAATCGAAAAGATTTCATTCGGGCGCTTCTTTTAGCATTCCACTTCAAGAATGCCATTCCATGTTTTCTCGGAATTTTCCCAAGGATGCAGTATAAAGCATGTTTTATTGGAACATGCTCTCTGAGGAATATATCACTCAAGCCTCTCCTAAGCGGGGCGACCTCACAAACTCAAAAAAAGCCCCCATCCGGCATAAATCTGGATGGGGGCTTTTGTTCTTGCTGTCTTATAACAATATCATACCATCACTTGGGCAGGCGCGCCGTGCTGGCCTTCTGCCACACAGGCTTGGGCATCCTGGGTGCGCTTGGAGCACTGGCTGTGGGATCGGGAGTAGGTATCTGTCCGCTATAGACTGCCTTGATGGTGTGTCCGTTCTGCACGACGAAGTCACACTGGATGGTGTAGTTGCTCTCACCCTCGTTCTTGGTGATGGTCACAGAGCCCCTCTGCACAAAGGCATAATAGGTCGTGTACTTGGAGTCCATGAAATAGTAATAGGTACCCTCGGGGCCCTCGGCACCACCGCTCAGGTCCACATACTTGCCGGCAGCCACCACGCCGGGTCCCTCAACGCTGGACACCTCGAAGGTTCCCTCGGGGAAACTCTTGTCGCCCGTTGTCTCATCGACCACAGCAGGCAGGGCAATGGCCAGGCGATGACGGTTGTTCCACTCTGCTCCAGCGGCATTGGGATGGCCACCGTCCATAATCTCAAAGGCTGTGCCCGTGCTGTAGTAGCCGGCGGTATAGTCGGCCACGAAGTCCAGGTCCTTCTCCAGTGTGGGGCCGTTGTAGCCCTTGAAGGAGCGGTCGTTCAGCCCCATCTCGCCCGTGTAGGTGATAGTCTTGCGGGTGCCATCCTCCTGGTCAATCTTTGCCTCGGCCGTATAAGTGCCGTCGGCGTTCTTCCGGATGGTGAGTGTGGCATCGGTGTAGCCCTGTTGCTCAAGGGTATAGTCCTGAGCCGACACAAAATGCTTTACCCTGAAGAACAGGCTCTCGCTCTGCTCCATGCAGAAGTCCACGGGCGCATCGGGATTGCCCTTCAGCAAGGTATATGTTCCCTCCAGGGGAGCCAGTCCGCCATTGGCAGGGAACTCCTTGGTGTAGATGCTGAAAGTGTAGATGTCACCCAGGCCCTGTATGTTCACGCTCTTGTGGGGAGCATCGCCCATAAACACGACGTAGTTGCAGAAGCCATTGTGATAGATGTCGGCCCAGTAGTCCACATCCAGGTAGTGGGACACAATCTGCTCACGAGGCTCTTCGGCAGTGGTAAACTCTGCCTGTGCCACCTCACCACGCTTCTCGCCATTCCAGCCAAAGGCTATGGCCACATAGGCGGTCTCACCCTCCAGGCTACTGAAGTACACCGATTTCTCGCCACGCTGCAGTCCGTACACGAATGTGCCCTTGTCTATGAGGCTGTCGGCTATCTGGCTTGCGCTCTTGCCCTTCACGGTCTCTGCCTCCAGCAGGGTCACATAATACCGGCCCGTGTCAGAGGGCACCACGTTCACCTTGGCCGAGTTGCTGGTAATCTCGCCCAGCGAGAGGGTCAGCGTGACAGGCTCTGCCACAGGCACCTTCACCTCGGGGCCATCCGACTCGGAGCAGCCCGCGAACATCCCTCCCAGCACCACAAGTGCCGAGAGCAACAGGGGAACAATTGTTTTCTTCATTGTGTTTAACATTAATAAAAACAAGATTTCGAGGTGCAAAGATACGGCATTTCCCGATAACGCATGCCCGGAATGGCACTCTCATGTTGGGTATTTGCAAGAAGACGCGCTTACACGGAGGAAGGGAGGGGGGCCTGCCCGCTACCCTTGCTGCCCTGTGTCCTGTTCGCGTCCCAGCAGCACAAGCCCTGCCCAGCCCCACTTTCCGGTCTTGCGGTCAAGGTCAAGGGCAGCCAGGACAGACACGCGCTCGCCCTCGGCCAACTGGTTTTGCGTGACCAGCGCGGGATGCAGGAAGCAGTTCACACCCTTGGCCCTCACAAAGGCGAAGGACTTCTCGGGCACGCGCCTCACGATGCCCTTGACCCTCTTCACATAAGCGAGGCCTGGGACAGGAGCGTCCATGACGCTTGCCTGCACGACCCGCACGGGATCCTCCCCACTCACGAGGACACGCAAGAAGGTTCCCACCTTCACCCCCTTGCCGCTGATGTCTTTCTTGCGCAGGGCAGTCCGCCTCTCCTGGCCATAGACAATGGCCACACGCCTTGCCTGCTCGTCCACATGGGTGACCACAGCCACACACTCCTGGCAGCCACGGGCCAGAATCCCATTGGTGACCTCCATGAAGTCACTCCCTGGGCTGGCATCAGGAGGCGTGCCGCCGGCACATACAAAGCCCAGCATCTCCCTGACCTCAAGAGGCAAGTGCCAGCCCTGCCGCTGATAGCATGCAGCCACCCTTTCCAGATGGCAACGGGCACGCCCCGGCTCGCCCTGTGCCACATAGAGCGAGGCTATCCTCATGCGCACCTTCCCCAGAAAGGACTCCTGGGCACCACAGTGTACCGCCCGCAGCAGGCATGCCAACTGCACCTGGGCATCCTCGCGGTAGGACTCCGAGAGCAACTGCCATGCCCAGAAGTCCCGGCTCTTCTCCCGCACAAAGGGGACCAGGACATCGAGCACAGCCTCACGGTCAGCCCCCGTCATCACCATCAGCTTGCCACAGAAGTATCCGGGATAGGCCATCTCGGGATGGTCGGCATGCAATTGCTGCAGCCTGGGCAGGAAATGCCCGCAGCGCGCCCTGTCCCTCGATTGAAGCAGAGCCTTGGCATAGGCGATGTGTGCCCGCTCGGCGAGCGACATCAGCCCCTTCCCCCCGAGAGCCTGATAGGGAAGGAAGTCCTCGGCCTGCAGATGGTCCAGCCCCCACCAGTCCAGGAAGTCAAGCATCCCGCTCCAGCCAGACAAGTGCAGGTGAGACTTCAGGAGGAAAGAGTAGGCCCTGGATGGGGAAAAGTGAAACCCCTTGAGAACTGCCAACAGGCGCGTGCCGTCGTCCTGCTGCAAATTCCTGGCCATGAGGGCCAGTTTCCACAGGACGCTGTCATAGAGCATCTGGTCGTCAGAGGGACGCAACTGGTCCAGCCGGGACAGTTGGGACAGGCCGTCCAGCACATCCTCCAGCCGGTTGGCTTCCGCAGCGTCCTTGATTCTGTAATACTGCACCCAGCCCATCTTTCGCTGTGTCCAGATGTCACCGGGAGCGGCATCAAGTTCCTGCCTTACCTGGGCGTGGGCAGCATCCCACTCGCCATCCCTGCACATCTGCGTGATTTCCCTGATACCTGCCATAAGTCTTTGTCTTTGGGCGTGATTATTGTCTGTTGGGACTTCGAAGTTACTCTTTTGTCGCCATTCGTGCAACTTTTCCCAGGCAAATCATACCCCCGACGCTCTTCCAGGCTGCTTGGCCAAGTATCCTAGGATCGTTGTCCGGGAATCTTGGGATACTTTTTCAGGGCTGTCTCATGCTTTGTTCGCGGGACTGCCGATGCCTCAGATTGTATCCCGCAAATCATTTTTTTAGTGGAACATGCTCTCTGAGTGGGACGTTTGAAGCAAACCACGAAGCCGCGAAGGTCTTAATCCTTGTTTTATTGGAACATGCTCTCTGAGATATTTGCAAAGTTGGGAAAAACCTCCAACACTTACAAATACGCCTTTATAAATATTATATCTTGGCAAGTTTTCTGTTTAAATATAGTACTAATAGATATAGATACACAAATATTATCACATTCAGCAACATGTATCCATTGCACACATTCTCCAATGAATCATCCAAATACAAGTCGTCCTTTGGAAACAACCACGTCATTTTATCGGAAAGTAAGATCAGTTCGTGCATGCATTTGTTAAATGCATAATTAACATTCCACACTTTATAATGTATGAAAATTGCAACCATTGCAATTACGTTGAGTACGAAATAACAAAAGCTGGCAATTATCCCACTTCTTTTCTTGATTCTACATACAAACAACGCGAACGATGATATAACCAACGATACCGGTTGTATGCATAAATTGACTATTACCGCGGACTCCGTATACGGAATACCGAATAGATTTGCAATCGCAAAGAGTACTGCAATGCACAATACGAATATAAGTGCTATAATAAACATGAATATCTGTATCATCTTGATATTTATTTTTTATCTTCCTTAATTCTGCAACACTATAATTTGCAATTTTTATAAGTACCTGAGCAACAAAA